>Ga0099364_10013207_pt1 | contig 11099 bp, 12 predicted proteins | sample TergutTh196P3_FD_73070 | JGI IMG/M metagenome (GOLD analysis project Ga0099364, IMG submission 73070) | Microcerotermes parvus P3 segment gut microbial communities from Pointe-Noire, Republic of the Congo - Th196 P3 | ecosystem: Host-associated > Arthropoda: Insects > Digestive system > Gut ... | reverse complement strand
TATCCAATAATTCCAAAATGCCAATAACCGTAAGCGCCCGGTCCTGGGAATAATCGTCGTACATTTCCCGGTAAAAAGTGAATGCATCATTCACACGCATCCAGTTGGGAAAAGCCATTAGATCCGGACAAAAGCTGATTGTCTTTCGGGCTTCCGGCCCGGGACCGGTGTTAATACCGTATTGTATACTACCAGCCGATGGCTGGAGCAGCCCTGCTATAGTTTTAAACAATGTGGTTTTTCCCGATGCATTGGGGCCCAAAAGTCCCATTATCTGCCCGGCAGCTACTGTCATATCCACACCCTGCAGGGCCCTGCATGACCCAAAGTGTTTTTCAAGGCTCTTTATCTGTAAAATAGTCTGCATCCTTTTTATCTCCTTTCATAAAAAATCTAAGGTACACTGTAAGATCTCTGATTATTTCCCTGTCTCTGCAGCCCAGAGCACGCATTTCTTTTACAAAACGGTCTAATGAATCCAGCGCCAGTGTCTGGCGGGTTTTTTTTATCAGTGCTTCATTCTCTGTAAAAAAACATCCAGTCCCCCGGGTGCTGGAAATTAAACCATCCCGTTCCATTTCCTGATACACACGCTGCATGGTGTTGGTATTGACCTTTAGATACCCGGACATTTCCCGTATAGACGGGATACGCTGTCCGGGAACAATATCCCCTCGTACAAAAGCCTGATTGAAAAAGAGAATAATCTGCCGGTAAATCGGAAGCCGGTCATCAAATGCCAGAGCCCATTTTTCCCATAACGACATGATACAGCCCTCCACCATTAAAGTGTACCACTACACTAGCACACTCAAACAGCTTTGTCAAGTAGTTGAGGTAAAAAAACAAAAATTTTTTCCAAATTTCCGGTTTTTTAACAAAAAAATCATAGAATACAGCAAATCAATCAATGAAACCCTTTTCATTTATAAATATCATTAAAAATATGAACAGAAATATGCATCAATGGCTTGTAGAGCTAAAAACAGCAAACGAAAAAAAAGCAATGCCGATTTTATCATTTCCCTGTATTCAACTTATGGGAATAAGCGTTAAGGATTTAATATGCAGCAGCGATAACCAGGCCAGGGGAATAAAGCTGATAGCCGATACAACGGATAATGCTGCTGCCGTCAGCCTGATGGACCTGTCTGTGGAGGCGGAATGTTTCGGCTCAGAAATACGGGTTGTGGATGACGAAGTACCGCAAGTAATAGGCCATATTATTTCGGATATTGAAACGGCAAATTCACTGAAGCTTCCTCCCATTGGAGCCGGTAGAACTTCCATTTATATAGAAGCAGCCGGAAAAACAGCACAATTAATACAGGACAGGCCGGTTTTTGCCGGATGTATTGGGCCATTTTCCCTTGCAGGACGTCTTGTAGGCCTGTCCGAAGCGATGATCCTCTGCTATGAAGACCCCGATATGATGAATATAGTGCTTTCAAAGGCTACAGAATTTTTGGTCTCGTATGTCAAGGAATATAAAAAAACCGGTGTTAATGGAATTATCATTGCCGAACCTGCTGCCGGCCTGCTTTCGCCGGGTTTAGCAGATGAATTCTCGCACCCCTATGTAAAAAAAATTGTCCAGGCAGTACAGGATGAAAATTTTATTGTCATATATCACAACTGCGGCAATGCAACTATTCAAATGATAGATTCAATACTTGGTATCAATGCCGATGCCTGCCACTTTGGCAATGCCATAGATATGGGCGAAATGTTAAAACATATCCCGGCAAATACCATAGTAATGGGCAACATAGACCCTGCCGGACAATTCCGTAATGGTACTCCTGAATCTGTCAGAAAAGGTACGCTTGATCTTATGTCAAAATGTTGTAGTTATCCGAATTTTGTGGTATCATCTGGTTGTGACATTCCTCCCATGAGCCCATGGGAAAATATAAACAGCTTTTTCCGGGCTGTAAAGGATTTTTACATTAACTAGAAAAAACGGGTAATGCCATGGAATTGAATTTAAAAGGGAAAAAAGCAATTGTTACCGGTTCTTCCCGGGGGCTGGGTGCAGGAATAGCCGGAGTACTGGCACGGGAAGGGATCGATGTATTGGTTAACTATGCCAGTGCAAATAGCGAAGAAAAAGCCCATGCAGTGTCAGAAGCCTTAATAAAGGATTATGGCGTTAAATCTGCCGCTTTCCGCGCTGATATTACACAGGAAGATCAAATAATACCGCTTTTTAATGCAGCAGAAAAATCTCTGGATGGCAATGTTACAATTCTTGTCAATAATGCAGGTATCTGTCCCCATGTCCTTATTGCAGACTCCGATTTTAAATCATGGAGAGACTGCATGGCGATCAATGTAGATGCCATGTTTCTTTGCTGCCGGGAATTTATACGGCGCACTATACCGCGTAATTGCGGCGGGCGGATAATTAATATTGCATCCCAGGCTGCCTTTAACGGATCAAAAAACGGTAAAACACATTATTCTGCTTCCAAAGGAGCAGTGGTGTCCTTTACCATCTCCCTTGCCAAGGAAGTAGCAAAACACAATATTTTTGTTAATGCAGTATGTCCAGGCATGCTTCTTACCGATCTAACTTCGGTTACATTGACAAATGAAGAAGAAATACAAAAATACAGTCAATCTTTATTGCTGGGAAGACTGGAAGAAACCAACGAAGTTGGTGAAATGGTAGCTTTCCTTGCAAGTGATGCAGCGTCCTATTCTACCGGGGCAATCTTTGATGTAACCGGCGGTATGATGTCCAGGTAGTTAAGACTGCCCAGTTTACTCAATCTGCAGCAAAATTATTTTTGGAGGTTCATTATGCGTGAAGACAGGTTTACCGGAAAGGTTGCCGTAATTACCGGTTCAGCCCAGGGTATTGGTTTCCAGCTTGCACTGGATATGGCAAAAGAAGGCGCTAAAGTGGTTATTTCCGATGTGGATGATAAAGCACTAAAAGAAGCTGCCGAAACCCTAAGCTCTCATAGCTTTGACTATTTAGCCATAAACTGCGATGTTTCAAATCGCAGTCAGGTAGATGACATGGTAAAAAAAGCATACGAAAAATTCGGACGCATCGATATTTTGATAAACAATGCAGGCATATTAAAAACATTTCCCATCGAAGAAACTACAGATGAACTTATTGATGCTACCATAGGAATAAATGTAAAAGGCGTTTTATATGCCATTCGGGCAGTAACACCGATTATGAAGAAACAGCACTTTGGGCGGATAATTAATGTATCCTCTATCTGCGGTAAAATGGGAGATCATTCAACCACTTATGTTTACGGTGCTTCAAAGGGTGCCCTATTAAGCGTTACCCGTTCTGTTGCATGGCAGCTTGGCCCCTTTGGAGTTACCTGCAATTGTATTTCTCCTCATGCAGTTATGACCAAATTAATGGAATATTGGGACGAAAACAGAAAAAAAGATGCTGCCGAAAAAATTCCCGTCCGCCGGCTTGGAACTGTAGATGATATGTCTTATTTAATGATGTTCCTTGCATCGGACGAGGCAGGGTTTATTAACGGCGAAAACGTCAATATAAACGGCGGTTACTATATGGATTAAATAGCAATCCAATTAAATATTAATCCAGACTCCTCTGTCTGCCGATTCATAAGCTGCTTCCAGAACTTTTAGGATATAAGCCCCGTCTTCAAAAGATGGAAAAGCCTTTGAACCATTATGAACACAATTTAAAAAATTGTAAAAACAATGCACATGGGAACGAAGCCAGCCAAGAGGAAATTTTGAAGGAGGAAATAAACCGCCCGGCTTTTCAAAAGCGGACATGGTTTGTATTTTTTTATATCCGCGTTCACCGCCCAGCGCTTTTTCCGGTATTTCGTTATCAAAATACTCCAGCCAGTTGGGAGAGATCGAATTAAAGCGAACAGCGCCCTTATCGCCGTATATTTCAAAAGATAAATCGTCGTTTGTGCCGGTAGCTATTTTAGAAGCTTCTACCATTCCCTGAGCACCATTAGGCAGCCTGCAAAGAATTAAAGCCGAATCGTCAGCATTTATCTTAACCATTTCTCCTTTTGCATTAGGACGTTCCGGGTACAATATCCTTGTAGAAGCAAAGATTTCGGAATATTCGCCCAATAAATAATGTAATAGGTCCAATATATGAGATCCAAGATCAAAAAGAACTCCGCCCCCTCCCATAGCCTTGTCTTGTTTCCAGCCTATGGGTTTATTTTTGGCAATGGAACCTGAATGAAGGTATGCCCCATGAAAGCTTATAATATTTCCTATTCTGCCTTCGCTTATTAGTTGTTTTGCCCTCATTACAGCCGGAGAAAATCGGAACTGATGAACGACCTGTGCAGCTACACCGGTTTTTTTCCATGGCTCTATAAGTTCCAAAGCTTCTTTATAACTTGCAGTAAGAGGTTTATCTGCATAAATATGTTTACCAGCTTTTAATGCGGCAAGTATAATATCTTTGTGAAAAATATTGGGAGTACTTATGGTAACAACATCAATATCTTTATGGGATAAAAGTTCGTCCAAATTTGAAGTTGCAAATTCAAAACCGTTTTTTTCTTTCATCGACCGGGCAGCTTCAAGATTGGAATCGCATGCTCCAACCAGACAGGGAAGAAACGGAAGATTGTCGTAGTAAAGCGGAATAGTTTTTGCGCCAAAACTGTGGGTTTTTCCCATAAAACCGCAACCGATAATTCCAATACCAATTTTTTTCATAATCTCTCCACGATTAATTATCCCAGATTTATTATCCTATCGGTCTTTCATGCTGTCAACGTCTTTGAATATAATTGTTCATAGATAGGACTGTCTTTTTCTTGAATTTAACAAAACTTTGCATTATAGTGTAAATTTAGGAGTTATTATGCTCGCTTTGGAACGGCAAAATGCCATTAGAGATATTTTACATAAAGAAAAAGCCGTAAGTATTACAAAATTATCAGACCATTTTGCAACCAGCACAGCCAGTATACGGCGGGATTTGGAAAAACTTGAATTACAGGGCCTGGTTAAACGGACTTATGGGGGAGCAGTACTTATACAGGGAGTTACCGAAGAAATTCCCCTAATGGTAAGAGAAATAGAACAAAAGGAAGCAAAACAAAAAATTGCCGGAACTGCCGCCAGACTTATTGCAGATCAAGATACGATTTTTATGGATTCTTCTACAACTACCAAGGAACTAACCAATTTTCTGTCGGATAAAAAAAACCTAACCATTATAACTAACGGAATACGGGCAATGACCGATCTTTCCCAGCAAAATAACGTGGAAGTATATGGAATATCGGGAAAACTTCGCAAACCTTCACTTTCCATGGTGGGAAATCAAGCAGAAACCAATGTAAGCAATTACTGGGGAAAAAAACTGTTTTTTTCCTGTACCGGCATGTGGCTAAACCAGGGCGCCATGGATTATTCCGATGCCGAAGCGGAAGTCCGGAAAAAAATGATGACCGTTTCCCAGGAAGTAATCCTCCTTTGTGATCATACCAAATTTGACCGCCCGGCATTCTATAAAATTTGTCCCTTTTCCAGAATTCATATACTCGTTACCGACCAGAAACTCAGTTTACAGTGGGAAACGCTGCTTATACAAAACGGAGTGGAGATTATTTATACAGAATAATATTTCCATGTAATATTATGTTACATTATGCAAAGTAATTCTGGACAAAACCAGAGACAAATGGTACATTCATATATAACGGCACTATGAATCCGGCAGCAAGGAGTAAATCATGGACATAAATGAAATTGTAAAAGAAGTAACTAAAAATGTACTGGAAAAAGCCGGTTCCCAGACAGTACCGGGAGTCGTCAAAAATGCCGCTTATGATTGTTCATATGCACAATATATGGATCATACGATATTAAAAATAGATACTGTTAAAGCTACACTAAAGAAGTTTTGTGATGAAGCAAAACAATATAAATTTGCTTCGGTTTGTGTAAATCCTGCCAATGTAACCTATGTTGCATCCCAATTAAAGGGGTCGGGGGTAAAGACCTGTTCGGTTATTGGTTTTCCTTTGGGGGCAAGTACTGCACTGGTTAAAGCAGTCGAGACAACAGAAGCAATAAAAAACGGCGCAGATGAAGTAGATATGGTGATCAATGTCGGAGCTCTAAAAGACAAAGAGTATGATGTAGTATACAACGATATACTGGCAGTGGTTAATGCCGCTCATCCAAAGGTTATTGTTAAGGTAATTATAGAAACCTGCGTTCTTAGCGACGAAGAAAAAGTTGCAGCCTGTACCCTGGCAAAGCGGGCAGGAGCGGATTTTGTAAAAACATCTACCGGATTCGGAACCGGCGGTGCTACGGCAGCAGATGTAACCCTTATGAAGCAGACTGTAGGAGAGGGTGTACAAGTTAAAGCCTCCATGGGAATTAACGACCGGATTATCTGCGATACCATGCTTAAAGCCGGAGCATCCCGCATGGGCACCAGCAAGGGAATTAAAATTGTGCAGGGTGAAATAGACATCAAACCGGAAGACTGCGAAAAATGCGGTAAGTGTACTTCAAAATGTCCCACCGGCCTTGTAACCTTAACCAAGCAGGCATATTAAACCAGGAACAAATATGGATCAAGCAGAGTTAAAACAGCATATACGAAATACCATACTCACTGTCTTTGCCGAACGGGAAATGTATTATTTTCCTGTTGCTGTTTCTGCCCGGCATGTACATTTATCAAAACAGGACTTCCAGCAGCTTTTTGGCACGGGAAAAACCATGACTAGAGTAAAAAATCTATCCCAGCCCGGTCAGTTTGCCTGCGAAGAAAAAGTGGAGCTCTTGGGCCCAAAAGGTACAATAAAAAATGTTCGTGTTCTGGGACCGGAGCGAAAAGAAACCCAGGTGGAAATTTCAGTCAGCGACAGCTTTGTCCTGGGATTAAAGCCGGAAATCCGCATGAGCGGAGACATAAACGGTACTCCGGGCTGTATTCTTTCGGGTCCTGAGGGAAAAATAACGCTTAAACAGGGTGTAATTGTTGCAGCCCGTCATGTTCATATGTCCGAAAAACAGGCTATATCCTATGGAATAAAAGACGGGGATATGATTTCAATAAAAACTCCCCTGCCCAGGGAAGGGATTATTGGGGGCATTATAGTACGAGTTGCAGATAATTTTGATTTGGAAGTTCACCTTGATACCGACGAAGCAAACGGAAACGGGATTTTATATGGAACCATACTGGAAAAAGAAACTGTCAAAGCCAATAATTTGACAGGGCAAAAATTGGACCATTCTGGCCAAACGTTTGAACTAATTACCGAACGGGATATTAATAATGCTCTGGCTCGGGGAGAAAAAACACTTTATTATACTGCCGGGGGCTTAATAAGTCCTGCTGCGGCAGACCGGGCCAAAGAAAAAGGAATAAATTTATGCAGATTGCACGGGTAATTGGTACGGTAGTAAGTACCAACAAATCGGAAAAACTAAACGGATTAAAACTTCTTTTAACCAGGAATATCGATCTTGATACCTGGACAGAAAAAGGCGCTCCTGTGGTAAGCATAGATGCTGTAGGCGCCGGCGAAGGAGAAATTGTAATGCTTGTGGGCGGCTCCTCTTCCCGGCAGACTGCTGTAACTGATAACAAACCTGTGGACAGCACCATTGTTGCCATTATTGATTATATTGACATGAACCAAAAACGAATATTCGACAAACATAAAGAGGTTTAAGAGATGACAAGGGAAGAAATAGAAAAAATTGCATCTCTGGTAACGGCCAAATTAACAGCCAATAATGTCTCTTTTTCTTCTTCGGGAGACTGGATTTTCGACAATATGGATCAGGCTGTAAGCCAGGCTCAAAATGCCCAGCGGCAGCTTAGTAAAATGACTCTGGAAGAGCGCGGCAGACTTATCGAAGCCATGCGCTGTATATGCCGGGATCATGCCCTAAAACTTGCCCAAATGGCTCATGAAGAAACAGGGTACGGACATGTAGAGCATAAATTACAAAAGAATCTCCTTGCTGCAAATAAAACTCCGGGAGTTGAAGATCTTCGTACCCAGGCATGGTCCGGCGATTATGGCCTTACCCTGGTCGAGATGGCTCCCTTTGGGGTAATCGGTTCCATTACCCCTTCAACAAACCCGCCTTCTACGGTAATAAACAATGCAATTAGTATGATTGCCGCAGGAAATGCTGTGGTATTTAATCCCCATCCGGCTGCAAAAAAGGTGTCCCAGGAAGCGATGCGTATCCTTAACGAAGCAATTGTATCGGCCGGCGGACCTATGGGATTGATCTGTACGGTACGGGAACCGACGCTGGAAACAGGAACGGCTCTGATGAATCATAAAAATATACCTCTTTTGGCAATTACCGGAGGTGAACCGGTAGTAAAAGCTGCCATGAAAACCGGAAAAAAGGTTATTGCAGCAGGCCCCGGAAATCCGCCGGTTATTGTAGATGACACGGCTATACTGGAAAAAGCCGCAAAGGATATTGTAGACGGCGCATCCTTTGACAATAATGTACTTTGTGTTGCGGAAAAGGAAGTATTTGCCTTTTCAAATATTACTGATGCATTAATCGAAGAAATGATTAAAAACGGTGCATTTCTAATCCGCGGTACAGACATTGACAAGGTTTTGGCCCTTACCCTGATAAACAAAGACGGAAAATATGTCATTAACCGGAACTATGTAGGTCGGAACGCTGCAGTAATACTTAGTGATGCAGGCGTCTCTTTTACGGGAAATCCCCGGCTGGTCATTGCCGAAACAGACCCCTATCATCCCTTTGTTATGACCGAAATGCTTATGCCGGTTCTGGCAATATGCAGGGTAAACAATATTGACGAGGCTGTGGCCCATGCAATCCGTGCCGAACAGGGCTGCCAGCATTCTGCAATGATTCATTCAACCAATATTAAACACCTTAGTTATGCCGCCCATGCGCTTAATACCACGGTTTTTGTAAAAAATGCTCCTTCGTATTCCGGATTGGGCTTTAACGGCGAGGGTTATACGACTCTTACCATTGCAACTCCTACTGGAGAAGGATTAACTTCTGCACGTTCGTTTACCCGTGCGCGCCGTTGTGTGCTTCATGGGGATTTTAGGATTATATAAATGACTTTAAACGAGGGCGAATTACAGCAATGAAATTTTTGGAACAGGTTCGTGAGGCAGGTATAGTCGGCGCAGGCGGCGCAGGATTTCCCGCTCATGTCAAATTCGATACCCAAACAGAATACCTCATTGCAAATGGCGCAGAATGTGAACCCTTGCTTCGCTGCGACCGGCATATTATGGAAAAAAATGCCAATGACCTTGTTCGGGCAATGAAAGCAATAGCAGAGCAAACAGGAGCAAAAAAACTGGTCATTGCCACTAAAGGCCATTACCAGAATGCTGTGACGGCATTAAAAAAAGCTGTGGAAGGAACGAATATCACTATTCATTTAATGAAAAGCACCTACCCATCCGGAGATGAACAAACCCTGGTCTATGATATTACAGGCCGTGTTGTTCCTCTTGGAGGACTTCCTCTGGATGTAAAGACTGTAGTTTCCAATGTGGCTACCCTGGTGAATATTGCAGGAGCGATGGACGGCAAACCGGTAACGGAAAAAACCATAACTGTTTCGGGAGCGGTAAAAAATCCTGTAACGATGGAAGTCCCCATAGGTACTCCCATCGGTGTATTAATTGAAGCTGCCGGGGGCTTTGAATCGGGCAATGCAGGCGACTACGAAGTAATTGTGGGCGGCCCTCTAATGGGAACTCCTGCTCACAGCCTTGACGAACCGGTAACAAAAACCACCGGAGGTATACTCCCCCTGCCAAAAGGACACAAACTGTTACTATATAAGCAGCTTAACATGAACAGGCAGGCAAAATTAGCCAAAGCAGTATGCTGCCAGTGTTCGTTTTGCACACAGTTATGTCCCCGTGCAATACTGGGACTGGGAGTTGCTCCTCATAAAGCCATGCGGGCAATTTCTGCAGAAAATGGAAAAATTTTGGGAGATTACAATGTAATTTTTGGCTGCTGTGAATGCGGTATATGCAGTTACTATGCCTGTAACTTTGACCTTTCCCCCCATCTGGTAATGGCGAATTTTAAAAAAGCCCTTATCAAAGAAGGAATAAACAGAAAAAAAGAAAATGCCGGCCCCTTGGATCCGGGCATAGAGACAAAAAAAATTCCGCTTAAGCGGCTTTTATCCCGCTTAGCCCTTTCCAAATATGACCGGGATGCTCCCCTGGTTCCCTTTACACAAAAGGTTCCGGAATTAACCATTCCCCTAAAAATGCACATAGGATCACCCTGCAAAGCTATTGTGGAAAAAGGGGCAGCAGTAAAAAAGGGGATGCCCATTGCTATTCCCCAGGGGCTGGGAGCAGTAATCCATGCACCGCTAAATGGAACAATAAAAAGTATAACAGCCGATGCGCTGGTATTACAAACGGAGCATAATTCATGAAAAAGGCTCTGGGAATGATAGAAACCATGTCCATACCGCTGGGTATTTTTGCCGGAGATGCCATGCTCAAGGCCTCGGAAGTGGTACTTATAACATCACAGGCTGCCTGTGCAGGAAAGTATATTGTCATTGTAGAAGGCGAGGTGGCGGCAGTCCGCTCTTCGGTAGAAGCAGGCAAGGCTTCCGCCGGATCCGCATTAGTGGATTCTCTGGTAATCCCCGGCATACACGAACAGGTAGCTCCGGCCATAGCTGCTGCTGCTGAAATTGAAAAAGTGGATGCCCTTGGCATAATGGAAAGTTACAGTATGTGCGCAGCTATACTTGCTGCCGATACAGCGGTAAAAACCGCTGCGGTATATTTACTTGAAGTCCGGCTGGGAAGGGGCCTGGGGGGCAAGGCTTTTATCATCCTTAGCGGAGATGTTGCATCGGTACAGTCTGCAATACGGGCTGTAGAAGAACTGGAAGAAGTTCAGGGTATGCTTGGGGCAAGTGCGGTTATACCGTCTCCCCATAAAAATATAATTGATAGTATTTACTAGAAAAATTTTTGTAAGGAGTTGTTATGAAAGAAGCATTGGGAATGGTGGAAACCAAGGGGCTTATCGGCGCCATAGAAGCAGCAGATGCCATGGTAAAAGCA
>Ga0099364_10013206_pt1 | contig 11100 bp, 11 predicted proteins | sample TergutTh196P3_FD_73070 | JGI IMG/M metagenome (GOLD analysis project Ga0099364, IMG submission 73070) | Microcerotermes parvus P3 segment gut microbial communities from Pointe-Noire, Republic of the Congo - Th196 P3 | ecosystem: Host-associated > Arthropoda: Insects > Digestive system > Gut ... | reverse complement strand
GACATGCCTTGCTGGCCGGACATTCCTTGTTGACCGGACATGCCCTGTTGGCCTTGTTGAGCCATGGTGGGGAGGGCAGCGCCAAGCGCGGCAACCATGACCGACAGACCCAGAATATTGCGAACAACTTTCATGAATATCTCCTTTCGGATGAGAAAACTTGACAACGCATGGGGCAGCGAACCCCGTCTGGCTGTCGGTGACATCGTGGACGCCTGCGGATGCAGGCGCCGACGATTCCGGAAAGCCGCCCAGCCGCTGGTGCGGTGAGGCAGCTCCAATACCTGGATCTGATGTCCCGTTGCATGATGGGGTGCCGCCTCAACGCCCCGACGGCGCGGCGGCTGGCGGTACGCCTGAGGGATGCGCTCCCGTGCCGTGCCAGCCACGCGGGTCATATGGCTTTGTCATCCCCGGCTGACGCAAGGGCACCCACCAGTTACCCGTAGCCGCAATCGACTCGACATTGCCGGGTACGGGTTTTTCGACGCCATGCAGTTCGCGCTTCAACTGCTCCGGCGTGCGAACGTCCTCGGTCAGCCGTGGCGCTCCATCCGGGCGCTGGTGCGGGTGCACTCCGGCGACATACCCGGCGGTCTGGGCTGGCGCGCCGGTTGCATAAGTCACGCACAAGGTACACAAGACAAAAAAAAGATGCTTCCCCATGATTTTTTCGCTTTCATATCAACCCGGTTTAAGCTAGAGCAAAACGCATGCCACTTTGCGTGGAAAGTCTAATCTGTTGAAAGTAGGGGACTTTGCCGTACACGCATTGTTTGCTTTGGCGGCAACATGACAAACTGTCAGGGTTGTTTGTGGTCATATCGGCAAAACCTCATGTCAATTTGACATGCAAGGTCAGTGGCCACAGACCGGATGGGGGATCGGGCAGGGAACCGAGTCAGATGGGTGCGGTATACACGGGCATCATTGGTTGCGCCGGGCTACCTCGAACATGTCCATCCCGGCTTTTTCGTGGGGCGACATTTTCGCCGCAAGCCGAGCGGTGTCTGGCGGTATTCCTGGGGGTTGTCAAGTGACGGAAAACAACTGCAACATCCCCTCTCAGGGACTGGAGGGCGCGGGATCGGTCACAGGCGTGAGCGCCTCCAGTAGCGCCGGTACGGCGTCGAAGCTTCGCTCGAACAGGTTGTGGAACACGGGGCCGATATTGCTCATCAGCAGGGTGAGAGCAAAGAAGCCTGTCAGCATCGTGACGGGAAAGCCGACGGCGAAGAGGTTGAGTTGGGGCGATGCCCTGGTGAGGACGCCCATTGCGGTGTTGGTGACGATGAGCACCGCGAGCATGGGAAGCGAGATCAGGAAGCCGGTGGAGAAAACGGCGGCCCCGGCGCGAGGGATGTAACTCCAGCCCTGACCATGAAGTCCCGCGCCGACCGGCAGCCATTCAAAACTGCGCACCAGGAGGTCGACCAGAACCAGGTGACCGTCGAGGGAAAGGAAGAACAGGGCGGCAACCATGCTCATGAAGTCGGCGAGCACGGCGCTCTGGCCGCCGGAGTTGGGGTCGAAGAACAGGGCGAAGGAAAGCCCCATCTGCATGCCGATGAAGGAACCGGCAACGTCGATGGCGGCGAAGACGAGCCGGATGGTGAAGCCGATGGCGGCCCCGATGAAAACCTGTTGGCCGAGGATCATGAGGCCGATGCCGGAGCCGGGCGCGATGTCAGGCATGGGCGGTGCGGCGGGCAGGACGGCTACCGCGATGCCGAGTCCGGCTGCGAGCCGCAGGCGCACGGCCATGCCGCGATTGGAAAAAATGGGGGCGGTCATCATCATCCCGAGCAGGCGCGCGAGCGGAAACATGAAGGCGGCCAGCCAGGCATCGAGTTGAGCGGAAGTGACGCTGAAAGCCATATCAAGATGTCTCATTCCCCTCCGTGGAGGGGTGGCAGGCGAAGCCTGACGGGGTGGTCGCGGCGGCAGGCTGACAAAATGAGGAAGTTTGATGCTCCACCTCCGCAACCACCCCGCCCTTCGGGCACCCCTCCACAGGAGGGGAATTGCGGGGTGCCATTACCCGATCATCGACGGAATGGAACTGAAAAGCCGACGCATGAAATCGGTGACGGTCGTGATCATCCACGGCCCGGCCAGCACGAGGGTGAGGAAGATCGAGACGACCTTGGGCACGAAGGTGAGGGTCATTTCGTTGATCTGAGTAGCCGCCTGAAAGACGCTGACGAGAAGCCCCGTGACGAGCGCGGCGAGAAACAGCGGCGCGGAGACCATGAGGGTGACTTCAACGGCCTGACGGCCCAAATCGATGACAGCGGTGGGGGTCATTTCATTTCTCCGGAAACAGGGGCGGCATCCATTCGGCACGCTAGGCGGAAAAACTGCGCACCAGCGAGCCGATGATGAGTCCCCATCCATCGACGAGCACAAAAAGCATGAGTTTGAAGGGCAGTGAAACGATGACGGGCGACATCATCATCATGCCCATCGACATGAGAACAGAGGCAACTACCATGTCGATGATGATGAAGGGGATGAAAACGATGAAGCCGATCTGAAAGGCGGTCTTGATCTCGGAGGTGACGTAGGCGGGAATGATGACGCGCATCGGCAACTCTTCGGGCTTGTCTACTCGTTCGATCTTCGCCATCTCGGTGAAGAGGGAAAGATCGGACGCGCGCATCTGGTGGAGCATGAAGGCGCGCATGGGGACGATGGCGCGATCCAGCGCCTGACCGGCGTCGATGCTGCCTTCGGACATGGGCTTGTAGGCATCGGTATAAATTTGCTGCAACACCGGCGACATGATGAAGAAGGTCAGAAAGAGGGCCAGCCCGAGCAATACCTGGTTGGGTGGCGAGGTCTGGGTTCCCATTGCCTGACGCATGAGGGCGAAGACGATGATGATGCGGGTGAAGCTCGTCATCATCAGCACCATCGCGGGGATGAAGCTCAACAGCGTGAGCAGCAGCAGGGTTTGCACGGGCAGGCTGTAGAGCGTGCCGCCGTTGGGCGCAGGGGTGGCGGTCAGCGCAGGCAGCCCAGGAAGATCGAGGTCGATTTCCTGCGCGCCGACGGCCAGCGGAAGCGTGGCGAGCAGACAGACGAATGCGACGGGAAGCAGTGTTCTAGCCCGCATCGCGACGACCTTTCAACGCCTGGGTCAGTCGGCTGGCGAAGGAGGCGGCGAACGTCGTGGCGGAAACGCGCCCGGAGTCGGCGGGAGACGTGGCAGGTGCCGGCGCAAGCGGCAGTTCGCCGCGCTCGAACACATGCAGGGTGCGCACGTTGTTGGGGGTGACGCCAAGCATGAGAACTTTTTCGCCGACTTCGAGCAACACTACCTTTTCGCGCGGCCCGACTGCCGTAATGCCGAGAATGCGCAGGAGCCCGTTACCGCGAACGGGGGAGGAAAAACGTTTCAACAGCCAGACGCAGGCGGCGAGGATGCCGAGTACGAGCGCAAGCCCGAAAAGCATTTGCCCGAGGCCGGCAAGTGGATCGGCCACGAGCGGCGTGTCCGGCGCGGCTTGGCAGTGGCCGGAAAAGAGGGCAAACGCGGCGGGCAGGATGAGGTGAAGCGGCTTCATCGCGGTCTCCAACTGGGCAGGGCTGGCTCAATGCCGGAGTTTGCGCATGCGTTCTGCGGGGGTGATGATGTCGGTGAGTCGTATCCCGAATTTGTCATTGACGACGACGACCTCGCCCTGCGCGATCAGGGTTCCGTTGACCAGAACATCCATCGGTTCTCCGGCCAGGCCGTCGAGTTCCACGACGGAGCCGTGCGCCAGTTGCAGCAGGTTGCGGATCGTGATCTTGGTGCGCCCGAGTTCGACGGTGATCTGGACGGGAATGTCCAGGATCATGTCGTAGTCGTTGAGCGAACGAGGTTTGCTTCCGTCGCCGAGTTCTTCAAAAAGCTGGCTCGCGGGTTTTGCCTGGTAAGGCGAGTCGGCGGCTGCGGCAAGATCGGCGGCAACCCTTTCGGCTTCGGGGTCGAGGGCGTTCTCGGCAACGGCCTGCTCCTGCATGGCCGCCGCCCAGTCATCCTCGTTTATCTCTTCATCACCTCCTTCGCCTGCGACGATTTCTTCGTCGGCAGTCTGTGCCTGCTCCTGCATGGCCGCCGCCCAATCGTCCTCATCGACCGGGGTTTCGGCAATGTCCGGATTCGGAATATCGGCTTCGGTGGTGTTCGGAGTCTCGATGCTGTCGTCGTCGTCAGCCATTATTGTTGACCTCCTGCCAGCATGTTGAGGGGTTCGCTGCTGCCGATCATCTTTTCAACCATGATGGCGTATTGATGGTTGCGGCTTCCAGAGCGGTATTCGAGCACGGGCACGCCATCGATCTCGGCTTCCAGAAATTCGGGAACGCTGAGCGGGATCACGTCGCCGGAGCGCATGTTGACGATGTCGCGCAAGGTGGCCCTGGCCGTGCCGAGATTGCAGACGAGTTCGACTTCCGCGTTCTGCAATTCCTGCGACAGCGTCGTGACCCAGCGTCTGTCCTGGGTGAGATGATCGCTTTGCATCGTCGAATAGAGCAGATCGCGGATCGGTTCCAGCATCGAGTAAGGAAAGCAGATGTGCATGTCGGACTGCATGTCGCCCATCTCCAGCGTGAAGCCGGTGGCGACGACGATCTCGGAAGGCGTGGCGATGTTGGCGAACTGCGAATTCATTTCCGATCTCACGTATTCGAGTTCGATCTGGAAAACCGGACTCCATGATTTGCTGTATTCGGTGAACACGACGTGGAGCAGCCCCTGGATGATGCGCTGTTCGGTGGGGGTGAAATCCCGGCCTTCCACCCGTGTCTGGAATCGCCCGTTGCCGCCGAACATGTTGTCGATGACGGCGAAGACGAGTTTGGGGTTGAACACGACCAGCCCGGTTCCGCGAAGCGGTTTGGCGATCACCAGGTTGAGATTGGTGGGCACGACCAGATTGCGCACGAATTCGGCGTATTTTTGCACCGTGATCGGACTGACCGAGACTTCGATGTTGCGATGCATGTAGTTGAAGAGGCCGATTCTCAGGTAGCGCGCGAAACGTTCGTTGATGAGCTCCATCGTGGGCATGCGCCCGCGCACGATGCGCTCCTGGGTGGCCATGTTGTAGGGCCGCACGCCCCCCTTTTCCGACTCTTCGGCGGCGGGTTCGTCGGTCTCTCCGTTGACGCCGCGCAACAGCGCGTCAACTTCTTCCTGAGAGAGAAAATCCGAGGACATGGCCTTGTCTTTCCCGTCATTGAACGATAAAGGAAACGAACAGCACGCCCTGGATCGGACCCAGCGGCGCCTGGGTCGCCGGGACTTCGGGCGGGGGGAGCGGGACGCCGAACATGGTGTTCAGCCCTCTCAGAATTTCGTTTTGCACCTGTTGGTGACTCATGTCGTTCTGCATGTCGGAGAGGCTCTTCGATGTCAGTATCAGGTTGATGCGGTTACGTATTTCGGGCATCCAGCCCTTGAGCGCGTCGGCGGTTTTCTGGTCGGTGACTCTCAGGACGATGTCCGTCTGCAAATAGTGGCTGTCCTCGTCTTCCCTGGCGCGCAGGTTGACGGTGAAGGGTTCCAACTGGACGAATACCGGCGGGTTGTTGAGGTCGATTGCGGAAGTGAAAGTGGGCGCTGGCGGGGTGGCAGCAGGGGGGGGCGGGGCGGGGGCGGAGGCGGAGGCATTTCCGCCGCCGGCATTTCCGCCAGCGCCTTTTTTCATCATCATCAGCGCGCCAACTCCCACGACCGCGAGGATGAGGAGGAGCACTGCGATCAGCAGGATGATGAGCAGCAGTTTGCCGCTCCGTTTGGTGGGCGGCGCGGCTGGGGGGGAGTCTTTGGCGGAAAGAGTCTTGGCCTCGGGTGCCATGTGAGTTCTCCTTTTCTACGCTCGATTATCGTTGGCCTGCGTCTTCTGCCAAGCGTGGAAAAGTGGGGCGTAGCGCCCCTTATTCATCTGCTTCAGGCGAAAGTGTCGACCAATCCGCTATTCGGCCTCGACCAGTGCATGGTCTTGATCGCATCCCCACCGTCGTCGTCATGGTGAGCATCGGGACGATGCGCGCTTGCGTGATGGGTGTTCTTGCCGTCCTGGGCCTGTGTACGGTCTTCGGCGGAAGTGTTCACACTGGCTTCCCCGAGGTTGATCCCCGCCTGCGCAAGCAATTCACGCAGGCGGGGCAGGGCCTGTTCCAGCGCCTCGCGTGCGGATTGCGAGGAGGCGAGGAACTGGGCCGTGCTTTGATCGCCGTTGAGTTGGATCGAAATTTCAACCTTACCAAGGAGGGGGGGAGTAAGGATGAGTTCGGCTCGGCTTTCAGCACGGCCCAGCATCCACATGACACGGTTGCCGATTTCTTCGGCCCAGGTTCTTTGGCCTGCGCCCGTCGGAATGGTGAATTGAGGCAAAACTGCGCCCGCCTGTGTCGGTAGCCGTGGCGGGTTCAGCAGGGAAATATCCGGGGCGCCTGTCGTGATTCCAGTTGGCGCGGTTCGTGCGCCGCCGTTCTCGTGCGGGGTTATCGAGGCTGCACTGACGGGATTCACACTGACAGGATTCACACTCGCGGGATTCATGGCCGTATCGACTGAAGCGGCATTGATTCGAGCCGTGGATTCGTTGCCTGTGCCGGACGGCGCGACGGTCTGGCCTTGTGGTGAGGACGGGGCGGTGGAGTCGCGTCCTGCTTGCGGCGACGATGTGTTCGGCTTCGTTTGGCCCTCGGCATCGTTTTCCATGTCCTCGCCACCTTGCATGGTGTAGTCGTCCGCAGGCGTTGCGGCCCGTGTGGAGAGGCCGCCATCCGTCATCGGAGTCCGGGGACGGCCCGTGTGCGTGGATGCGTCCCGGAATGCTTCCGGGTCGGCATCGCTGCCTGGAACGTCTTCCGCGATTTCTCCGGCAATTCCGTTCAGCAGAACGGCAATCGTTGCCGGTAGGCCAGGCAAAACGGCGGCATCTTCGTGTTGGGGTTGAGGGGTGCGCTCGCCGGTTGTGATGATTCCTGAAGCTTTTTCGCTGCTTTCGGTGGAATTGCCGGTCTCGGTGTTTGCCTGTTCTTGTGATTTGGCGGGTTGTTTCCGGGTTTGTTCTGTCTTGCGAGGGCTGTCGTTTGCGCGCGCGGGCTCTTGTGGAGGGGGCGAGGGTCTGGGGGCAGGAGAGGAGGCGGAGTCGTGCGTGCGTGAGGGTTCACGCGAAGTTTCGGGAGACGAAGGCCGCGTGGGCGTGGGGCGAGTGTCCGCCAGCGGAGCGGGTGCGCGGGAGTCGTAATGACTCTGTGCGTGCAAAAGATCGGAAAAACTGAGATTCAACGCGCCATTGACGGCGTAGCGGCCGGGGTTGGAGTTTGCCGCCACGCCGGAAGCGGAGAAATTCAGCGCGCTGCCGGAAACCGGGGTAACCATGATATTGCCCTCGTCTGCATGTGTTCCATGCGGTTAAAGCAATACATGTGCCAGGGGAGGAGTGTTTGGTTACTCAGGAAGGGTCGCCGTGGTGTTCGCGGAATTTTCGGCTGGCGTGCTCATCGCTGGTACGCTGTTCCTGGCGCGATGTTTTGCGGGCGAGCTCGCTCTGAAAACGCTGGGAGAGGGTGTCGAAGGCGCGCACCTTGGTGTGCTGTTCCACCCATTGTTGTTGGCCCTGTGATGTGTGCTGGTGCGATTGCTCGACGATTTTCTGTTGAATCTCAATGGCTTCGTCGATGCGGCTGAGAAAATTGGTGTAATTGCGCATCGCCTCGGAACCGATGCCGCTACGCGCCGCTTCGATGAAACGCTCGCTGTATTCGCTGCGATACCCCTGGAGCAAGGCCAGTTTCTGCTGGCTGCTGCGTTCTGAGGCAATCAGTTCTCCGAGCGCGCGGGTGACTTCATCCATGCGGACATTGGCGAGATCGAGCAGGGGTTGGAGAGGGAATTTCTCGGACATCGGGAACCGCCCGGACTGGAAACACCCTCATTGTAGTGAATGCCGGATGATGGCAACCCTTTCCGATTTCACGCTGCCGTGAACACGGGTCGAACGTAATCCTCGCATTGAGCGGCGAGATCAGTGAGACAAGCGTTTTTGGCGCCGTCAGGCTCCACTGAATCGTGCCGAGGCGTCCCCGCCATTTACGGCGGGGTGACTCAATACACGATTCTTGCCCGCTCGCTTGGCAGCGTACATGGCTTCATCCGCTCGGGAGATGGTCGTCTCTGGTTCCTCATCGGGGAAGAACAGGGAGATACCGGCGCTGAAGGCGATGGACAGGCGCTCGTTGTCGGGAGCATAAAAAACCCGATCACACAGTTCGCGCTGCAAGCGAGTGAGAATGGAACTGGCGGCGTCGAGTGGAGTGTCCGGCAGCAGGATGATGAATTCCTCGCCACCGTAACGCGCTACCACATCCTGCGGACGCAGGGTCTGGGTTACGGTACGAGCGAAGTGGCGCAAGGTTTCGTCGCCGAATCCGTGACCGTAGGCGTCGTTGAGCTTCTTGAAATTGTCGATATCGAGCAGCGCGATGCACAAGGGCGTCCTCTTGCGGTGCGTGCGGGAAACTTCCCGCGTGATCGCTTCGGCAAGCCCCTTGCGGTTGAGTACGCCGGTGAGCGGGTCATGACGCACGAGTCGGCTGGCCGCGTCCAGTTCACGCTGCAAGCGCATGATTTCGCGGTTGGAGTTGTCCACCCGTTCGCGCAGTGCGGCCAGTTCCTGCCCGGCGCGCAGGGTCGATTCCTGGGCTTGACGGGTGCCGAGCATCAGTTCGCCGACAACTTCCGAAAGATCGGCGATATTGTTGGCTTCACCGATGCGGCGCGCGCTGCGACCGAGAAGCTCGTTATACTCATCTGTCGTTCCAGTGATTGCCGAAAGGCGATCGATGAAACCGGCGAGCATCGCTTTCAGGCGGGACTGGGCTTCGCCGAGTTCGCGCTTGAGGCGGCTTTGCTTGTCGATGACTTCGCGCAACTGCTGGCCGACATCATTGAGCGTGCCCAGATCGAGTGGGCCGGAAAACGCTTTGGTGATGGCGAGCACTTGTCCGTGCAGCCAATTGTCGTCGATGACGAGTTCCTGGATGTTGGCGATGATCAGGCGCAGCAGGTTGAGCAACGCCTCGCGCACGGCCAGATGCTCCGAACCGACCCGCTCCATGTGGCTGACGAGTTGTTCGAGACGCGGAGCAAGATCGCTATGCGCCAGATCGTTGTTCGAGTCGAGCAGATCATCGGAGAGGGATCGGACTTTCCTTGTCAGGGACTCATCGCCTCCGGCCAGAGGAATGACGCCGTTTGTCAGCAGGCAGGCAAGCAGTGGGCGCAAGGGCAGTTCCGGAAGAACCTTGCGCACGGGTTCGGAAGGTGTGTTCTCGCCGCCCCGGAATTCATTCACGCTACGCCCCTGGAAAGCGGTATGTCGGTTTTCGGCGGTGATGGCGTGTATTCGACGACCCATTTCTGGATGTTGCGTCGCACGGTTTCATCGTCGAGAGGGGTGGAGCATTCCAGCCAGTTTTGCAAATTGCCGAGAAAATATTCGTCAACCTGGCGTGAACGCGCGATCCGCAGCTTCGGATGAGGCGTGGGGAGCGTATGCTCGGTGTCGGCCAGCAATTCTTCGTACAGCTTTTCTCCCGGACGCAGGCCGGTGAATTCAATGGCAATCTGCGCTTCGGTGTATCCCGACAGGCGAATCATGCTGCGCGCCAGGTCGGCGATCTTTACCGGCTCTCCCATGTCGAGGACGAAAATTTCTCCGTTCCCCGCCTGGGCGGCGGCCTGGAGCACCAGTTGCGACGCTTCGGGAATGGACATGAAGTAACGGGTGATGTCCGGGTGCGTCACGGTGATCGGCCCGCCGCTGGCAATTTGTGCCTGGAACTTGGGAACCACGCTGCCGGAACTGCCGAGCACGTTGCCGAAACGCACGATTCCGAAACGGGTATTGCTCAACGTGGAAAACGCCTGGCAGAGCATTTCGGCCAGCCGTTTGGTTGCACCCATGATGTTGGTCGGGTTGACAGCCTTGTCGGTGGAGATCAGCACGAAACGTTCTGCGCCGTGCCGATGGGCGCAACTGGCAAGCCGGAGCGTGCCGAGCGCGTTGTTGGAGACCGCCTGCCAGGCGTTGCCGGTTTCCATCAAGGGAACGTGCTTGTACGCGGCGGCATGAAAGACGGCCTGCGGATGCCAGACGGAGAAAACCTCCTCGACGCGGGCCTCGTCCCGGATGTCGCCGATCAGCGGGATGATCGTCATTTCGGGATGATGGGAAGCAAACCATTCCGTGATCGAATAAAGCGCGAATTCGCTTATTTCCAGCAAAATCAACTTTTTCGGTTCAAATTTGGCAAGCTGGCGGCATAATTCGCTGCCGATCGAGCCGCCCGCGCCGGTGACGAGAATCGTGCGGCGGGCGAAAACCTTATGCACATGCATCTCGTTGATCTGCACCGGCTCCCGCCCGAGCAGATCTTCGACTTCGACCGGGCGCATGGCATCGATTTCCACCCGGCCACACATCAATTCCTCGATGCCCGGCACGATGAATACCCTGGCGTCCGCGCTCATGGCGATGTTGGCGACGCGCTTGATGACGGCGGGCGGGGCAGAGGGCATGGCAAGAATGACATGCGTTGCCTGGTGTTTTTCCAGCGTTCGGGGCAGGGCATCGGCACCGCCCTCGACAAGGATGCCGGAGAGTTCCCGCCCCCATTTGGTATGATCGTCGTCGAGCAGCGCAACGACCCGCCAGTCGCTACGGTGTTCGAGCGTATGCACCAGCATTTTTCCGCTGTCGCCCGCGCCGACGACAACGACCGGCTCCCTGGTAGCGGGCAGGCTGCGGGACATCCGATGTTCCTTCCACATCCGCCAGGCCAGTCGGCCACTGCACATGATGGTGGCGAGCAGCAACGGATAGAGCACGAGCATTGCGCGCGGCAGTGCCGACCCTGGAACGCTGGAAAGCGCCTTGATTAACAGCAGTCCGGTCGCCGAAATGGCAATTGCGTGCAATACGCGCTCGAGATCGGGCACGCTGGCAAATCGCCAGATGCCTCGGTACAGGCCTGCCCAGTAACAAGCCAGGGCATGGATGGGAAGCAATGCCGCGAGAATCAAAAGCGTGT
>Ga0099364_10013205_pt1 | contig 11100 bp, 11 predicted proteins | sample TergutTh196P3_FD_73070 | JGI IMG/M metagenome (GOLD analysis project Ga0099364, IMG submission 73070) | Microcerotermes parvus P3 segment gut microbial communities from Pointe-Noire, Republic of the Congo - Th196 P3 | ecosystem: Host-associated > Arthropoda: Insects > Digestive system > Gut ... | reverse complement strand
CTTTATTCCAGACCATTATATAAGGAATCTCAAGCTCTACTAATTTTTTTATGTAAAATATGTCTATATCAAATAAACCTTTATCGTCTAATACAACGATAGCGAGATCTGATTTAAAGATAACCTTTAGAGATGCTTTTATCCTTTTTTTACCAAGCGGGGTGTTGTCATCGTATCCTGCTGTGTCATAAATAGTAACTGGTCCCACGGGGATCAATTCATATCTTTTGGCAACTGGGTCTGTGGTAGTGCCGGGTTGCTCTGAAACAATAGAGATTTCTTGCCCGATGAGCTTATTAATAATAGTTGACTTCCCTACATTCATCCTGCCGATGAAGCAAATATTCATTCTTTCGCCTTTGGGTGCAATTTTCATTTCTTTTCCTTTACCTTATAATAGCAAATTTGCTGGTCAGCTGGGTATTATCTGCTCTTAAAACTGCAATGTAAACACCAGATGAAAAAACCTTCACTTCTTCATTATGTTCACCTTTATCGAGCGAGCCTTTCTTGTTTTCCCAGACAAGCTGACCTGCTATATTATATATCGAAAGGTTTACCTGGTTTCTTGAATTATTTAGATAAAAAATTATACGAAAGGAGCTATCACTTGCTCTTACGGGGTTTGGGGCTACATATAATATGTCTTTATTTATTGGTTCTACTACAATTTCTCTTTTCGTGATTTCAGAGCGATTTCCTGCTTCGTCTATAACTTGGATGGTGAAATAGCCATTTTGGGTGACGGGTGATAATTGACAATTGACAATTGATAATTGACAATTGTCAATTGTCAATTGACTGGGTTGGGTGGTATGGGTGGGGGAATCAGTATATACCAATATCTCATACTCCAGCGGGCATGGGTCGATAGGCTCTTTCCAACTAAGATAAAGAGTTTCCAATAATACTTCCATTTCTATCTCGGTAACTGGATTTGGGGGCGTAGTATCCTCACCATAAATATAATTTAAAAATCTACTCCACTCAGATTTTTTTAATCGCAAATTATACCAATAATTCTGATATGTTTGCAGAAATTCTATTTGCAAGCGAGGATACATGATACTGATACTATGCTCATATATAGAATTAAGGGTGGTTTGGATAGCCATAAAATCATCTACAGCGTTTTTTAGACCTTCTACTATCTGCTTTTGGGAAACTGTAAAATTATTTGTTTGGCTAACTTTTTCGACAAAATACTGGAAATCAATGTCCATAAACCCACGCATATCGTTGTATTCAGGGAAGCCGGCAGCATCTCTAATACCTGAGAAAAAATCTGAGTATTTAGCGTCAGAAAATTCTATTGCAAAATCACTGATAGCTTCGATAAGTGCTTCATAATGAGCCATAGAATAGACAGATAGCGATACTTTGGCTTCTGAGATCCATGATGGATTATATATGCCTCCAAAAGTATAAGCTTCGTGGAATTTTTCAGAAAGAAGACTTGCCATTTCGAGAGGAGTTTGATTTTCTGCCCAATCTAGCAAAATACTAGTCCACGGGAACCCAGAAGCAGGAAATTTATCAGGTGAGGTTATTATATAGTCAGAAAATTCGCTTATTTCGGAAATTAGCTCCAGAGACCCTGCATTGCAAGCATCGAGTATAATAATGTCATATTTTTTTTTGTGTCGTAAGAATACATTTCTCAGCTCTCCCGAGCTAACTCCTATCATAGAGCCAGAATTTGTATCTTGCCCTATACCGAAGAGAACCGGATCATCCCGCACCCATCCATCGCTATGAGACCAAATAATAAGTTCATTATAATTTGAGGAATACCGCGGATAAGCCCAATTTAGAAAAGTAAGCAATGTATCACCAGAGCCGCTATCCTGGTCGGGAAATGTCTGTATAATATGCGAATCAATATTATTACTATTGCTTGGTCTTATTTGGAGATACTCTACACTTCCGTCTTTATAACTAGGGATGTGGTCTATATATACTATTATATTAGGTTTTGATACAGCAACCTGCAATCCTTTTTGCATCTCTACTATATCTCGAAGGGCATCACTGTGGAGACCATTATCCGCCGCCATATAGACAAAGATAGTCCATTCAGATGCTTGTAAAGAGAATAAACAAAAGACCAATACAAAAAATATAAATAATTTTTCCATTTTAATTAACGATTTATTTTTTTATAACCTAAATTCATTATTTATGATACTTCTTCAAAAACTCTTCCACCTCCGGTATTCCACCTTGCAAAACTATATACCCATTATAAGGCTCACCTGCGGTAATATCATTTGCAATAGGAGTAAGCATAAGTTTTTTTACTTCCTCATGATCATTTGTCTGCCCCAATGCCCAGCCAAGCTTACAATAAGCAGACTCTGGCAGCATATTTTCACCCGGAATAATGCCTATACTCATCAAATCTCGCCCGGTATCATAGACGAACATGTGCACAAAACCCCACAAGGTCTGCACCGTCATAAATATCTGCACACCTTTGTCACAGGCTCTTTTCAGTGCTGGATAGATAGGTTTATTTACATGACCGAGGCCAGTTCCCACTATCACAATCCCTTTATAACCATTATCTACAAGGGCATCCACTATATCTGGCATCATATTCGGATAATAATAAATCATAGAGACTTTTTCCTCGAAATATGGCTTCACTACTACATGGTTGTCTTTTCTTCGTTTATTATAATCAGTTCTCATCGGAGTTACACTATTTCGAGTGACTCTGGCTATAGGGATTTCACCTATTGTTCTAAAGGTAGAGCGATATGAGGAGTGCATTTTTCTCACTCTCGTCCCTTGGTGTAATAAGCCAAATTCGTCACTCGTGGGACCAAACATACAGACAAGGATCTCCGCTATATCAGAATAACCAGCTGTATAAGCTGCGTGCATTAAATTTAAAGCTGCATCCGAAGAAGGTCTATCAGAAGATCTCTGCGAACCTACCATTACCACAGGAACTGGTAATTCCTGCAGCATATAGCTCAAAGCAGATGATGTATAGTGCATGGTATCAGTGCCATGACCTATCATAATGCCATCTACGCCTTTTTTTATCTCCTCACCTATCGCTATGGCAAGGGTCTTATACTGCTCTGGTCCCATATTTTCAGAAAAGACTGCAAAAAGTTTTTCTGTCTCCAGATTACATATAGTAGCCAGCTCTGGCACCGCTCCGTATAATTCACCAGGTGAAAAGGCTGGTATCACAGCCCCTGTCCTATAATCAAGCCTCGATGCTATGGTGCCACCCGTCCCAAAAAGCTTTACATTTGGAAAACCTTCTGTAAAGGGAAATTCCTTTTCCGGTATCTTATAATGAGCTTCCTTATACCCACGCTCTTTCATATCTGTGATAGTGTCTATATCTATCCCAACATTATACCCTGTGGGAAGCTTGATCACGATATGTTTATCGTCATCATTGATACTCCGCGGTAGGATGATGCCATCGAATACACCTCTCGTGGTATCCACTACACAATCACTCCATACACGCATATCATAAATCTTTAAAGTGTCAAGAGCCCTACCCTTGTAACCTTTATGTGTGTCTGACATTTATTTTTTACCTCGTTTTATTATTTATTATTATTTTTTGCCTTTTTTTTTTCTTCTCTTATTTCTGTTATTCGTTTTAGTCCTCTTTCTGTCCCTGCTCTATAAAAAGCATAAAATTCTTCTGATGTCATATTTTTGGTTAGTTCATAGTGATATTCACGAATTTTGTGTATGTCATCTATTGTAAAATTTGGACTAATTTCTAATTTTGGTTCCATTTAACCTCCTATTTTATATAAACATTGATGGTGGTAAAATATCAATATTCTTATAGTTTAAAAGAGTTGTAATTGCACGAACTCCTTTTACTGTTTTAATATTAACTAAATGTTTAAAGTTTAATGATACTATACAATCGCAATCTCCATAAATTGCACTTCCTAAATGCATACAATCCTCATAAGATTTTAAAGTAAGAATTTCTTGTTTAATCACTTCATTTGCAATTTCTCTAATAATGTCGTTACTACCGATTACTGTAAACTCAATTTCTTCTAAAAACCTATACATGATATCTCGCTTTGGCTGGTGACACCTGTCAATTTCAATGAATACTGTATCCGATAATACTACATCATATAAACCTGCCTTAAGTTTCTCCCATAAAGCTAAAGCATCCTCCATTTTTTCTGGAGTATCAAGTGCTTCAAGATGACTAATCACTGATGTATCAAGATATAGCCTTATTTTTTTCATATTATACTCCTTTAAAATATCCTAAATTGTAAATCGATTTTTTTATTCATCCTCCATTAAAATAAATGCCATCATTATCAACACATTGTTTGACCAACTAATTTCTCTCGACAGTGTTGAGAGTTTTTCATTTTGTTTATATAAATACGGTAGTTTTTTCATAATCAACCATTATGCAATTTTCGCCCAATGGTCAGTCTTAAAACATAATTTTACTTCAGATGTATTTTTATTATTTAAAACAAGAATTTCATAAGCTACTATTTTTACTTTTTCGAGTAGTGCATCAAAAGAAGTGCACTCAAGTGCGAGTGGTATATCATCACATATTGCACACCATACTCCCGCGGTTTCGTCCCAGTTGATATAGATATCGTAGGACATCAATTTGCCTCCTTATAAAGCTCAAATTTCGATAATGACTACTTATACATTACTTACTTTTATAACTATTTAATCTTTATTTTATTACACTGCCGTATAGATTAAAAATAGATAAAAAAGTCTTCCATTTCATCCCGAAGGGATCGATCGCTATGTAGAAAACGACATCACCCACCATGTTTTCCATGCTGTAGGTATGGAACCATTCCGACTGTGGCATACCTTCGGAATGCAGAGAGGATGAGGTGTATTCTGGTTCTACATAGCGATCGACACCCTTCGGTGTGAGGCGGTAATTTTATATATTATCAATACAATCGCCTAAAGCTAAGCTGTCTCTATCGTTTTCTATTTTAAGAATACTTGAATTTTTTATGTATATATTTTTCATATTATTCTTACCTTTTCTTCCAAAATTTTATAATAATTTGGTGCTTATTATGTTACTGAGAAATCAAATTTATAAACTCCTTCATTTAAAAGAGAAATATTTATTGTATCTCTTCCATATCGTGATAAATGTAATTTTCGTATAGGTTGTCCTTCTGGAACACCAAGTCGCTTTCTAATATATTTACCCATTTCAGAATAATGAGGAAAAGAGCCAATTTGTTTTGGGTATTTGATTCCCTCTCTTTCTTGAGAACCAAAGAGTAAGCCTTCCATACAGACACCATCATCCCAAATTATTTCTATAAAGTCATTATGTCTATGTTTTCTGCCTCTATTATCATACCTTTTGGGTGATGATTGTTTTGGAGGGAAAAGTTTTGGGAAATCCTTTAAATCTCTTTGCCTTATTGCTATGTAAGAGTCATTTCTATTTATATGACCTTTTGGGCTTTGTCCCCAGTTTAGTCCTGCATAATTCTGGACTTCACCGTCTGTGCCGAGAAGTGATATAGAGCAATTATTAAAGATAGATTCTTGTATAAGTTCATTCATTTCTAATTCCAAACAGGAGATGGAATTGTTTAAAATATTTTTTATATACAGATTTAAGGGAGCAAAAGTATCACGGGTAGTTTCTGCTAGTATCTCTCGATATGGTGTGTGTAATCCGCTTGTAGAAAAATTAGCTGAACCTACAAGAGCATGAACTACTTCTCCATTATTCATCCATAAATAACATTTTGAGTGAATAGGGAGTAGTGAATAATAAATATCTATTGATTTTATGTTATTCTGAAGGAAAGTAAGTGAGTTATGCAGGGTTTTCTTAACTCCTTCAGAACCATACATACCATAAATGACTTTAGAGGGTATTGGTAATGTTTGCAATCTTTCTATTGGTTTTGGACCTACATAACCGGAGAGGATGATTATTTCATCTGTGGCAGGAAGTAGGTCGTGTCGATTAAAAATAATCTCAGCTAAATTTTCTGTGAAGAGCATGATTTTTTCCTATTTCTTATTTATCATTTCAATAATATGTTCTTTTTTGGAAGCTTTAGAGAATTTTTTATTAAATGATCGCGTGATTTCTGATAAATTTTTGCTTTCTATATTTTGTATTTGAAAGCTTGAGTGGGAGCAAATTTCTGAGAATACTTGGCTCATATCTATAGTATTTCCATCTACAATTCCATCACCTACCACAAGTATATAATATGAATTTGGCTTTGTAATTCTGGATATTTCGTTCATTATTTCCCACATTTGTTTTATGTATTCAGCTTTTGCAGATGTAAAGTCCATACTATCAATTCTATGGTGGTTTCCAATCTCGTTTTTTCGGACAGGCATATAATCGTAATCAAGCCAATGCATTCTCTGTTTATGATAAAGGTAATAATCAAAAGTATTTATATATGGTGGAGATGTCATTGCGAAGTCAAACTCATTTTCTTTAAATTGTTTTAGTTTTGAAAGTGTATCACTATGAAACACTTGGTAATCACCTTGGACTTGATATTTTTTTTGTGAAAGTGTATTGGCATAAAAAAGTAGTGTGTCAATAAAGTATTTATTCACAGTTCCATCTGGTAAATTCTTCTTTTTGGCAGTATATCGAACTTCAGAATCTTGGTTTGATACTTTTACAATGATAGATGAAAATGCACAATTTAATAAATCCTTTACATTGTTATTTTGAACCTTGTTAATAATATATTTTAGATATGCTAATTCATAGCAAATATTTGTTTGGAACCAATGGTCTCGATTTGGAAAATCAGGTATTTCAATATTATCGTATTTATTTTCAGTTGGGGCATTGATTTCATTGATAATATCATAAAGAAGTCTAATGTCAGTTGAAATATACTTATTAGATTTAGCTTTTGAAATGATACAAGCTATTGGATTTAGGTCTATACCTATGGAGTTTATACCATTTAAAACACCTTCCACAATAGTGGTTCCGCTTCCACAAAAAGGATCTATTAGTGTTTCACCAGTTTTGCAGAATTTATTGATATACTTATTTACAAGTTGCGGAGGATATTTTGCTGGATACGGATGAAACCCATGAGTATAATAGGTTGATGATGTTTCTGTTGCTTTCATATTTTAAAACTTCTCTCCTTTCATATTTTTCCTAAAGACCAATATAAACGAATGTCCTATATTAAAATAAAATCTGCGAGATTTTTTACCACCGAGCATTACGAGTTTTCTTTGATTCGATTGGTCCCATATAACCAAATCCCACATAATCCACCCAGTTTCAGTGGCTATTTTTATCAGATCGCCGTGTAAATTGATATAGGGAATTGAATTATCTAGATCACGAAAATCTCTTACCACCCAGACATTGTAAGTGCCTGGTTTGGCAACTACCATCAAAGAGTTAAAGATATTTTTCATACTGAGTAAATATTCATCATATGGGACATTTCCGAGATCATCTTCACTTTCGGAATATGCTTTAGCAAGTTTTCTACTTTGATTTTTATATGTGTTATTTACATAATCTTTGTCACCGAAATTTTCTCTTATTTTATTTAAGAGATTTGAATAAGGTGGGGATGTCACTATTAGATCAATAGAGTTTGGGTTTATATATTTTTCGAGGTTTAATGCAGTATCGTTGTAAACTATTCGATTATAATTAGGATTAAGTAAGCCATCTTTGATATCTATCCCTTGTTCAAAAAGCTTTATAAAATCGGGATTTAGTTCTATTCCTTGAGAATGCCTTTTTAGTATATTTGCTGCATCCAGGGTAGTTCCCACACCTGCAAATGGATCAAATACAATATCACCCTCTTTTGAATATATCTCTATAAAATGTTTGGCAAGTGCGATAGGATAAGCAGCACCATGCCTTGCTCTTTTTTTAGTAATAGGACTATTAAAGGTTTGCACGCTTTTGCTATGGGCTGTCCATTCTTTGCCGGATAAATCGTTAAAGTAGGTGGATTTAATGATTTCTTTTTTTTGTGTGTTTTCATCTTTTGGGATAGATAACTCTATATAATCACTGCCGAAGTCAAGTGAATCTTGGGTGTGTTTTATTAGTATATTTTCTTCTGTATTCATTTTTACCTATCTTTTAATTCTATCATTATTTTTTTACCAGCTAATTTCTCTCACAGGTGGTGAGAGTTTTTTTTATCCCGTAGGGATTAGTCCTTGGTAGCAAAATATCACCCCCCAAAGATTTTTTCCCGTAGGGAATATTCGTTGGTAGCAATTGGATTCCCTACGGGAAAGGATCTTGAGGGGTGATATTTTGCTACCAAGGACTAATCCCTACGGGATAGGACCTGTGTGGGAACAATATTTTGCTACCAATGACTAATCCCTCTGGGATAGAACTAAACATTCACTCATATCTCTGTGGTCTCTGCGTTCTCTGTTTTTCCTCTGTGTTTTAAAAAAAATCTGTGCAACTGTGTGGTTATAGATTCTTCGTTCCTCAGAATGACAATGTTATCTCGCACTCTCTGGGTGGTCGTGTCACTTCACATATTCTGCTAAATCTTTTAGGTCTATATTCCCGAGGGCTATTGTCTTTATCTGTCCCATGATCCATCTATGTTTTGCTTCTGGAATTTCAGATTTGCGCGATAAACTATCAAATTTCAAAAACAACTCATCTACTTTTTTAAATATCTCTTCTTTTGAAAATTTCACATACCCTATTTTTGATAATATCTCATCAAAAGATAAAACTGGCATTTCAAACATAATTTTGATCATTTTATGAATGATATAAAAATCGAGCTTTTGTTCTTTTAAAAATCCGATTAATTTATATGTCTTATCAAAGAAATATTCTCTATTTTCTGTGGAGAGAGTGCCTACTATATGTATTCCGCAAAGACCTTTTATATATTGCCCAAATAATACACCTATTACAGAATGTTTAAGATTATACTCTGTGGCGATTTTATCTATCAAGGGAACGAGGTTATTTCTTAAGATGAATATATAAGTGTCTTCTGGCACACCCCATTTGCGTAGCTGGTCATATCTATTTGAGAGGCTTTCGGGTAGCTCTTGCTTTGTCATTTCGATGAAGTCTGCGGAGAGGGAGACTGGTTTTGAGTCTGTATCTGGATACATTCTATCTGGACCTGGTAGCACTCTTTCAAAGATATGTGTGCCATCTGGGCGTGATTTTCTGGTTTCATTTGGGACACCTTTAAAAGCGAGCTGGATCCTTTCTTCTATAGTTTCCAGGGCAGTGGTTAGGTCTTCTTCTTTTGTCCAAAAGATGATTTGGGCATCATTTTCAGAGGCTCCGAGCATTTTCTGGAGCTTAATCCAGTCAATTGTATCATACATTTCTTTGAGGATAGTAGTTTTTCCGAGGTCATGAGAAAGATTATGTGATGTTCTTTGCGGGTAATTAAAATTACCTTCAAAAGGCACAAATTCATTATAGATCATATTTGGTTTTTCTATGCAGGGAACTACCTTAAGTCTGTCAGAAATCTCATCTGCAAAAGTCCTATATGGTTGGGTAAAAAAGGAGAGGATATTTTTGCAATTTGGTAGGTTTACTACGACTATTTTTTGCCCCCCCCCTCCCCCCCCCCACTCCGCTGCGCTCCATGGGGGGGGCATCCAATGCTTATCGGGCATTGCTACATTATAATATCTACAAAAACGGCGAATTACTAGAAACTACCTCAGATTTGACTTACACCGACATAAACCCCGATAAAGATATATTATACATTTATTCTGTATCAGCTGTTTACGATAGCGGGGAATCTGATGAGACATCTGCAGATCCTATATTTATCCCTGTTTATAATCCGCCTTTAAATCTGCAAGCTGTGTCTGGGCTGGACTCTGTGGTGGAATTGTCTTGGGAAGAGCCATTGATGCAGAATTTTGGTGTGGTGACTTTTTATGATATATATCGTAATTCCTCCGTCATTTTTAGGAACGAAGCAATCCATACCATATATACAGACATGGATCTAGATAATGGTGTGGAATATGAATATTATGTGACTGCTGTGTATGAATTTGCAGAAAACAATGATTATGATGGTGAGTCTGAACCATCGAATATAGTTACAGCCACACCTATTGCAGGGGCAGAGTTTTCTATAAATCTTACCTCCTACGATTTTGGTGAGATTACGATCGGTTCAGCATCCGAGCCTGTGATTTTTATAATTACGAATATTGGAGGACATCCATTGACGATAGCCTCTATTGAGATAGAAGGTGATGAATTTATCTTGATGAATGAAGATGAAGCTTTGGGTGTGTATGCCGGTGGTGAAGCACGCGAATTTGAGGCGATATTTATATCGCAATTGCCAGCTGGGGAGAAAACCGGTATTATTCAAATTGTGGATGATTTGGGAACAAGAGTAACCCATAATATCACATTATCAGGGACGGCAATGCATTATCATGATTTGGCGGCGATAAATATCACTGGACCTGTAGAATTGACCTATAATGAAGAAGCCACTTTTGAGATCACTATAGAAAATCTGGGGACAGCCGATGCAGAAGATTACAGCGTGGTATTAAAACTCCAAGGCGAGAATATAGTCCTAGCATCTGCAATAGAGACCCCAATCATAGCTATAGGCAGCTCTGAGGTGATTTCTATTTCGGGAACTCCTACATTAGAAATTCCAGCGGGTGAATATGTAATTTACGCGGAAGTGGTTTGGGAATTAGATATGATTCCAGATAATAATACCACCGATGATTTTGCCGTTACCCTCAACCCATTATCTATTGTAGATGTAACACCATTAAAGACAGAACTCTTTGGTAATTACCCAAATCCATTTAACCCGGAGACTACTATCGGGTTTGCAATATCTACGGGGTCGATGCTTCGTATTGATATTTATAATACTAGAGGTCAGCTAGTGAGATCGTTAGTAGATAGAGAATATCCAGCTGGAAATCATTCTGTAGTTTGGAATGGCAAAGATGATAATGGGCGTGATGTGAGCAGCGGGGTTTATTTTTATCGAATGCAGACGAATGAGTATGTGAATGTGAAGAGGATGATGATGGTGAAATAGTTGGGAG
>Ga0099364_10013204_pt1 | contig 11101 bp, 13 predicted proteins | sample TergutTh196P3_FD_73070 | JGI IMG/M metagenome (GOLD analysis project Ga0099364, IMG submission 73070) | Microcerotermes parvus P3 segment gut microbial communities from Pointe-Noire, Republic of the Congo - Th196 P3 | ecosystem: Host-associated > Arthropoda: Insects > Digestive system > Gut ... | reverse complement strand
GTCGTTTTCTATGCGTTATATCAATCTATTTGCATCATCTATACGACGTGACCACCATCCCAACGAACCTTCTCTTAATGGTTCAGGTTTACCAATTCCATTATTACCATTGCGATCAATATCTTTCAAAAGTTGGTTTATACGATTTAATGTTTTTTTATCTTGTGTTTGCCAGTATAAATAATCGCTCCATGCTTTATCTGTCCATAACTTTTCCATAATTTATTCTTCTATTAGCTCGTGGGCAGTTAGCTTGCCTTCTTCGGCTTCTTTTATGGATTGGCGTACAATTTTCATATTTTCTGGATTAAAAAGGGATCTGTTTTATCAGCTTGAACTTTTAATTCTTCGTCTATGCGGATATTAACTTGTACCATATTGTAAACTCCTTCTTTTTATTGTAAACCATACAAAGTATAAGAAAATATGTCAAGCAATTATGTTGTGCCCACGTTGAACTTGCCGTTTTAACCTAAAGCATATAAGGTGGTATACAAATATTCCGGAGGGAAAAGATGAGTAAAAGAAAAAGGTATGCTGCCGAAGAAAAGATTAAGATTTTAAGAGAAGTGCTTGAAGAAGGGAAGCAAATAAGTCAAGTAGCAGATCAATATGGACTTCATCCAAATAATATCTTCAATTGGCGCAAGCAGCTATTTGAGAGTGGAATGCAAACCTTTCAAATCAAAAGAACGGACATTAGCGGTAAAGCTGAAGAACGGAAGATAACAGCTCTTGAAAACAAGATTAAGCAAAAAGACGAAGTAATAGCTGAACTTGCAGAAGAGCTGTTGGGCTTAAAAAAAAAGAACTTTGGCCATTAGCAGGTAAATCGAAAATGAGTCTTGAAATACGTCAAATTGCAGAAGGGGAAATTACACGCTATAAAGCCAAAACAGGGCTTCCCTTAAAAATCCTTTTAAAGTATGCGGGTATTCCGCAACGGACATGGAGGGAATGGGGTGAGCGGCGTTGTATTGAAACAAGGCACAACAACAATATTCCGAGAACTTATCATCTTACCCGGGAAGAAGTTAAAGCCATTGTTACCTATTGCATTGAAAATCCATTGAAAGGTTATCGTATGCAATGCTGGGAGATGGTTGATAAAAATGTGGCATTTGTGTCCTGTAGTAGTGTATATAACGTCATAAAACACTATAATTTGGGTAAAAAATGGGTTGAAGCAGTAGATATGAAAAAGAAAGGTTTTGACCAACCCAAGGCAATTCATGAGCAATGGCATATTGATTTTTCGTATATTAGGATAGGGACAGTGTTTTATTATTTTTTAGGTATTCTTGATGGGTATAGTCGCAGAATGCTAAACTGGCGGTTATGCCAAAATATGGAAGGACTTAATGCTGAGATATTAGTTGCCGAGACAAAGGAGTTATATCCAACTGCCAAGGAAGTACGACTTATAAGTGACAACGGTGGACAATTCATCTCAAAAGATTTTAAAGAGTTGCTTGTGTTATTGGAATTGAAGCACACACTTACATCGCCCAATCATCCTCAAAGCAATGGCAAATTGGAGCGATTTAATAGAACCTTAAAAACGGAACACGTAAGGAGATCAGCATATATAAGTTATGAAGATGCCTGTAATAGAATAGCACAATGGATTACGTATTACAACAACCAACGGCTTCATAGTGCAATCTGGTATTTAACGCCAAACGATGTTTTTTATGGTAGAACAAAAAAAAGACTTGCACAACGCAAAGAAAAATTGCATGTTGCATTTATTAAGAGACAGGAATACTGGCTGACAAAAAATGCCGGTTCCTAATACACCTTATATGCTTGCCTAAAAAACGGCAAGTTCAGCATAAGCAGTACATTCAGAGAAAATGAATGATGTAACTAACTGTGCAGATGCGGCAGTAAATATTTGGGGCTATGTGAAACTGCTTGACGAATCAAAATATTATTTAAGTAATTATATCATAGAGAAAGAGTTGGTTGAGTTAGTCTATCGAAACAGCGCAAATACTTATGACCATGTACTCGTTCCAACATGCAGAAAAAACATATATTTAGTAATTGTCGCAAACATAAAAAGTGAAAATATATTTGGACACTATCTTCTTGATTTGAACAAAGAATACGGTATTGGAAAATGAATAAAATATGGCAACAGGCTCACAAGATATAACATTGCTTACGGTTGGAAAATCCGCTGCTGAAAATAAGGAGTGGATTAAATTTGCTCAATATTGTTTTGATAGAGAGAAAGGCTTGAGAAAGCAGGCTTTTGAACACTTGAATGATTTTTTGGAAAGTACTGAAAGTTGGACGGAAGAAGAGAAAATAAAATTTGTTATTTTTCTTTTGCCATTCTTTGAAGCTGATAGTTATGCCTCATTCCCGCAGCCTTTGAGCGAAAAACTTATCAAACCAACATTGGAAAAATGGCGCTTAAAAGAAACGGCTGATTCGAGACCTTTTCGTTGGAGTGGAAGGTTTTATCATAATTTTGAGCATTTGAATAAAGCACTGGAAATTAATCCGCAAGATGACCAGGCAAGGCAATTTTTGTTAGAATTGGGAATAAATAGTTTATGGTATTCTGTTCACCATTTGCCCGAAGGTTATATTGGAGATGTGAAAGAAGATTTAGTCTTTATTGATGAACTGCAAGACCATATAAATAAGTTGCCGGATGCTAAATTGCAGGAATTTTGGATAAATGAATTGGGAAAATATGCTGAATTAGCGAGAAATTATTATAAAAAAATATCCGGGAGTTTGTATGATTGATGTCGTCAAAGCGTTGATATTGAGCGTTCTTGTATTTATCGCAAGCAGTTGTACCACAAAAAGAAATTCTCAAGTTTATGTACAAGCCGATGAATTGCCTTTAAGCCCCAAAATAATTTTCATGCTCAATGAAAGTGTCGTTTTAAAATTGGAGGACACCCAATATGGCAGAACCTGTTAAAAACATATTAAACGAGCAGTATTTCAACGGATTTACGGAAGCGCTGAAATGTATCATTGGCGATTTTGATGAACGAGCGTTTTTGTCTCAAATAATGGATGATGAATGGGAAAATAGAGAAATAAAACAACGAATGAGGCATATCTCCACAATTCTGAAAAACTTTTTACCCACAGATTACAAAGACGCAATCGCTAAAATACTTGAATTAACGAATCACTTAAAAGAAAAATTCAAGCCAAAAGAGAATCAGTTTGGCTTGTCATTTGAGTTGTTTTTGCCGGACTTTGTTGAACAATATGGTTTGGATGATTATGAAACATCGGTGAGGGCATTTGAAGAAATCACTCAGTTTACGAGTTGTGAATTGGCTGTTCGCCCGTTTATAATAAAGTATCCGGCTGAAATGATGAAGCAAATGTTAGCTTGGTCAAAACATGAGAATCTGTGGGTAAGACGGCTTTCATCGGAAGGTTGTCGCCCAAGACTTCCCTGGGCGATGGCTTTGCCAAAGTTAAAAGAAAACCCTGCTCCAATCATTCCGGTTTTAGAAAATCTTAAAAACGACGCATCCGAATGGGTGAGATTGAGCGTTGCCAATAATTTGAATGATATTGCGAAAGATAATCCTGAAACAGTTATTGATTTGGCGAAAAAATGGCAAGGCAAATCAAAAAATACGGATTGGATTATTAAACATGGATGCAGAACCCTCTTGAAACAAGGCAATGCAGAAGTGATGGAAATATTCGGCTTTGATTCTATAAAAAACATCAGCATTCGGGATTTTCAGATTTCAACGCCAAAAGTTAAAATCGGCAAGTCGTTGGAATTTAGTTTTAAACTATTGAATAATAACAAAAAGAAAACCAAGATAAGACTTGAATACGGGCTTTATTACCAAAAGGCGAATGGAACGTTATCAAAGAAAGTCCGTAAAATCAGCGAAAAGGAATATGCAGAAAATTCCATAACACAAATCGCACGAAAACAATCTTTTCGCGTGGTAACAACAAGGGTATTGCATCCCGGACTCCACCAAGTTTCTGTAATAGTTAATGGAAATGAATTCGAGAAATACGATTTTGAACTGATTAAATAATGCTAAGTACATGGCTTGTATCTGTTTATTGTTGATTTTTTAAAAAAATATGCTAAAACTATTATTGAATTGAAAAAATTAAACCGATTTATATATGTTTCTAAAAGCCGCCATTTTTGAAGAAAAAATAAATAAAATAAGAGGAAGGAAACCAATATGGAAAAAATGTCTTTTAAAAATATTATTGTTGGTTTTGGTAAAGGCGGCAAGACGCTGGCAAAATTCCTTGCCCAAAAAGGCGAATCGGTCGCTGTTATTGAGGAATCAACGCGGATGTATGGCGGTACTTGCGTTAACATTGGCTGTATTCCTTCGAAGTCTTTGATTGTCAATAGACAAAAGGGTTTGAAATTTTCTGACGCGGCGAGGAAAAAAGCTGACTTAACAGGAAAACTCCGTCAGAAAAATTATTCCATGATCGCAGACGAAGCAACGGCAACGGTTCTCGATGGGAAAGCACGGTTTATATCTGATACCGAAATTGAGATATCAGCCAATGACAAAGTTTCCTGGATTCTTGAAGGAGAACGTATTTTCATTAATACAGGCGCAAAACCGATCGTTCCGTCAATCAAGGGACTATCTGAAAGCGGAAATATCGTTACATCAACGGAATTGATGGACCTGACCGTTCTTCCGGCAACGCTCGTGATTATTGGCTCCGGCTATATTGGAATTGAATTTGCGTCGATGTTCGCATCATACGGCTCGAAAGTAATAGTTCTTAATGTTTCTGATAATTTCCTGCCGCACGAAGATGAGGATATCGCAGAGCGGATCAAGGAAGATTTGGAATCAGCAGGAGTGGCCTTTAAACTTGGCGTAAAAATTGAACAAGTCTCTGATAGAGGCGATAAAACCGAGATCAAGATCACAGAGAAAGACGGCAAAGCAGTTATACTTTCAGCAGATAAAGTCCTTATTGCAACGGGGCGCAAAGCAAACACAGAAGGGTTAGGCCTTGAGAACACCTCCGTCACACTCAACGAACGCGGCGAGATCATCGTCAACGAGAAACTTGAGACGACAGCGCCAAACATTTGGGCAATTGGCGATGTGCACGGCGGCCTGCAGTTTACCTACACTTCGTTAGACGACTTTCGCATCATTCAGAGCCAACTTTACAGTGATGGCGCGCGTACTCTTAACAATCGTGGCAGTGTGCCAAACAGCGTCTTTATTACGCCCACTCTTTCAAGCATTGGGCTGAACGAGAAAGCGGCAAAAGCCGCAGGTCTTGACTACAGGCTCTTCAAACTCGAAGCCGCAGCCATTCCAAAATCTGCCATACTAGGCCAGCCCAAAGGTCTGTTGAAGGCCTTAGTTGATCCTGAAACACAAATGATTTTGGGCGCGGCAATTTATGCCGAAGACTCGCATGAAGTCATTAACCTGCTTTCTCTGGCTGTCAAAGCTAAGCTCCCATACACGATGGTGCGCGATCAGATTTTTACTCACCCGACAATGAGCGAAGCGTTGAATGATTTGTTTGCTGCGGCAAATGAGGCGCCAAAGTAGAATGAAATATGATTACTTATTTCCAATACGGAGAAAAAGAAATCGAACACCTGAAAAGAGCGGACAAAAGATTGGCGGCAGTTATCGACCATGTGGGCATGATAGAAAGGCCGGTTATTCCCGACTTATTTGCTGCACTCGTACATTCCATTGTTGGGCAGCAAATTTCTACCAAAGCGCACAAAACTATCTGGGAACGAATACAAAAAGGATTAGGAGAAATAACGCCTGTTGTTATTGACGGCCTGCCATTGGAAAAATTGCAGCAATTCGGCATCACATTCAAAAAAGCGGCCTATATCAAATCAGTTGCGCAGAAAATCCTGACACATGAATTTGATATAAACTCGCTTCATTCCATGTCGGACAAAGAAGTTTCCGCCAAACTTTCTGAATTGGATGGCATTGGTACGTGGACAGCGGAAATGCTGATGATATTTTCCATGCAACGCCCCAATATATTAAGTTATGGCGATTTGGCCATTCTCAGGGGATTGCGGATGTTGTATCACCACCGAAAAGTTGATAAAGCGAAATTTAATAAATATTGGAAACGCTATACGCCCTACGCCTCAACAGCAAGTCTATATTTATGGGCGGTAGCCGGAGGAGCCATTGACGGAATGAAAGATTATGCGCCTAAAAAATCAAAATATGAATAAAGATAAATCAAATATCGTCAACATAACTCATATTGAAATAGATTTGGGAACAATGATTGCCGCTGCAACCGATAAGGGAATCTGTATGTTTGAGTTTACCGATTACAAATTGCTTGAATTGGAGTTAAGGCAGTTGGCTGTTTCATTTAAGGCTCAGCTTGTGCAGGGTGAAAATCCTCATTTTGATACGCTTAGAAAGCAATTGAATGAGTATTTCAAAGGAGAGCGCAAAGATTTCGACATTCCGTTAGATTTGGCCGGTACGGAATTTCAGAAGCAAGTATGGCTTGGCCTGTTGAAAATACCATACGGCTCTACAATAACTTATGGAAAACAAGCCGAACTTTTGGGTAAACCCTCTGCCGTGAGAGCCGTTGCCAATGCCAACGGGAAAAATAAAATCTCCATCATTCTGCCTTGCCATAGAGTTATCGGGTCCGACGGTTCGCTTACGGGTTACGGCGGAGGGATTTGGAGAAAGAAAAAACTGTTGGAGTTTGAAAAGGGAAATATCTTTTTAACCACAAAATTTCAAAGCATTTGAGAAGAAATAACCAAATTTACAGACAAGAATAAAATATCTGGGAGAAAAGTGTAATTTTTGCTTGCATAATTCGGGAGAAAAGTGTAGTTTTGCATGGTGTTTTTCGGGAGAAAAGTGTAAAATATTCACTAAAAATCGGGAGAAAAATGTATAGAGCAAGCATTAAAGAACTGAAAGACTGGAAGTTAAACAAAAATAAAAAACCTCTCATATTTCAGGGGGCGCGTCAAGTGGGCAAGACCTGGCTTATTAAAGAGTTTGGAAACACTGAATACCGGCAAATGGCGTACATCAATTTTGAACATCCAAAGGCGCCAAAAAATCTTTTTGAAATAGATTTTGATATAGATAGAATAATTACTGTTTTAAATGCTTATTCCAATTTAAAAATCACGCACGAAGATACTCTGATTGTGTTTGACGAAATTCAATCTGCGCCGAAAGGGATAACTTCGCTAAAGTATTTTTATGAAAATTCTCCTGAATATCAGATAATTGCAGCAGGTTCGTTTTTAGGTATAAACCTGCATCTCGGCGAGTCGTTTCCAGTGGGCAAGGTAGATTTTATGCAGCTTTACCCGATGTCGTTTTATGAATTTTTACTTGCAATGGGCGAAAACGGAATTGCAGAATTGATTGAAAAACATGATTGGGAAAATCTCTATTTTTTCAACGGCAAATTAATAAACTATTTGCGGTACTATTTTTATGTTGGCGGAATGCCTGAGGCGATACTTGATTTCTCGCTGAATAGAGATTGGCAAAAAGTACGCAGAATACAAAACAGTATTCTCAATTCCTATCGTAATGATTTTTCAAAACATGCGCCAAAAGATATTTTGCCGAGAATAAATATGGTTTGGGATGCTATTCCTGCACAGTTGTCGAAAGAAAACAAAAAATTTGTTTACGGCGTGTTAAAAGGGGGCGCACGCGCAAAAGACTTTGAAATGGCTATTCAGTGGCTCACCGATGCAGGCTTGCTGCATAAGATATACAGTGTTTCAAAGCCAGCGCTACCGCTTGCAGCCTATCGTGAACTGTCGGCTTTCAAACTCTATCACAACGATATTGGCTTGCTTGGAGCAATGGCAAACCTGAATGCAAAAACAATTGTTGAGGGGGATGCCATTTTTACAGAATTTAAAGGCGCATTGACAGAACAGTTTGTTTTTCAGCAGCTTTTGCTGAATGAAGATTTGGCAATTAATTATTTTACATTCGACAACAGCAAATACGAAATTGATTTTATTGTTCAGAATGAAGATGATGAAGTTATTCCCATAGAAGCAAAATCCGGAGAAAATCTCAAAGCCCGGAGTTTCAAACTCTTTTGTGAAAAATTTCAACCTAAGACAGCCATTCGCACTTCTTTAGCAAACTATAAGAAAGAAAATTGGATGATAAATGTACCGTTATATATTATTGGAAACTATTTTAATGGTAAATCATTATGAATTATGACCCAATGCGTTGCCGTTTTCATCGTGACCCAAGGTGTTGCCCAGTCGTGTTCGGAAGAAAATTTAAAATGAGACAGACGCACCATTAGAAAATAAAATTTAAAAAAAATTACACTCTGCTGATAACAAATATCGGTTATCCGCCACAACCGATAACCGATATTTGTTTTAGAGAGGGAATATTATTTTTTAGAATTAAAGTCCATATTTTTTAATTAGTTGCTCATACTCTTTAGCAAAAATTTTTGCGTCTTCCTTTGATAGTTTATCAACTTTCTCACCCCATGCTTTTGATTTTGCCTGAAATTTCTTCATTGCTTCTTTATCTGACGGTTTAATTTTTTTCCCCTCTCGGTACAATTCGTGGCCTTGCTTTGCCAATCCTTTGGGGCTTTCACTGCCACCGCAAGCTGTTATTGAAAATCCTATTACCGTTATAATGATAACGATTCCTAAAATTTTGTAAAATCTGTTCATGCTAAAATTCTCCTTATAATTATAGTTTAATATATTTTATAATTTAGACAATAGTGTAAGTCTAAAAAGTTAGTTAATTATTAATTTTACAGACAGGCATGTCGATTAAAGACACGTCTATCCATAAAATCTGGACCTGCGCGGACTGAATACGTTAATGTAAGTATTGAAATATAAGTTGGTAAGGTTAATATTAAATGAAGATTAAAAAGGTAATTATTCAGATGCCATATAAGAGATGATTTAGAGAGCCCGTTCTCTCTCTCTCTCTCTATATATATATATATATATGGCGAATATGTTGTATTTCATAAAAAATTTACCTTTTTTATTAACAATGTATGTAATATAAATTTAAATAGTATTATAAAATTTTTATCTTTTATCGGGCGGCAGGTTGCCACCCCTACAAGTATCATAAATTTTTACTGCTAAAAATACTATGAATACAATTACACTTTTTTAAAAAAAAGAGTCAATAATTTTTTTAGTATATTGTATATTTTTTTTGCCAAAAGATTTTTTGCTACTATAGGCAGCACCCAATCGTGTTCGGAAGAAAATATTAATTGGTGTAAATGTGGGGATGATATTTTTTGTTTCCATTTTTAATGAATGGGCGGTAAAGGCTGAAAGCCTTGAATAACCCAGCCCAATGCAACGCATTGGGTAAATTGGCGATTATTATATTGCGCGCCTTGAAATGGCAGCATATATAATTCTGTGGGTGGCGGACAATATTCAAATAAGATGATAAAAAAAATGTATTTTTTATTTGCATTTTTACTTGTATTTTTGTATAGTAATAGTATGGATGATATATTAGTAAATAAGTGTTTTGGATAAATTCTTTGTGCGTTTGCAAAAGTTGATATCCAATTCCCAAGGGGTACTATGACTGAAAAAAAAATAACACGACGGCAGGCGCTTAAATACGCCGGTGTCGGCGGCGCAGGGCTTCTCGGCGCATATTATGGTCTATCAAGGAGCGGACTCATTGCTTTTTTAGATGACGATGCCAAAAAAACAGACTTCCCTCAGGTAACTAAAAGAGAAAATTACGTAAACGGCGATATAATACCATTGCTTACATTCGGCTGTATGCGTTTGCCTATTAATGGGCGCGACAGGGCTAATATAGATGAAGAACTCGCTTCAAAGATGCTTGATTACGCTTACCGCAGGGGAGTAAACTTCTTTGATACAGCATACAGATATCACGATGGTAATTCCGAAACCTTTGTGGGAAAATACCTGAAAAAATACCCTCGCAAGGATTTTTTCATCTCAACCAAAATGCCGGACAGGTTTATAAAAACCCGCGAAGACCCCAAAAAAATATTTCAGGAACAGCTCGACAAACTGCAAACAGACTACGTTGATTATTATCTTTTACATTCGTTGAGACACGAAAACCCATTGGCTAATTTTAAACATGTATACGAAGAACTCGGCGCGCTTGAATATTTAAAACGCGAAAAAGAAGCAGGCCGCATACGTCAGCTCGGATTTTCGTTTCATGGTGATATGCCTCTTATGAAATATCTTCTGAGTAAATACAAATGGGATTTTTGTATGATCCAGTTAAATTATTTTGACTGGGATCTCGACGAAAGCGGCGGAAATACTAATGAAGAAGATATTGTCATAAACAAAAAATTTTACCCATCCGCCCAATATTACAGAATGCTTGAGGAGAAAAAAATACCTACCTTCGTAATGGAACCTTTGCGCGGAGGACAGCTTGCTGTTCTTAACCCTGAAGCTGTAAAAATACTCAAAGAAAAAGATCCCTCTCAGACGCCGGTTTCCTGGGGATTGCGCTATGCGGCTAGTTTGCCCAATGTAATTTCCCTCCTGAGCGGAATGAGTTCAATGAAACATGTAGTTGAAAATACAGAAATAATGACTGATTTTAAACCTTTGGAAGAAAAAGACCATGCAGTACTTAGCAAGGCGCTTGTTGCGTTTAAAGAAAAACTCGGTATACTCTGTACTCAATGTATGTACTGTATGCCATGTCCGTATGGAATTAACATAAGCGAAATATTCAGAGTCTATAACCAATGCGCAGGCACAATAGGCGTTCCAGTTGATCCGCTCAACCAAAACTATCTCAAACAGAAAAAAACTTTTCTCACGAGCTACAATAACACCGTCCGCAAAGATGAACGGGCTGGCCATTGTACAGGCTGCGGTAAATGCGTTGATATATGCCCGCAGAGACTTGAAGTGCCGACTTTTATGGCGCAAATAGAAAAAATGGTGAATAGCGCCAAAGGGAAAGCATAAAGAATGAAAGACATAGAAAAAAGGATATAAACTAATGCTAAAAAAAATACGTCTTGTTTTTTCTATTTTAGTTTTTTGCGCCATAAATCTATTTTT
>Ga0099364_10013203_pt1 | contig 11101 bp, 11 predicted proteins | sample TergutTh196P3_FD_73070 | JGI IMG/M metagenome (GOLD analysis project Ga0099364, IMG submission 73070) | Microcerotermes parvus P3 segment gut microbial communities from Pointe-Noire, Republic of the Congo - Th196 P3 | ecosystem: Host-associated > Arthropoda: Insects > Digestive system > Gut ... | reverse complement strand
GATTGCGTGGCAGGACTCCCGTTCCTGTGCCAATGTCAAGTACACGTTGTCCTTTTAAGCACAGACCCATCTCTATAACTTTTTGATAGAATATGTCGGGATAAATATCCCGATATTTCGCGTAATCGGCTGAGGCCAGCCCCCAATCAAAGGCTTTCCCATTATCAATGCCCTCGTTGAATATCCTCATATGACCTCCGTAAATATACCGAATTCTCTTGTTTGCCGTATTCTAAGAGAACTGTCAACAACCTCGCACCGCACTAGGGTGAATGTCAGATAACGTCCGGCGGCTTGGCGAAGTGGAGGACAAGGGTGCGCAGCACCTTAGGATACCATAAGCGGTAAAAGGGTGCACCCGGGTTTCGGTTTCCACCCCTACCGCCATTTCGCTAAACCGCTTGTTATATGCCGTTTACCCGGACTGAATCCACTAGCCTTCATGCAAGCCTGTGCTTTTGGCTTTGTTTTTGTCTAAAACCTTTGAAGAAAAACACATTAGCGAGTAATACTACTGGTAATATCTTCAGTAGCATAAATCTGTTGAATCATCTGAAAAGGCAGTGGCACGGTAAACAATTAAACAGTTGAATGGGAGTAACTGCCAATGCGGTAGCCAAGCTCCGGGGACGTTACCACGACAACGATTTCTACTTATACCCATTGACTCAACATCACGATACGGCAATCCAAATTATCATTTTAGGAATGAATTTGAACCAGTCCACGGCTATATGTTTATTCTGCGTGATTTTGTGGAGATAGTAGATGACCAGCAACCAAGATTATTTCATTTCCCATTAATGCTTTCGCCCTCTTTATGGCGAGCAAATCTTCTCCGTTTGGTAATTTTGTTGTTAGGTGTATATCGCTCGAAAGCTGAAACGAAATACCACCTTTTGTAGTAGCCCGCAATTCTCCATCTACATACAATTCAAGATTCCCCGCAGTGGGTTTGAGTTCTATTTCGTACTCCCCATACTGATACGTCCATACCTTGTCTTTTGCTATGTTACTCATTTTCTTTTCCTCCGTTAATATTAACAATTTGATTTTTTCTGAATCTAGGTTCTTTCAAGGGATTGCCAATAAAATCGCACCGCAGTAGGGTGAACGGCATATAACACAAAAATATACGAAATAGGTACTAATCCGTCAAAATATCCGCAAGCATTGGAACACCGCCATTTGCGTGGTTCTTCTACTTAGTATGCGAAATCAAGAAACCTGATTTTCTATATAAAATGCGAAATATCTGCTCCCCAAGATTACAGCTACTTAGGGTCAAGTTGACCCTAATTCCGAAACAGCATTTGTGTCGATATTATATCAATAAATCAACGATTCCACAATAAGAAAATCTGCCCCAGTCCTCGCTGTTCTTATCGCTCATCTTGTGGACGGAATGTCCAGAAGCGGGCGCGGCGAAAAACCGAAATGTGGCTACACGCCGCATTGAGTTTTTTCGCGGGCAAGGGTGAACAGTACGCCGATGACAGGCGGTGCTGTTCGCACGAAGCCCGGAACGGACAAACGGAAAGGCGGCGCGGCAAGCGGCGGCTTCTCCGTTTGGACGTGTCGCCGTCAGCAATGGCTTGTGGCTTGCCACATCAGGCATGGCTGCGGCGATAGCCCTCCGCAGGAGCCCACGGCGGTTACGGGCGAAGCCCTAACCGTCAGAGTGGGTCACACGCTTACGAGTAAGCGGGTGAAACGTCCCCCGTCCAATCGTGCGGCACACCATGGCACCATAGATATTTCCGATTTGCCGCCCTGCGAAAAGCCCCGAAAGTGAAGCAGGTATGTAGAGGGGATTTGTTCCGCGCTTCCTTGCCTCCTTGTGTGAACAATTTGTAAATCTTTCATTCACAGCCCGATAAAACAGCGGTTTTCTGTCCTGATATATAGAGGGATATTTTTTGTCACATCATTGCCCCCTTGCGAAAGCAACAAGCACCGAAGCGGTAAGACGTCGCCGCCGAGGTGCTTTTTTCATATACACAAAACGAAACAAAGGAGTTTTACAATGCTGATTCAAAAAGAAGAATTGAAGCTTATCCGTATGAACGAAGTCGAAGCCATCGAGATAAATTGGCTGTGGTATCCGTATATCCCATACGGCAAGCTGACCGTGATTCAAGGCGATCCGGGCGACGGGAAAACAACCGTCGTCCTCGCCATCGCCGCCGCCCTGACAACGGGCGCGGCATTACCCGGAAGCAAGGAAACAACCGAGCCGATGAGCGTCATCTTCCAGACCGCCGAGGACGGCTTGGGCGACACGGTGAAGCCCCGGCTTGTCCAGTCGGGCGCGGACTGTGGGCGCGTCATCGTCATTGACGAGAGCGAAAAGGAGTTGTCGCTGTCCGACATTCGGATTGAACAGGCGATAATCCAGACAAGCGCGAAGCTGTTTATCATTGACCCGCTTCAAGCGTATTTGGGTTCTGACGTGGACATGCACAGGGCGAACCAGATACGCCCGGTTTTGAAACGCATTGGAGCGATTGCCGAGCAGACAGGGTGCGCCGTTGTCGTTATCGGTCACTTGAACAAAGGCATGAGCAAAAGCCAATACCGGGGGCTTGGCAGTATCGACATCCAAGCGGCGGCGCGTTCCGTTTTGACCGTCGGGCGCGTCAAGGGCAAACCGTACACAAGGGCAATCGTACAAGGGAAAAACAACCTCGCCCCGGAGGGTGAAGCCATCGGTTTTGAACTCGACCCGGCTACGGGTTTTCGGTGGATAGGCACTCTCCCCATCACGATTGACGAGTTGCTATCAGGTGTTATGCCTGAGAGGGATTCCGCTTATGACAAAGCGGTGGATTTCATCAAAGAGGAACTATCGGGCGGCGACAAACCCGCCGCTTTTCTTTTTGAGAAAGCCGCCGAGCAGGGCATACAGGAACGGACTTTGAAGAAAGCGAAAGCTGCGCTTGACGTGAAATCCCGCAAGCAGGGCGACAGGTGGTTTTGGCTTGCCCTCCCCTCCGCAGATGTCACCGAAGATGAGTGAATTTAACAATGCAACGGTCAAGGGTGCAACTGCCATATATATAGCGGTTGCACTCTTGCTTTTTGCACACTGAAAAATGAAAGGAAGATTGATATATGTCAAGGTCAGTAGTACGAAACGCGCAGTACAGGCGAGGCGGCTTGAGCGTCAGGGAACGCCACAACGAGCGAAAAAACGAGGGCTACCAGAACGAGGATATTATCAGGGAACGCGCCGCCTACAACGTCCATTTCAAGCAAGCCGAGGGCGGCTATGAGCGAATGTTTGACGCTATGCTTGACGAGGGCATCATAAGTACACGGGGGCTTGGCAAAGACCCTTTTATCGTTGATGAATTGGTATTTGACGTAAACACAGGCTACTTTGAGGGCAACGGCGGTTATGACTACGCCGTTTCTTTTTTTGAGGAAGCCTACCGTTGCGCCGTTGAGGAAATCGGCGGCGAGCAATATGTGTTGTCGGCGGTCATGCACGCCGACGAGCGCAACAGGGCTTTATCCGAACAGCTTGAGCGTGATGTGTACCATTACCATCTCCATGTGGTTTATGTGCCTGTCGTGCAAAAGGAAATCTATTTCAGGAAAGACAACAAAGACCCCGAACTCGCCGGGAAACTCCGCGAGGTCATTACGCAGGTCAGCCACTCGAAGAAATGGCCAAAACTGAAACAGCTTGACGATAACGGCGAGGTCAAGCGCAACGCCAAGGGCAAGGCGGTTTTGGTCAATGCCTACTCCCTGCTTCAAGACCATTTCCATGACCACATGAAAGAAGCCGGGTATGTCGGTTTTGAGCGCGGGGAGCGCGGCAGCACCGCCGAGCATTTGACGGTTTTGGAGTTTAAGACGAAACAGGAAACGGAACGAGCCGCCGCCATTGCCGCAGTCGTAGCTGACATGACGCAGACCGCCGCCAGTCTTGACGAGGAAACCGAGAAGAAAAAGAAACGGCTTGAAAAGATTGACGGTCAAATTACCGTCAAAGACAAAGCAAGGGCGACAATTGCCGAAGTTGAAGCGATGGGAAAACCCGCCCTGCTTGGCGGCTTTAACGTGTCGGGCGACGAGATGAAGAAACTGAAAACCCTTGCCAAAAAAGGCGTGACCGTCGAGGACAGCACCAAGGAACTGAAACGCAAGCTGACCGCCGCCGAAGGCGAACGCGACGAAGCGAAGAAACAGCTTGCTGACGAAGTGAAAAAACGCCCGTCAATCAAAGACCATTTGAGTTGGTGGGGCAAGTTTACGGAAGCCATGCGGCGCGCGCCGAAGCGTCTGATTGCGGTCATTGAAGATATACTCCGTGAGCCGCCCGAACGCAGGGAGCCGGAACGGACAGCCCCCGAGCGCAAGCAGAGCCGTGATATTGCACGGTAGGACTTCGGGACATCTTGTCCACCAGTGAAAGGAAGATAGATTATGATTGACAACAATATTGTGGAACAGGCGAGGAACGCCGACGTTATCGCCTTTTTGGAAAAGTATCACGGCTTCACGTTCGCCCAACAGCGCGGGGATTACCGCTGCCAACAGCACAAGAGCCTTGCCGTGAAAGCAGACCGTTTATCTTGGTACTGGCACAGCAAAGGCATAGGCGGTCACGGAGTTTTGGATTACCTGACGAAGATTGAAAATATGCCGTTCCGTGAAGCGGTGGAAACCGTCACAGGAACGACACCGACACCACCGCCACTTCGGGTCAACTTGACCCGAAGTGCGGAGCCGCCGAAAACGCTGATACTGCCCGAAAGCGTCGGCATACCGCTAAAGCTGTATGATTATCTCTGTGTGAAGCGCGGCATTGACAGCGACATTGTTCATTCGCTGATTCAAAAAGAAATGCTCTATGAGGACAAGCGGGGCAACGTGGTTTTTGTCGGTTTCGATGAACAGGGTGCGGCGCGGTTCGCTTCGGTTCGCGGCACTTACAGCGATTTTCGGGGCGATTGCGCCGGGAGCGACAAGCGGTACGGCTTCTGCATGGCTTCCCCTGATTCCGACCAGTTGTACCTCTTTGAAAGCCCCATAGACGCTATGAGCCACGGAAGCATTGATAACGCCTTTAGGGGCAACAAGGACGCTTGGAAACGGATTCACCGCCTGTCACTGGCAGGAACTACGGACACGGCTATACCATTCTTTTTGAATCAGCATAAATCCATCAAAGAGTTGGTGTTCTGCCTTGACAACGATACCGCAGGGAAAGAAGCGTCACGGAGCATATCCCACAAATACGCCGATATTGGCTATTATGTGCGGATTGAGCCGCCCTATGGCAAAGACTTCAACGAGGACTTGCAAGCCCACAGGCTTCAAATCCATGCCGAAAGGCATACAAAGTTTCAACACCGGGATGTGGACATTTAGCACTTTTTGACAGCCCGCAAAGCATTGATAATACTACGTTCCTGTTACGCTCTTTACCCCGATTTTGAGGGTTTAGGTACTTTACCCCTACCTACCCCCGAATCGGGGTTTTGTGCGTTCTGGGGCGTTTTAAGCGTGGTCAGTTATGTCAACCAATTCAGAAAGGATAATTGCATGAAAAAGGATAAAACCATTGAAATAGAGGTAAAAACCGTCTTTACAGGCGGCAAGAGCGCGGAACAGGCTTTTGTTGACCTGATACGCCTTAGAAATGGCGCTATGACAGCGTTTGGAGTTGAATTGATACCTAAACAAATGTATAATGGTGGTAATGTGGTTTTCCTCGACGGACACAGTACCCCGGAAAGGGGTCACGCACATGAATAACAGCGTATTAAGCGCCATCGAGGGGACAAGCGCAATACAGTTAAGTCCATCGGCATTGAGGGCTGCGCCTTATCTGCGGCTCTCAAAGGACGACGAGGAAAGGGAGGGTGATAGCGCAAGTATCCAAACACAAAGGGCATTGTTGGAGCAATTCTGCGAAGCGCAAGGCTGGGAGATTGTGGACGTTTATATCGACGACGGCTACACGGGGCTGAACATGAACAGACCCGACCTCATGCGGCTGATAAAGGACATTGAGCGCAAGCAGATTGACGTTGTGCTGACGAAAGATTTATCCCGGCTTGGCAGAAACTATATCCAGACCGGGCAGCTCATGGAAGATTTTTTCCCAAGGAACAACGTCCGATATATCGCCCTTAACGACAATGTGGATACCGCCACCGACAACAACGAAATCGCACCGTTCCGAAATCTGCTCAATCAGATGTATTCGGCTGACGTATCAAAGAAAGTCCATTCTTCCTATGTGGTGAAAGCAAAAAGCGGAGCGTTTACAGGCTGTCTTGCCCCGTTCGGTTACAGGAAGTCCGACGAGGACAGGAACACGCTTGAACCCGACCCGGACACCGCGCCCATCGTGCAACGGATATTCACCCTTGCCAAAGAGGGCAAAGGCACGAACGCCATACGGCGCATATTGGAAGATGAACAAGTACCCTGCCCGACATGGTGGAACAGGCAAAAGGGCTTGCGCGACAAGATGACCAAGTTTGAGCGCGAGAACCCGGAGACAGGGCGTTTCATATGGGATTTTTCCATGCTGAAAGAAATGCTCGGCAACCCTGTGTATGTCGGCGCAATCGCTTCACAGAAGCAGGTCTACAAGTTCAAGACAGGTTGGGTACGCGACAAGAAGCCCGATGAATGGATTGTAGTCGAGGATATGCACGAAGCCATAATCAGCCGCGAAACATTTGACTTGGTACAGGAGAAAATCCAGTCACGCCGCCGCCCGGACGCATGGGGCAATTACAGCATATTCGCAGGGCTTGTGAAGTGCGGGCAATGCGGGCAGCCCATGAATATCCGCAGGGCGAACCAAAAGGGCAACGAGAGGATTTACACCTGTTCGCGCTACAACAAATACGGCGTGGCGCATTGCTCACAGCACCGCATGAAGTATGATACCCTTTACGACATCATACTGAAACAGATAAGAAAGCAGGCGCGGCAAGCCCTCCGAAATGAGGACGAGATAGCCGGGCGGCTCATGCGGGAAAGCAAGAGGGATAAAAAGAGCGAATACGCCCTTGTGAAGAAAGCCATAGCCGAGGACACGGCGCGGCTCTCCGCTCTTGAAAAGCTGGTTTCCAAGCTGTATGAGGATATGATTGCCGACAGGATAAGCCCTGACAACTTCAACGCCCTCTTGCAGAAAAGCCAAGCCGAGCAAGCGTCGCTTAAAAACCGTGTGGAACACAACATGGCGAGGATTGCGGAAAAGGAACAAAGCGAGGACAACAGCCGATGGATAGGTTTGATTCGGGAATACGCCGATGTTAAGGAATTGGACGCGGCGATACTCAATCAGCTAATCAAGAGAATCGTGATACACGAAGATGTGGACGAACACGCCATCAAGCAGACCGTGGAGATCCATTTCAACTTTGGGAATCACACCGAAAAAACCACAGTCATTAGAGAATGATAGCCCGAAAAGGTGCTTTTTGGGCAAAAAATATGGATAAGCGAAAAGCTGAATAAACCTTGTAGTATCAAGGATTCACGCCGCCGCCGCGCCATACAATTAGTTGGGTATTACTCACCTCATGGCCGGGGAGACTGTTACGCTTTGACAATTACGACTACAATTGCTTCAACTTTTACCTGTTGCGAAATGCTTGAATATATGGTATCTTACTTGATGGACAGAAGCATTGTCATGCAGGTCTATTGCGGGTGTAGCTCAATGGTAGAGCTCTAGCCTTCCAAGCTAGCTACGTGAGTTCGATTCTCATCACCCGCTCTATTTTTTTCATACTGTCTTATCAATCAGATTATGACGAATAGGGGAAAACGTCTGTGCTAAGAAACAAATTATACCGACAGCTCTATTTGCAAGCGCTATTATCAGGGATGCTTCTCGTTGGCGCCAATTCCTATATCGGGATCGCGCGCAAAAAATTCGTCGAAGCCCTTGGTTGGATCAGCGATGAAGATTTGATGAACTATACGGTTATTGCGGAAAGTGTGCCCGGGGGAAATGTATGCAATTTCTTTACGATGGTCGGCTACAAAGTAGCGGGCGTATTGGGTTCGGCATGCATGTATATCGGCGTGATCACAGCGCCGATCGTATTTATGACTGTTGTCACCATGTTTTATCCCTATTTTGTAGACAATCAGATTGTGCAGACCTTCATGAACGGCATGGCCGCCGCTACCTGCTCGATTATCGTTAACGTCCTGATCGACCTTAGCCGAAGTATGGCGCAGAAGCAAGGCTGGAAAGTCTTTTGGATTACCGCAGCCGCCTTTGCCCTGCATTCTTTTTTCGGCGTCAAGACTGCGTGGCTCATCCTCATCGGCGTCGCCGCGTCTGTCATAGCCTCTCTTGTCATTTATATCAAGAAGGCGCGCTGACTGCGTACGAAGTGGCGAAAGAAGGGGTTTCCATGATCTATCTCAGATTGTTTTTGACCTTCGCCTATATCAACATATTGGGCTTCGGGAACGGCTTGACTATGCTGCCTATTTTTCAGGAGCAGCTCGTCAATAAGAATCACTGGATAAGCATCGAGGAGTTCATCAATCTGATCCCGATTTCTCAAGCTACGCCGGGGCCATTGGTGGTCAATATCGCGACCTTTTCCGGTATCAAAGCAGCTGGGTTTTCCGGCGGCCTCGTCGCCACGATTGGCGTAACCATAACGACCGCCATGATTTCGCTCCTGTTAGCGCATCTGCACAACAAGAACCGGGAGTTGCTGTTCGTCAAAGAGCTGATGGACATTTTACGCCCGATCACCCTTGCGATCATCGCGATAGCAGCCCTATCGGTCATGAAGACCACCATATTTGCCGAAAGCTCGATTGACGTCATGGGCTTACTGCTTTTTCTCGCGGGAACGGTTGCCATCAGAAAGTATAAGGTAAATTTTGTGCTGGTTTTGGTTTCCTGCGGCGTAATCAATGTGCTTGCCAATATGGTTCTGCATTTGTAATGGCGGACCGCCAACCATCCATGTCCTATGGCATTGGCAGGATTACTCTGAAACAAGCGCCTCTGCCGGGTTCACTGTCTACCTCGATCCTTCCGTTTTCCAGCTCCAGAATCCTCTTGACAAGCGACAGCCCAAGCCCGCTGCCCTCTGTAGCCCTTGAGCGGTCGCCCTGATAGAACTTGTCGAAAATGTGCTTTTTGACTTCTTCGTTCATCCCGGCCCCCCTGTCCGAGATGGATGCGAGCGCATGCCCGTCCGTTACCGTAAGCGACACTTGGATTGTACTGCCTTCCGGACTGAACTTGATCGCGTTGGACAGCAGGTTGAGCCAAAGGTGGTTCATCATTTCCTCGTTGGCAAAGATTCGAAGCGATTGCATATCCGCTTCCACTTCCAGATGCTTGCCCGCTAACTGTGGCTCCAAGGTAATGATCGACCTGCGTAGCTGCTCATCAAGGGCATATTCTGTTTGTTCATAAACCCGTTCTGTGCTCTCTAATTGCGACAGGAGAAGCACGCTGCTGGAGAGCCTGGTCAGCCTGTCGCTCTCTGCTATGATAATGTCCAGGTATTCGTTGCGCTGTTCTGTCGTCAGATCCTCTCTCTTCAACCGGCGGGCGAAGCCCCGGATGGATGCGATAGGTGTTTTGAACTCATGCGAAATTGTATTGACGAAGTCTGTCCGGAGTGTTTCAATGCCGGACAGTTCCCTTGCCATTTCATTGAAGCTTGTGGCAAGCCGTTCGATTTCACGCCTGCCGCCGGTTTCTACCCTGACGTCGAAATTGCCGGTCGCGATCTCTTTCGTCGCCTCGGTCAGGCTGCGAATCGGGCGTAGAAAGCGCGTCCCTCCCAATACAGCGCAGACCGTCCCGATAAACAGGCTGATCATCAATAAAGAGAGAATAAACATAGGTAGCCGGTTCAAAATGAGCGGCTGCAGCAAGCCTGTGCGTATAAAAAAGTACAGGACAGAACCAGACAGGCCAATGCTGACGAAAAGCGTCGCGAAGATAAGAATAACAAGCACCGCGAGCATGGATAGCTTGCGGTGCAGGTTGGGATTACTGCGCATCGTTCCGCACCGCCCTGTAACCGAGGCCCCGGACAGTCTCGATGGAAAACTCCGGCCAATCAATGAATCGCTCGCGCAATCTGCCGATGTGTACGCTGACCGTATGCTCCGCCGACTCCGTATCCAGCCCCCAAATCTCATCCATCAGTTGGGTTCGTGTAAAGATCGTCTCAGGGTAACTCAGCAACTTGTACAGGAGCATGAATTCCTTCTGTGGCAAAGTAACGCGCTCCGCCGCGCGGCTTACTGTCATTGTGTCGTAATTCAGCGTCACACTGCCGATGTTTATCTTTCTCTCGCTTACGATTTTTGCCCGGCGAAGCAGCGCCTTTACGCGGAGGATCATTTCTTCCTCGTCAATCGGCTTCACCATATAGTCGTCCGTCCCCATGAGGAATCCTTTTCGCTTATCCTTAATGGTTTCCTTCGCCGTCACCATGAGAATGGGAAAATCATATCCCGCTTCGCGCAATTGTTCCGTCAAAGTATAGCCATCCATTCCGGGCATCATGATGTCTGTGATCATCAAGTCAATGTGCTGTGCGTCGATGACGTCGAGCGCTTCCTGCGCGTCTCGCGCCAGCAACGGATGGTATCGCTCATCAAGAAGAGGCGCCTCGATCAGCTTTCGTATATTCGGATCGTCTTCCACGACAAGAATGGTAAACATCGGAATAGCCTCCATTCATGATTTAGTCGCTTGTGTTCATACTGATAATAGTATACAAACTTCAACTGAACTTCAACTGGAAGAGCAATTTTGTTGAAGTTGAATTGATGCGCATGGGTTACGCTGATAGTCGAATACAGGATGAAGAGGAGGTTGACTTCGATGCAGCAGAGCAACAGCGACATTCCCGGCAATGACCTGAATCAGGCGAATCCAAACCAGACAGGGCATAATAATGCCGCGCCGGGGGAAGGGGGACCTTCTGCCGGTAAGGCGCCTAAACAATTTAACATGGATTTTCACGACATTAAAAAGCCTTAATTACGTTTGATCAAATTTTGCTACATCGTACAAATTGCTTGAAAACATTAGCTTTCCGGGCAAATGATTCACAGGAGA
>Ga0099364_10013202_pt1 | contig 11102 bp, 7 predicted proteins | sample TergutTh196P3_FD_73070 | JGI IMG/M metagenome (GOLD analysis project Ga0099364, IMG submission 73070) | Microcerotermes parvus P3 segment gut microbial communities from Pointe-Noire, Republic of the Congo - Th196 P3 | ecosystem: Host-associated > Arthropoda: Insects > Digestive system > Gut ... | reverse complement strand
CATCAGATGATACTCGGCGTTGTAGTCGGTAATATATCATGTGGGCAAGTATCCATAATAAGGCCCCATGACGCTGTGGAGGCCAAAACTGGAAGCACGGGCCGACGGTCCATTCCGACCGGACTTTTGCCGGGTCTGTGCATAGGATGGTGGCTATTTGGGAGCGTGTCCTCTTCCATACTTCAGCACCGTCGGTACATTCCGTCAGTCTGTGTTGGATGGTGTCCATACGACCACAAAGATTGCAGAGATTTGAGGCTCTAAGACGTATTTTGGCCACCCGGTCATGTGTAGGAATGATATCGTGAACAGCAGTGTATCATACTGCCTTCAGTTCCTCGGAAACCCAGGCGGCGTGAAGGTTGTGCCATACCCTGCTCCAGTGGGTATCGGGATGTAATTGTACAACCCGCATGTCCCGTATCTCCTTGGTTGCCAGCGCCATGGTGTGCAGTGTGGTATAGGTGCGTTTTCGAAATGCACGTAACGACTCATTTTGTTCAGGTGACATGATGTATGCCATATCGGTGACGTAAGTGTACAGATAAACGAAGTGCCTGAAAGTCCTATTTGCGTTCGGGAGATTTGATTGCCTCTCGGCGAGACCCCATGACTCCATCCATGCCGCCGTCTTCGTACTTTCCTTTTTGCGTTGTCCATACATAGGGCATAGCAGGAGTGCCCTGCATTGAGCTTCTAAATCCAACAGGCCCCACCCTCCCTCCTTTTTGGGTTTTTGTAGTGTTGACACTGGCACTCTAAATACGGCTTCCCTCCAGATGAACCATGTGATGGCAGTAGATAGCTGTTGGGTGTATGGCCGTACCGCTGGCAATACTTGTGCTGTGTACCAGAGTTTGGACAGTAGAAATCCGTGCACATAGCGTATCCTGTATGCGATACACTGGTCCCTGGTGTAAGCTTGTTTGGCCTTCAATCGTACTTTCGTAGTCAGCCTCGCCCAACTGTCATTGATTGTCTGCGCAATGGTACCCCAAAATGTTATACCGAGTATCGTGGCATGTGTGTGGTAATCAATCCCGAGGACATTTTCCCTTGTGCACCATCCCCCAACCGCGATGGCTCTTGATTTCCTAGGGTTAAGGCGGGCTCCTGAGGTTCGTTCAAATAGGCGAATGGCTTCTTCTATAATTGGGAAGTTAGCTATTGAAGTGGCGAATATGGTGACGTCGTCAGTATACGCTATAACCGATGTGTGACGTTGGTTTCCCATCCTCAGTCCTGGTAGTTTTTGTTCCAAAGTGGAGGACCAGCGTGTACAGTGCCATACTCATGGGGCATCCCTGGCGGACTGAACATCGGACGGGAATTGGTCCGTACTGAAGGCCATTGGTTTGTATCGACGATGTGGCTCCTTCGTACATGTGCCGAATGCCGTTGATGAATGGGGCACCGATTCCATATCCGTGGAGTATTTTAAACAGACAGCCGTGCGATAACCTATCAAATGCGTTTTTTAAATCCAGAGAGAGCACATATAATGGGCTGTTTCTACTTTCAGCGTATGAGACGGAATCACGCACAGTCGCCACTGCGTCGAGGATTGTATTCCCATGGAGCCCACAGTACTGCTTATGTGTAAGGTGATCTTCCATAATGGGGCGTAATCTTCGTGCAACCATTCTGACTAGTATCTTATAATCTGAGTTTAGTAAGGTTATGGGGCGATAGTCTGCTGGCGTTGGATTACGCCTCGGTTTCGGCAGGCAGATTAGTACTCCGTAGACAAGTGTAATTCTATTGAGCAGGGTGTCAGTGTAAGATGTGCAAGTTTATCACAGGCTGAGTCGTGGTGTGTGCACAACAGAGTGCAGTATCTGCTCTGGTATGCAGACACAAAGTCTACCATAGGTGTGCAGCAGAATTTCCGCCATCAAAATCTAGTCCAGTTGATAGCAAGTTGTGGCATGTGGAACAGCAATCATTCGAAACTGCCACATCTCAAAAGGTAAATCAGTCGAAATAGCTAACACTGCAGCAGGCAGGGCTCAATGCAACACTCGAGTCTTTTTTCTGGAAGCTCCAAGATAACACGACTAACCGGGTTGTCGATGGCCTCGAATGTAAACTTCACGGTTGTATCAATGTTACTGGACACCTACAGTTCTTTCAAAATCATTCCCCCAATCAAGCAGTCTCTTATATCCTCACTGTTGCTCTATGCTCCTTGAATGATCTCTTGCCTTTGCATAAGCAGTAATCAACGAAGCACTCGGTTGTCCTGCAGTCCTGATTTTAGTGTATTTTTACGCGAAGTGAAAAGTCTATAATGTGGTATGAGAATATCATCTCTACTTGCCCATCTCACCAAGAAACTGATCTATATGTATCCAGTAGAAAACTTATTTCTATTGATGGTCGTATAGCCTAACAAACCTCTTGTTCTTATGCCATGGCAACGGTGAGAAAGGGTTTATTTTACACTTTTTCAGTTCCGTCTCAGTCAGGGACATTTCGTTCAGTACTGAGCAGGTCGCTTAATGTGGACTGTTATTTGATCAGAAATTATGTTCGGTGTAGGCACAATGTCTCAGAGATCAGCACGTACTGGTGTCATGAATTACAGGAAGGAACGTGGATTATGGATAGCAAGTGAAAGAGAAATATAAGAAGATATAAGTCTTATTACTAGTCACATGGAAGTTGTATAAAGCACCTAGGAATACTGACATGCACAAACACAATTTAAAGTTAGACTCAAAATTTTCTTACGACAGAATTTATAATGCACACCGTAACACGTCAATGTCGGAACAGAAGGGAGGCAGAGGTATGGCTCTACCCATTTTCAAACTCAATGCTAGAAGGGGATGGTTAGACAACGCCATGCCTCGTACGCTTCAACCCCGGGAATACGCCCAGGTACCCAATGTAGAGAAGGATTGGTAGGTTTCAGAGCCTGTCTGAACGGTTCTGGAGAAGAGAAATTATCTTGCCTCAACGTGGTTTGAACCCCAACCGACCAGGCCGCAGACAGTCGCTGTACTTATTACGCCATCCCAGCCACAACTGCAGTTTACATTTTTTGAAATGTAATTAATATAACACTTGATGAATTCTGTCTCCGAGAAATGATGTGTTACGCTGCGTCACATACCGAAACACAGTATTGCTTAAATAATCGTCTTCCAAAACTCACAAATATTACATTGGATTTTGCCGTCCTTCCGTTAAGTAAAACTGGTTCTCAAATTGTGGACCGCGGTAGTGGACTCTTGCCATTGCAGATATAAGCAGTATAATCCAAACGTAACATTAAAAAAACACAGTCTTAAACAATACATGTAAGTTTCCCTGTTTCCTAGGTTCGTCTTTGTTAACAAACCATTATTAGACTTTTTTATCACGAGCCGTCTAATGAAATATAGACTTGCATATAGGATTGAGATGACATTTCTTCACAACTTGTGCCTTAAAATTTAATAAAACAAGTTTATAAACTATGGAGAAATTTATGGAGTAAAGAAAGGTTTGAAGGCTGTAGTTTTAAGTACATAAAAATAAATACGAATAAAATATTAATAAAAATGGTAGCCGCTACATCTGATGTGTTGAAGCACACGTCTATCTCCTTCTTCAAAGGCACTGTGAATTTCCGATTTGACAGCAGTAAGTTACTCCGGTTTTACAATAATTCCAGTTTAATGTGTGGGTATTCCTTACAGGTATAGTTTTTTGTAAATCGTCTTCTTCGTATTGGTAATTACGAACCTGATTTGTGTTGATGCAATGCTGGTGTGTACAGCTTGTGCTATGTACGTAAGGAAGGTCAATGTTTCGTAAACATTCAGAGACTGGTGTTTGTTATTTATGCGATGTCGGGTAAAATTTGCTACTGACAGTAGGCCGTTGTACCTGACGGCTTCTGACAAAAAAAAAGTCTGAAGATGACTCGTTAACACGGCCGAAACTAGTAACCTGCAAAACTTGCGTACGTTCCGTGTAAGACTGTGTTTTGAATAAAAAACAACAGGGAAGAATCGCCTTAAGACAGAATGATCTTGCAATGTCAAGCACTACTCTACCAGCGACATGGCGTCAGATCGCACATAATATAACCTTCAGCAGCGCCGCTATGAGAACCTTAAATCTCGTGGGAAGAGCCTATCAACAATACCCAGCTCCTTCCTCTCTGCTAAGGGCTTAGTATGCAGCATTGTTTTAATGTAACAGGGGTGACCGTTAACATTTTGGTCAACATCACTTCCGCGATCATGAGACAGGAATTTCCTCCGTTAAGTCTGCATCCTCCGCTAATAATACAAAAAGGCACAATAGGCCGCAGTGTATGATTCACCACAAATTCAACCACAAAGCTCACAAAACACTCGTTTTGCATGCCCGATGTATGGAGTATGTTAAAATATAAACTGTAGGATGTGCGACACGGAACTGCGATAATCCTGTGAGCAAGCGTCATCTTTATTTCTGTCAGCATCACTCCTTTCGATTCAAGTCACCATACTGAGTACGACAGAACACGATTGCAGTCCCTCTCGCCTCTTAACAGAAATGTAACACCACAAAGGATGACCGGCACACCGCTTGTAGCATCCTGCCGTACTGTACTGATGTCCAGCACTTCATATTTCGTGCTGAAGCGCAGTCCATGTCCACTACATAAAGATATCAGGGGGATTGGGGTATAGATCTACTCATTCTTAACTTCTGCACTACATGGGGGACAGCAATCGATTTTACGCCCTAGTCCCTTTGCCCCCGGAAAAGAATCACGCTTCCCATGGAAGGCATGTTAGTAATTCAGCTATAAAATTCTGTTTACCGTATGGGATGCAATGGACCCTTGTGCGAATATGGTTATACGATCGAATTTTCGTAACGTCATTTTTTTTCTCCTACTAAACACCGTAGTGACGAACTTAATACAGCAGTAGATATTTCAAGTCATCCTACCTCAAAATTATATGATCTAACCTCAAAGTTTACATCCACCCCACTTGTGTAATTATTGACTCCAAAACATATTTTACAGGCCTATGTACATAATGTGTAAGTATGCTTAAGATCTAGGCTACTTCTCCGGTACGTTTAATGCAAAAAGCTGCAGTGGTTCGTCCAGCGTCGTCATCAGACCAAATAAAACAGGTCTTCGTGTAGACGTAATTTTGGTTTTCCACGTTTTAAGAAAAAATGTATGCGTTAATACAGGGTTGGGGTTACCCCTAACGGCACAACGTCCATTCCAACGACTGTGAAGCACTATAAACTCCTGCAAACTATCAGATGAGTGGCACTGGGACAAAAGTTCAAGGTGACAGTAGGGTAATCTCTTAAGAATATGTTTCCTCCTTGTGTCAAACAGCCCCGAAACAGAATGTTTATAGCTGACAGCAAAACGTGATTAGTACTGAACATAACTAATTGTCTGACAAAGCTACTTACATCAGAAGCTGCGTGAGTTCAAGTCTCCCCATGGTACAGTTTTTATTATGAACTTACGACAAATAATCTTGAAGTTTTATAGAGATACACAGAAAACCCCCACCTTCTAATAAACCACACACTACAGAATGAGTTGGATCATGATCCTGCCTCACTGAGCGTGTAAGAGATGGTGTCACTATCTCTTATCAGTTGCCGCTTCCTCTGCACAGTATGCGGGCAGGAATTTCCTTATCCAGTGCCTCGCAAACACAACAGCTAGCACTTTTTCAATGTTGTCGTCTTTCAAGAAGGCTACTGGCGGCAAGTTAGCGGAATGGGCCCTAATTTAATTTCATTTAATAACAAGAGAGTATCTCCTTTCTTTACCCCTGGCTCTTAAAGTAGTGTTTTTGGCTGTCGGACTTCGGAAACAGTTTGTACCTCACCTTCCGTCCATATAACCTTCCCACTGCAGCACAGTATCTTATCAATGTTTATTTAACTCTGGCAGCGATACTTTCGCGTAACACACATCAGGCAACTTTCAGGTGAGACATCTCCGTTGTGTTACATACAGTTATAAAATATAAGTAAAATACAGTCAAACACAACTCAATTAATGATTTTATTAAGGTGTATTCTTATATTGTTTTATCAACGACACGTTTCGGCTCTAGTTATCAGCCATCTTGAGGTTGATTACTTTTTCTTAGTAAGGTAAAATATACAATTAGCGATGCTATTGTTATTGTTACAATAACAATAGCATTGCTACAATAACAATGGCATTGCTAATTGTGTATTTTACCTTACTAAGAAAAAGTAATCAACCTGAAGATGGCTCATAACTACAGCCGAAACATGTCGTTAATAAAACAATGTAAGAATAAAACTTAATAAAATCATTAATTGAGTTGTGTTCGACTGTATTTTTCTTATATTTTATAACACATCAGGCATGTTACATATTTACCGTCACTTCAACCAGTTATTTTAAAGCAACATTTCAACCCCTAACTACCCTTCCTACCAAAATTTTCGTGCCTACCTTACTTCAGAGTGAATAAGACATTTTAACAATGTACAGATTTAGTATAATTTCAGACATTCTGCCGGAACAGGTATCATCCAGCAAAACAGGAATAAAAAATGCACCCCCACCAATACCAGAAAGAAATTATGAAAATAAAGCACGTTTGACAAAAAAGAACCAAAAACTGAAATATACAAAATTCAGCACATCCTACATTCCTGCCTTTTTTAAAGTCTGTTACGCCGACAGGGAAACACTCCTATTATTTTTCAAACTGGGATTTCAATGGTAGGATTTAGATGGAAGCCACGTTCTGAAGTTGCGGCTGTAATACATCGTGTTGTGTTACAATTCAGTTGTGCAGTAACACGCTACCGGCGTGAACTGCAGAGTGGAGAGATAGGAAAGATTATTTTCTACAAATTGGCTTTTTGAAGTGACATAAACAAGAGAAGGGGCCGCGAAATGAATCTATGTGTGCAAGACAAGACACACATTCAAATATCAGTGTCATTCGGTCTGTGAGTTGTCTTCCCCGGTGACTGTGGTGGCTGCCAAGGAAATATGTCAGAATGCAACTTGACTGTACGCGTATCAGTAATTTTGAACCGGTACATGTGCATAGTGTTGGACCGATCTGTAGAGAGTACCTTGACAGACATGCACGGTACTAGCAACATTGTGAAAAAGGTGAGATGAAGGTAATGTGTCATGGCGATCTGTCCGATAGGCGTCTGGGAAGGACCTGCGCTAGCTAAGCTGACGTGATGTTCGACGTAGTAGCTATATATGTAGTGGTATATATTAATAACTGTTCATTGTGAATAATAATACATAATCACACACAATTACCAACAAGTAGTGAACCTAATAAATCTCATGAACGCAATCACTTTTGCAGGTATTATGAGAAAATCCATCATCCATTTGTAAATGTAAAAACGCACATTTCCCTGTACTTGCTCTGTGCAGCCTTCCATATCACTCACGCATTAAAGAAGTGTCGGATCCAACTGTATGTTGCCGTGCGACATCAACTGCAGTTAGTGACTTATTTCCAGTTTCCGTTCCATGTCTGGTGACAGTATCTAATTTCAAGTGTAATGTACAGGATGAGCCACAAGTCCCTGTGCGCCTGTGCAAGAAGCGCGACACACAGTGCAGGAATTGGGAAAGCCCCATAAACAAAACACTTCAGGTGGCCACATGCCTTTCGGGGTCACATCCAGCACTGATTTTATAAGTAAGTGGGCCTATTGTACATTCAGTTTGACTTCACTGTAACCCAGCAAGTGGGCCTATTTTACATTCATTGTGACTTCACTTGAACCTATATCCTACTTCCGACAGTTGCAGAGAGAATTTTCAGTAATTCTCTAATTCCCTCCTTTCAGTTTGGATGGTGGTGGGTTGTGGTACTTCTTCCGCAGTGATGCAGGGTGCAACACCCCAGTCATTATGAAAAAACCAAGACATCTCCCCACAACGCGTATGGTGCTGCAAGAACCGCTAACATAACACAAGAGAATCTACATGTGATCTTATGTTTTTAGAAACTTCTTTCCAACTAAATGTTTTAAATAAAATTATGTTACATAATATATATTTAAAATCTGAGATCCCAGTGTAGAATAACCATTGTATGTTATATCTATTGTTGACTCTGGCCTTATCTAATGATGGCTGTGTAGGGTCGAAACATGTAACAGGTTGTAAGGTTTTAAACTAAACCGCACATGTTTGTCGAATGAGAATACACTGCGTTGTATATATACCTGCGATCAAGTAACATATGTCGTAACTGAATGTCTCTTATCAGTTATTACGAATTTCCTTATTCTACCTTTCGCAAACACAACAGCCAACAATTCTCCGTTGCCTTCCTTCAAGAAAGCTGCTGATAGTAATTTAAGGGGACAGGCCTTAAGAATTCTGACACTCTTCGAACAAAATGTGTCGATAGTTGAACACTAGCTTACAGCAGATGTAAGTAAAGGTAAAAGAAGTTCCTGTACAGACCAGCACAGACACTGAAGGTTACAAGAGGTTGAGGCTCCCAGATTTCAAGACAATAGGCACATGAAGGTTTCAAGTTTTTCAGCCCTACGCACCGGTCGCCTTTACCCGCACGAAATATTTCTGATAGTCATATATGTTAGAGGCTGAGTGAACTCCAGGGCCAAGGGCGGCCGGAAGGATTATGTCGACGAAAAATTCCAAAAACACCATCAGGAATCGAACCCGTCACCTTCCGGCTTGTAGCGCAGTGCCTCAACCAACTGCACCACCGCATGGCTATTATATTGCAATATATCTCATTCCTTAGCAAAACGTGTATACGTCATTAAAATCGGCCGTCGCCCTCTAATTTTCCGATTTAAGTGCACACTCCATGTCTCACATCACTATCTGCATATCCACAATGCCTCTCATAAAACCTCCACTACTTCCAGTACAACTGCACACGCCTTGCTCTCATATTCCTCCAAAATTATACTTCTCATTTATCAAACCAACATACGCACATCTAACATACACAACAATGAAGTGCTTAGTTTACTCCCATATGTCTGTGCTCTGTGTAGTAGGTTACTTTACTGAGCTTTAAATATTGACGTACAGACTCCCCAAAGAAGGAGTTTCCGCCGAAACATGTAGGAGTAAACAAAGAAATTTATGTCTGTGTACGTTAGATTTGCGTATGTTGGTTTCACAAATCAGAAATTTAGTCACAATGCACGGAAGTAACAGCGTTAAAAAAACTGAAAATGACAATCTGTTATGCCTGCCAGAATCTTCCATAAATTGCACTTTATTGTCACAGTCCTTCTGCTTCAACTCTCGTTTCTTCATTTCGTGTTTTCTTTCAACAAATCAGACTGACATCCCACAGCTTTCATTTTTCTTGTCCGTGTTCCATAATTCATTGCGATGATGTACGAAGATTCCCTTACTATTATCAGTTTCAGTCTCGAGGTCCTTTACATAAACCAAACGGTCTTCAAGTTTCGCCGTGTCCACTTCGGAGCCCGGATATACTTCATTTCCCAGACTTCCCAAGAACAACAATTCCATACTTGCCTACCCTGTCTTTATTTCGTCAGCTTAACTTCTCGCTCTACCAGGGATAATATTAATACATATATATATATATATATATATATTTTATAGAAAATGCACCTATTATTGCACTGCAGGCCTCAGTACTGACATCTATTTTTCGCCTCTGGGACAATCGCCAACAATTCTTCCAACAACGTCACTTCTCTACTGGTTACATGTTGATGCGTTAGTAACATGGCATACCGAGTTACAATTCGGAGTTGTGGTATTCTAACAAGCTACGGGCGCAAAATACAGAATGAATTTAAAGCCCGATGTCTGGGCAGGACCGGCGTTATCTAACATAACGTCTGTAGGCTACGTGTATACTAGACGGTCCTTTAACGGACCCAGAGCACATCGGCGTCGCTTTAAAGAAAGTCTTTGTGAGTCATAAGCAAAAAAAAAAATGCATAAATACAAGGATGCGTAAATATTCCCAAAATCTAGAAGCCACCTCAAAATTGTAGGCCCCACCGCACCAAATTTAGTCGCCAAGGCAACCTCGCGTCCGGAAATTGTGCACGGTTGCGTGCGCACGCACGCACCCACACCCACCCACACACACAAACTTTAAGCACTTAACGGAGCCGTACCATAATTCAGGCGGTTAGTGCCCGGCTTCTCACCGCTAAGGTCAAGGACCTATCTCAGTGCTGCCCCCGTATAATATGAAGGGAACAAGGTGAATCCTACAAATACTGTACTGTGGTTTCCCATGTCATCTCTCATTCCATCAATGCTCCGTACCTTTCACCAATCCTGAGCCCATCAGATGCCGCAGTTGCACAAAGCCATGATCTCAACTGAACCAAGGATTAAGGCACAAAAGCATTGAAACGCAATGAAACTTAGCGATGAAAATGAAACAGTGCCGATAACCACGTTTTGTGTCCCCTGGCCTCGGCACCTGTTTTAGGTCACAGATGGCACAGCCTGGATATCAACACCGTACCTGGATATCAAATATAAGTTTCTCTGAGGGCATAATTGTGCAACCGTTAGATTCTGATAAACAATTTTAAATATACGTTTTCATAAATTTAAAATATAATTTGACTCTTCTGAATATAGCATAGGGATGCCTTCGTCCTGGTTTTATGGGTGTTAAAGAGTTCTGTTTCGGTGTCCCACAAAATTTAATTCTGGGCGTCAAATGTCCTGTGTATTTCCAAGTCATAAAAATATGACATTTCCAACAAAGCGTGTGAAGATTTTGACATTTTTACTGTAGGAAAACACACATGTAGGAATCAAACTATAAGGTGTATGCATATATCATCAAACACAACTATATAGTTGTGTTTGACGATATATGCATACACCTTATAGTTTGATTTATTCAACACACAACGGGGATGACGACCTCAAAACACATGTAGGAGTTGGACGTCCAACAAACAGTCACTAACATGAAAAAGTAGGACAGGAGGAATATGTGTAGGTTAGCATTAGAGTTTGAACTGAGAGCGCAAAGGATGAGGAACGTATATTCTCTCTCTCTCCCCTTCCCCCCCCCGCCCCCCCCCTCCCCTTGTCATCTCCCTCTACTTTCCCCTCC
>Ga0099364_10013201_pt1 | contig 11103 bp, 11 predicted proteins | sample TergutTh196P3_FD_73070 | JGI IMG/M metagenome (GOLD analysis project Ga0099364, IMG submission 73070) | Microcerotermes parvus P3 segment gut microbial communities from Pointe-Noire, Republic of the Congo - Th196 P3 | ecosystem: Host-associated > Arthropoda: Insects > Digestive system > Gut ... | reverse complement strand
TCGACTTCGACAACGTATGACCATCAGAAGGATTGTCAGGCAAGTCCGCAACATTCACGATCCAATTTCCCTTATTCGTAATCACCACCGCCGCCTTCTGTCCAAACTCATAACGAACGTGATCCTTGCCCTTACCCATGCAACAAACTTCCGGCTCATGCAAAGAATAAATCTTCTTCGGTGTGTTCCGCTCTTGCGATTGCACCTTCTCTGCAATCCCTATCAACTTCGTAAAGTTCGCCGAAAGTGCCTTGTTTCCACGCTGGCGATCAATGTCCCGCAACACCCGACCAAGCCAATTCTGCAAGGCTTGATTGCATCGCTTCAAACGACCAAACTGCCGTGCCGAAGCGTAACCCGATGCCTTGCGAGCCGTCTGCTTCGCCACGCGAGTGTAAGAGCGACGCAACTTGATCTTGTAATGAAGACAAAACTTGCCATTGGATCGTATTGGCAAGTCGGCAGAGGGGATGATCGAGGTTGAGTTGCGAGTCGAGTCGTGCTTGGAAGAGTTGGCTGGTAGTGGTGACGTCTTGGGGTGATTTTTTAGGTTTCATCGTGGATCGAATCTGCAAGGTATTTGGCGTAAAACGCTATGTTTTTCCGAAAGGCATTGCAAATTAGACCACTGATTAAGCGCACGGTAAGCCAGGATTATAAATGTTAAAGGACTTGTTCTGACTCGACTAGTTATACCCTACAACGTCAGTAAACTACCCCATCTTTTCTAGATTTGTGTATTTTGCTCTTGCTTTATTCTGTGGGACTCCATCCGTAAAAATGGCAACGGATACGCAGAATCACTCGTTGTTTTGAACAATCACTACGGAATTGATTCCGACCATCCCGAAGGAATTGTTCAAAATGTACTCCACGCGATCCACCGTTTTCGGCGTGCCGATGACCAAACCGTCTATCGCACAGTCGGGATCAAGGTCTTCGCAGTTGATCGTCGGATGAATCACCTTGTCTTCAAACGAAGGCAAATTACCCGCCAATTCCAATACGCCGATGGAACCCATCGCATGACCGATGAAACTCTTCGTGTTGTTGATGTACGTCTTTGCATTCTCGCCGAAGACTTTCCTAATGGCAGCGATCTCCTGTATGTCCCCTGAAGTCGTTGCCGTTGCATGCGTACTGATGAGGTCAATCTGCTCCGGTTCGAGATTCGCTTTGCGTAGTGCCTTTGCCATACATTCTGCTTGGCGTTCAGGATTCGGCAGCACAAAATCACTGGCATCACTGTTCATGGCGTAACCGACGATCTCGCCGTAAATCTTTGCCCCACGCCGAGTTGCATCGGAAAGACGTTCCAACGTAAAAATACATCCCCCTTCGGAAACGACGATGCCGTTGCGTTTTTTGTCAAACGGTCGCGACGCTTTCGTCGGATCATCGTGAACTGCCAGTGCGTTTTCCGAAGCAAATGCGGCAAAGATGCCGAAGGTGTGAATACTTTCTGACACGCCGCCTGCCAATGCTAAATCAACTTCGCCGAGCCGAAGCATTTGCACGCCTTGAATGATACCGGCATTGCCCGCCGCACATGCCGCTCCGATGCAATAATGCGGACCAGTAATGCGAAGATTGAGCGTAACTTCGCCAGCAGGATTATTGGCAACGGTGCGCGGATTATGAAAGTGCGACCACGTCGAGCAGTCGTAGTCGAACTGTTTGATGTTGTAAATCTCATTTTCGGTTTCGACGTTGCCATGTTCGGTAATGCCGATAAAGACACCGACTTGCGACGTATCGACGGCAGTCCAGTCGATACCGCTGTCGGCAACGGCTTCATTGGCACAGTAAATTGCAATGCTTCCTGCGCGGGTGCCTCGCCGGAGGTCTTTTTTCTTTTGATATTTTGTTGCTTCGTAATTGCAGATACCGGCGAGCGTTTTGCCGAAGTATCGGATTTCGTAGGGAGAAACACCGCTTTTGCCGTTGAGCAGAGCGGAGCGGTACTCGGTCAATGAGTTGCCGTTCGGAGCGGTCAAGCCGACTCCGGTGATGACGATGCGCTGCGTGGAATCCATTGCATTATGATAGCGTACAAAGGAAAAAACGGCAAGAGCGGCACCATTTAGCCGGTACTCCGTCTCTTTTTTTCTTGCTTACGCGTCGGGCTCTGATTCGCCGTCTGAAGATTGCGGCTCCGATTCCTAACTCGTGCGATGCCGACCTCGCCCAGCAGGTCTAAGATGTGCTGGATACCTTCTGCGAGGAAAACGATTGGACTCGCCTCCATTATTCCGACGCAAGCCGGAATCCAGACGTACAGGGTTCTACCTGTTTCTCCAGTTCTCACTTAACGTCCCACCGATTGCGGACGCTGAGCGACCACTTGCAAGAGGATGTGAATTTGGACGGCGAGTTGTTCCGGGGTCTGGTTGCCCACCAACCGACGCACCTCTGTACCATTGGCGTTCGAGAGAATAATAGTCGGAAAACTAGAAATTTGAAGCGACTCGCACAAAGCCGATGCTTGAGAACCATCCACCTGAATACAAACGAGCCATTCAGCAAGGCGTTTAATCTCATCATCGCAGAAGGTTGTTTCCATCATCCGTTGCGATCCAACATTATCGGGAATAGAGAAAAAAGTGAGGATTGGCTTTCTCTCCTGTCGAGCAGTTTCCAGACCATCAACACGATCTTGCAAGAACACAATCGGCTGTTTTATTTCTTCGGTCAGAGCAGTGGTTTGCGCAGGCACCCCCCCGCCGCACCCCGAAAAGAAGGAACAGACCATTGATAAAACAAACAACAGCAAAATATACTTACACTTCCTATATTCCATCACTTTATCAGAAAAATCTTGCCTATTTTACCTGTTTTGACAGTATAAAAACAAAGAACTGATGCACCTATAATCGGACAGAAAGGGGCAAGAATTTAACGAAAACTTGCAGAACACACAATAGCAAAAACTGTGGTTGGAAACGATGCCGGAGTTGTTTCCTGTTTCTGAACGTCGGTAAGGCAATCCGTGTTCGTGTACATCATCGGCGTTTTTATCGGCTTACTTGCGCCACCGGAGTCAACGTAACACTGAGCATCTCTCCGTTTCGATTGATTCGCAGAACTACCGGCTTGCCGATCTCCGATTGGGCAACGAGATGTGTGACGTGCAGGTCATCTTCCACTTCGGTTCCATCGAACGCCAAAACCACATCACCGTCTCTTAAATCCGCTCGTGCCGCCGGGGTGTCCGGGGCAATGCTCCTGATTTTCGCACCCATGAAACGGTCAATGCCCAATCTTCGACGCTCTTCGAGTGCGGAAGCGGGTTGCGAAAAAGCGGCATCGAATCCGAAGCCTATATGGGGTTTTACAACGGTTCCCGTCCGTACCAATTGCTCGGCAATCCGTAGTACAGGATTGATAGGCATCACGAAGGCGACCCCTTCATTTCCGCCGCCTTGCGTAGCGATTGCCGTTACGATACCGATTACTTCCCCTCGAAGGTTGATCAACATTCCGCCGCTGCTTCCCGGATTGATCGCCGCGTCTGTTTGGAAAAAACCGATACGCGGTGCCGTCCCGGCGGCACCCGGTACACGCCGCCGTCCTACCGCGCTGATAATCCCCATCGAAACGCTCCGGTCGAGATCAAAAGGATTGCCGATGGCTAACACGATGTCGCCGACGCTCATCTGCTCGGAATTGCCGAACCGTGCAGAGATTGGCAACTTTTCGGCTACCTCAATGATGGCGAGATCAAAGTCTTCATTTTCTTCTATTCTGGTCGGCGTTAAAATTTTCCAATCGTGGGTCAATATCAGTACGGCACTGGGGTCGGCACCGGCAATCACATGCCGATTGGTCAGAATGACCTGTTTTTGGGCAATCGTTGCGACGATTCCGCTGCCGGACTCTCCTTGCGTGGAGCGGTTTCTTCCGAAGGAACGTTCCTGTTTTACTCGGATATTGACCACGGCGGGAGCCGCCGATTCTGCACTCTGTCGGAATAGGTTGCCGAGTTTTTCAAAATGTTCGGCAACGGCACGAAAGTCGTCTCGCTGTTCCTCCGTATCCTGTGCGAAAGCAGGTAGAGTTAGGCAGACGAACAAGAAAAGTGGAACCAACCGTCTCATTGCGTCCATTATACCCTTCGGTTCAAAAAATGATAGCCGATCATACCCGTCCGTCCGCATCGCTCTTGCCCTTACCCCCAACATGGATTATAGTTTCCCAACAATCCTATGTCCGCTTTTGTACTCCTCTGTTCGCTCGTCCTTGTCGATGCCGAGTTCGTTAAAACGTTACTCGACTGCGGCGAATCCGCCTGGGAACAATTCTGTGATGAAACCACTCCGCCAGAGCAAGATTTGGAAATGTTTGCAGACCTAGCAGACAAACTCGCCCGGCTACTGCCTCGACAGTTATTGAGAGAAAATGTTGCCGATTCCCTTCCGCCCCAGAGCGGTGAATCCGTGCGGCTTGAAGGCAACGTTATTTCCGTAACAAAATATGACGGCAAGATGCCGATGTATCGTTGTCAAATGGAGTTAAACAGCGGAGGGACAGCCGGTGTTTTTGTGCCGTCCATTCCCCAAGCGTGGGAACAAAATGTGCCGATTCAGGAACGCGCCGCCCTGTTCGGTATCTACATCAAATCTTACGAAGACACGCCCCTCTTCGCCGCGCCGGCAATCGAGTGGTATCCCAACACTTGGCTCGGCAATCTCGGATTCAATGTCGCTTCCTTTGATCAAGTGCCGGTCTGCCGGGTAACGGAATTGGAGCAACACGACGAAGAGACCAATCGCCGGATATTCAAGTTCACCGAATCAGACGTGGAGCCCTTTTACGGTTTGTTTCGGGCAATTTCGGCAACTTCCGAAGGTTGGTTGGAAGCGGAGGCAAAGAAACAACAAGCCAACGAGGCAATCGGCGTTACCGATTTATTCAATCGTCCCGGCGAAACCCGCGGCAAGCCGGTGTTGTTGCACGGCGTGGTAAAACGTGTGGTCTCCACTCCGGTAACGGACAGCGCAGTGCAATCGCTTTTCGGAATCGACCACTATTATCAGATGTTTCTTTACACACAGCATTCACGGGGGAACCCGATAGTGGTATGTGTGCGCTCGCTCCCGGAGGGAATGCCGATAGGTGATGCAGATCATTTTTCGGAATCAATCACAGTGGCGGCGGTTCCCTACAAACTTTGGATCTATGAAACACCGGAAGGTGCGCACTATGCTCCGCTTTTGATTGGTCGACAACCGGCTTGGCATCCAAAACCAGCGTGGCAACGGCAAGCACCGGCGGCGTTCGCCTCTTTTTCGTTTGCGGCTTTTTTTGCACTGGCACTGATCTGGTTTGCGTGTCGATTGTGGGCGCGTAAAACTTTCCGGCAAAGAGCCGGAGATGTAGGCGGTACTCCGCCGTAATCTCCGGGTGAATTGTGAGTGATACAAAAACAAAATGGAAAGGTTATTTTATACGTTTACGGAGCCCGGTGCGGAAGCACCGGTGCCGTATCTACCCCGCCGGGGCAGTAACGTGGATCACACGCTCCACGGTTCACGCCATTCGCGGGTGCGCATCCGATTCGCTTCGGCATCGGTAAATTCAACCTTGATCGGATCAAACGTCAACTCACGTTTCAATATCCACGACAATGCCGAAGCGTGGCAAACGAGGTGCGAACTGCAAACCACATCGGCATTGCAGACCGGCTGACGGCGAGTCTTGACGCAATCGAAAAAGTTGCGGACGTGACTCATAGGGTCTTCGCCGTGAGAAAGATTGTCTTGTTTGCCGAAAACAGTGTAATCCTGTACCAGTTCCTTACGGAGAGAATCGGGCGAAACGAGGATGCGTCCACTGTCGCCGGTCTCGACCCAGCCTTCCTCGCCTTCAAATCGAACGGGACACGTACCGAGTCCCAGCCAACCATCGGGTCGCATCACGAGTTTAACACCGTTCTTGTACGTCGCGTACATCGTATTGCCTTCCGCCCAGTATCGGGAGGGAGCGTCGCCGTCGGCATCCAATGCCCATTGACAGAGATCGACAGTGTGCGCTCCCCAATCGTGATGTTTTGCACCGGAATCGAAATCGTAGTGTCCACGCCATCTTCCCATGACGTAATCGCGGTTGTACGGTCGCCACGGAGCGGGACCAAGCCAGAGGTCCCAGTCGATCTCCTCTCGGTCAGGCAGCGGCTGGGCGGGATACCAATCGTAGCGGCACTGCAAATAATAGATGGAAGCGTGAACCGTGTGAATTTTTCCGAGTTTTCCGCTCCGAGCCAAATCGACGGCAAGTCGGAAATTGCCGAGGCTCCGCCGCTGCGTTCCGCCTTGGAAAACGGTGCCGTGCCGTTTCATCGTTTCCGCCAATTTCAGGCAGAGGTCGATGGTAATGGCACACGGTTTTTCGGAGAAAACGTCTTTTCCTGCCCGTGCCGCATAGATGGAAGCGTGAGCGTGCCAGTTGTCGCCGGTGGCGATCAGAACGGTGTCGATGTCTTTTCGCTCCAGGAGTTCACGGAAATCGCGGTAGGTCGAGCAGTCGGTGTTGTCGTACAGTTGGTCGACCTTTTCTTTGACGAACTTCCGACGGTCGGCGCGGACATCGCAAACGGAGAGAAACCGAACATCGGGTTGAGCGAGCATTCGTTCCAGCACGTACCAACCACGGTGAGCGATGCCGATGCCGCCGAGCGTGATTTTGCTGTTCGGTGCGACGCCGTCCCGTCCGAGAACCGCTGCCGGAAGAACGAGCGGCGAAAGGACGGACGCCTTCAAAAAACTTCTTCGGGAAAAGGTCCGTTGTGATTGTGCCGACATAAGAAATCTCCTGGGGGGTTGAACCTCGGGTGAGTGAGCGGTCAATTGTATCGGGGGGCCAAACAGAAATCAATCCCAGTGCCAGACGAAAGCGTCTCCAACACCCAACGGCGGGAAAAATCCCTGCCGCCCCCTTGTCAATCGGACAAAATATTGCAAAATTAGACGGATTGTATGTTTTGTTCGAAAGGCTGTCCCCTAACCCTCTTCCCAAAGGAGAGGGATTGTTAATGCCGGAGTACCGGTCCCATGATGCCCATGACACGACGCCTGCTGATTGCCGGAAATTGGAAGATGAATCTCAACCTCGCCACCGCACTGGAACTGGCTGAGGCTGTCAAAAAGGAAGCCGGAAGCGTTGCGGAACTCGACGTTGCCGTTTGTCCGCCGAGCGTGTACGTTCAACCGGTCGCCGCCGCCCTGAAAGGCACCGGCATCGGTGTCGGCGGCCAAAACGCCTATTTCGAGAAGGAAGGGGCGTTCACCGGCGAAATCAGTATGGGAATGCTCAAAGACGTCGGTTGCCAATACGTGATCCTCGGACACAGTGAGCGGCGGCATATTCTTCACGAATCCAGTGAGGATGTCAACGTCAAAGTCCTTGCCGCTCTCGCTGCCGGGCTGACGCCGATCGTTTGCCTCGGCGAACTGCTCAAAGAGCGCGAAGCCGGAATGACCGAACTTGTCGTCCAGCGTCAGTTCGACGGCTCGTTTTCCGGTGTTTCCGCCGCCGATATGAAAAAATGTGTGATCGCTTACGAACCCGTCTGGGCGATTGGCACCGGCAAAGTCGCCACGCCGGATCAAGCCGAGGAAGTTCACGTTGCCATCCGCAAAATGATGACAGAGCGGTACAGCACGGACGTTGCGGAAACGGTTCGTATCCAATACGGCGGCAGCGTCAATGACCAAAACGCCAGGGAAATCCTTGCCAAACCGAACGTCGACGGAGCCTTGGTCGGCGGCGCATCGCTCAAAATCGCCTCGTTTATGGGAATCATCAACGGCGGACGCGGCTGATTTTTCTCCAAACAGAGCCGGGATCTGTGGTCCCGGTTCCCCAAAGATACTTTACGATACCTTATGCAAACGCTTATCATTCTTCTCCTCACCGGTACATCGGTTTTTATGATCCTTTTGGTCCTTATTCAGCGAGGAAAAGGGGGCGGCTTGGCCGGTGCGTTCGGCGGAATGGGAGGCCAAAGTGCTTTCGGAACCAAAGCCGGAGATACGTTCACCAAGATTACCGTCGTTACGGCGATTTTGTGGTTCGTCCTTTGTGTTGCGGCACTCAAGATGTTCAGCGACGGCACCGGGAGCGGAATTCGCGTCGGCGAGGGGCGTTCAGGAATGCTGTCGCCGGGCCAATCGCCCGGTGAAGCGGTGGATCCGAATCCCGTACCGGTCTCGATTCCTGCGCCGCCGACCGAGTAAATCGTTCGACAACGTGCTTCACCCTTCACTCAAGTGCGACGATGCTCCTGAGTATGACCGGTTTCGGTGCCGCAAGTCAAGCAGATGACGGAACGTCCGTAACCGCCGAAATCAAGACGGTCAACAATCGATATTTCAAACTGTCGCTCCGAATGACCGACGGCTTCGCCGCCTTGGAGCCTCGAATCGAAGCGCTGATCCGTGAGGAGATCGGTCGCGGAACCGTCAATGTATCGCTGAGAATCCGAAAAAAACGAAGAGCGGAGTACCGAGTCGTAACGGAAGTCCTCCAGTCGTATTCCAAACAATTGGCCGACTTGGAATGGTGTGAAGGAGGCGTTTCTGCGGACAAACTACTGACATTGCCCGGTGTCATTGAAACCGACGCCGAACAGTCCGATGACGAACTCGAAGCCGTAGGAAACATTGTCAGGCAGACGTTGGGCGATGCCCTGAAGAATCTCCAAGAAATGCGGAGAGCCGAAGGCGAGTCCATGTTAACGGACCTCGCCGCCAATGTCGAACAACTCAAAGTGTTGGTCGGGAACGTCGAAACACTGACTCCCAACGTTGCGGAACACTATCGGAAGCGATTGGAAGAGCGAGTTGGAAAAATTTTAGCAGAACACGGTGCGGTGTTGAATCCTGCCGATTTGGTGCGGGAAGTTGCCGTTTACGCCGACCGTTGCGACGTTTCGGAGGAAATCGTCCGGTTCCGCTCGCACCTTGCTCAGTTCGGTGAGGCTTTAAAGTCAAAGGAAAGTTGCGGACGCAAACTTGATTTCCTGACACAGGAACTGTTTCGGGAAACAAACACCATCGGATCGAAGGCAAACGATGCCGAAATTACCAAACACGTCGTCGAGATGAAAACCGTTATCGAACGAATTAGGGAAATGGTGCAAAACGTGGAATAGCGGATAGATGATAGATGATAACGGATAGAGTGATTCGTTATCCGTTACCCGTTATTCGTTATCCTCTGTCCGTTATCCGTTATGTTAATCGTCGTCTCCGGTCCTTCCGGTGTTGGAAAGGGAACCCTGCTGAGGCGGGTGTTCGCCGAGAGCGGTTTGCCCTTGGTGTTGAGCGTGTCGGCAACGACGCGGCTGCCGAGACCGGGGGAAATCGACGGCGTGCATTATCGGTTCCTGAGTCCGGAAGATTTTGAAACGAGACGAAAAAACGGCGAATTCCTCGAATGTTTCGAGGTTTTTGGCAAAGATTGTTGGTACGGAACCTTGCGACAGGACGTCGAAGATGGCCTCCGTAACGGGAATTGGATGTTGCTCGAAATTGACGTTAAGGGAGCAAGGACCGTCAAGGAACAGTTCCCGGACGCCGTAACAATTTTCGTCGAACCGAAAAATGTTGATGTTCTGAAGGAGCGGCTCCAGGGACGCGGCACGGAAACCGACGAAGCGATGAACCGCCGCTTGGCGACCGCCCTCGAAGAACTGGAACACGCAAACGAATTTCAATATCGAATCGTCAACGACGATCTCGATGTTGCCGTGAAGGAGTTTATTGACAAGATTCAGTTGTCAGTTTCCTGTGGACAGAAACTGACAACTGACAACTGACAACTGAAAACTATGATTGAAGAACTCAAAGACGAACGGTTGATTAGCAAGGTCAGCGGACGCTTCCGATTGTCCTCGCTCATCCAGAAACGGCTCGTGTACTTGAACAAGGGCGCACGGTCGTTCATCGAAGCGGAAAGAGCCGCCGAAAACAAGAAAGACAAACTCAACATCGTCATCGAGGAAATCAGACGGGACAAGATTTTCCTCGATATGGAAAGCCCTGCGCTGGAACGCCAAAGCAGTCCGGTCGATATGGTGTTCGACGAAGAGTTTCTCGGAGGAGTCTAATTCTCCAGCGCAATGATTTTAACCACGAAGGCACGAAGGCCACGAAGAAATGCGAAGAAGTCGAAAAATAGGCGATCACCGTGAAATGGCGAAACGTCGACAACTCCATTTTTATCACTTCTTCGTGATCTTCGTGGCTTCGTGGTTCATTTTGATTGCGCTGTCGTACTAAGAGGGTGTAAGGTAAGCAAGATTTCTGCTCCCTACGCCCTATACCCCATACGTTTCAACTTAAGCCCTTAATACAACATCGAAACCAGTAAATTGAGGTGCATCAGGAACTTCCTCAAGACAACATTGAGGCAACCCGAAACAACCTCAGTAGTTAAGAGGCCCCACAAATAATCAACCTTATTTACCTCATCTGTCTTATTTGCCTTGCTGCTCTCTTCAAAATAAGGCAAATGAGGTTGGTTTCTTTTGTCATCCTTCTGCTACTGAGGTTGTTTTTTGTTGTCACAACGTTGTCTCTCGGTATTCTCCGTGTAAAATCAACTGCTGCGACCTTAAGTTGAAACGTATGGCCCTATCCCCCTGCACCTATGCTCAACACCGACGAAATTCTCTCAACGGTTCGGATGCTTCACGACGAGCATCTTGACGTTCGTGCCGTAACCTTGGCATTGAACCTCAATGACTGTGCGTCGGTGAGTGCCGATCAACTTTGCCGAAAGGTCTATAACAAAATTATGGATCGGGCAAGGGAACTCGTCGCCGTGTGCAACAGCGTCGGTGAAAAATACGGGATTCCTGTTACGAATAAACGCCTTGCGATTTCTCCGGCAGCGACGATCCTTTCCGGTCACGGACGTTCGACCGCTGTTCAACTTGCCGCAACGCTCGACAAAGCGGCAGAAGAATGCCGTGTCGATTTCGTCGGCGGCTTCTCCGCCTTGGTCCAAAAGGGAATTTCGACCGGCGCCCAACTCGTGATGGACACGCTCCCGGACGTTCTGGCGTCGACGAAGCGGGTCTGTGCGTCGATCAACGTTGCG
>Ga0099364_10013200_pt1 | contig 11103 bp, 8 predicted proteins | sample TergutTh196P3_FD_73070 | JGI IMG/M metagenome (GOLD analysis project Ga0099364, IMG submission 73070) | Microcerotermes parvus P3 segment gut microbial communities from Pointe-Noire, Republic of the Congo - Th196 P3 | ecosystem: Host-associated > Arthropoda: Insects > Digestive system > Gut ... | reverse complement strand
AGATTATATAGCTAAAAATGAGATAATAAGCATACAGGCTTCAAGAATCGGCGGAGTGCCGGAAGTTGACTGGTGGCGCGTAAAAGATTTGTCCGGCGGTCAGCTTGCGGAGCAGACTGTGCATCAGGTTGATATTCTGCGCTATCTGTTCGGCGACATGGAGAGCGTGTACAGCGTCGCTACTCGCGGTTTTATTAAAGACAGCGAATGGCCCGGATATAATACGGACGATGCGAGCACTACTATTTTTAAATTTAAGAGCGGGCTTGCGGCTACTATGATAACGGGCTGTTACTCGCTTAACGGCGCGTCATGGGACTCTAAAATGACATTCGGCGCACGAAGCTCGCGCCTTGATTATCATTTAATATCTTACGTCGATATATTCGGGCTTGACGAGCAGGATATTGCAGAAGAAATCGCGGGAGTCGTAAAAGGCGACGGTATGCAGAAGCGCAACGAAAAAGAAAAAGGCATAAGGGTAAAGTCAAGCGGCGATTTTGACACGCTCTGCCACGGCACGTTTATAAACGCCGTAATTTCAGGCAAGCCCGAAGATATTAAAAAAATTAAGTCGCCGTATTGCGACGCGGTTAAATCTCTCGCGGCAGTTTTAGGCGCGAACGAGTCCATGAAAACAGGTCAGGTCGTAAAGATTGATATATAAAAATATTTGAAAGGAGTTACTGCGAAAGCGGGGTTTTCCCGTCCGCAGGATAATTTTATGATAGTAAAATATATAGTTAAAGATTTAAAAGATACAAGAATCACGCCGGATATTGAGCGTTTAATCGAGAAAAAACTGACGCAGAGATTAAAAAAATATTCGCACAATAATCAGGAGCAGAACGTGACTGTGCGCGTATCTGAGAAAAAGCCGTGCATACGGGTAGATTTAGAGATGGTTTACCTGAATTATCATGTGCAGGCGGAAGCTGACGTCACGGTAGGCGAGGGAATCGTGGGCGGGGTTGAAAAATGCCTGGATATACTCGACCGTCAGATAAATAAATACAGGACGAGGATACACAGGTCTGTTCACAAGAACAAAGGCTTGAGTAAAATTGATTATTCAGGAATAGATTTGCCGTCCGACGATTATGACGATGGGGGGCGCAAAATAATAAAAGTCGAGAATTATGAGCTTAAACCCATGAATATCGACGAAGCGATATTGCAGCTTGAGGTACTGGATTACAAGTTCTTGTTTTTTTACAACACGGAAACAGGCAGTCCGGGCGTAGTTTATAACAGGGATGATGGAAACATAGGATTGATTGAGGGATAAAACGCGGTGATTCTCCGGCTGGCAAAAAAATTTTAAGGGGGTCTTGCAAAAGGAAAAAAAGTTTTGTAACAGCCATTTTATTTTCCAATTATTTACAAGCCATGACAAAGAAATTGATTTCGTAAGAAAAAAGGTTTAGAAACTTCACGTTTTGAGAAAAACCTAGGCATGACAAAAAACCATTCGATTATGATTAAATTAATACAGCAAAGTCAAGCGGCTTTAACTTCGTGCAAAGGCTTGCCGCACCGCTCGTTTTGGATTTTAGCGTGGAACTTGTTTACGTTGTAGCCGAAACAAAGAAGCAACAGCTCTGTTGTTGCTTGCTCATTTTTAACTAGCCGCTTGACTTCAATATTGACGAAGTGCCTCCCAATAACTTCCCGCTTGTTTGATACAGCAGATTCAATATTAACGATTCTTCGGCACTTTTTATCACTCTGCCTCGCGTTTATTGCGCTCTTTTCTTTCGCTTGCTTTTCCCAATCGCTCGGCAGAACTCTTTTTATTTCCTCTATTCACATTATCATGTTTTTCATACTTTTATTTTAGCAGTTCTTTTTGAACTTTCTCTCAACTTGACGCTTATGCCCAAACGTCCATCGCGTTCGAGTATTTCGGCGGCGCACTGCGTCTTTTAATTTAGCTCGTCCTGTTTTTTCAGTTACTTCTAACATGAACGGGATTTTTTTTCGTTGTCCTACTTCTTTAAGATAAACATAAGCGATGTTAAATATGTAAATTTTTCGGAATTAACTCAATTATATAGTGAGGAAAAGAATTAAGCTAAAAGTCTACTAAGTACCAACGTTTGTACAGATATTCGTCATACTCGCACTGTTCTATACGGTTTTTCTTGGGTGGAATAACAATTTGCATACCGTGTTCGAGCGCGTAATTCACAATTTCATTAGTGTCTACAAAGGACTTATAAAAATATAGGATTATGATTTGCCATGGAAAACTCTATATTTATTATAATTTCTATTGATTAGTGCAATAGAATTTATTTTTAATTAAAAATAAATAATTTTATAAAAATAAGTCAGATTATGCGAAGTTAAATCGTATGTATATATGATGCGTCAAAAATATAAAGGAAAGGAGCGGATTATAATAGATTTAATAAATATAGATAAAACAAATAATATATGTACAGTAGACGGCAGTTTTTATGAAATATATAATTCGCAAATCCGTGCTGTTGTTACAAGAATTTTAAGTTATGCGAATCAAACTCATGATATTGATGACTGCGTGAACACAGTATATATAGAATTAATAGAAAAGCTGCAGCAATATAACGAGATGCGCGGAAGTATGGGAGCGTTCGTAGCGATAATCGCACGTTCAACCGCGCTGGATTACTGCCGGAGAAATATCCGCAGGAAAGGCGAGTTAATCGGCGATGATAAAATTGATTTTTTGAGCGAACCTATAGAATTTGAAGATAAAATCGAATTTGAAACGCTTGTAAAAAGCATAAAAGAAAAATTAAGCGAACAGGAAACTATTTTATTTACTATGCGATATATATATTATTATAAGCCGGAGGAAATCGCAGAGGCTTTAAAAATCAAGCGTAACACAGTCGATAAACGTATCAGCAGACTTAAAATCAAAGTAAAAAAGCTATTGATAAAAGGAGGAATAATATTATGAATAAAGAATATTTTGCAGATAGTTTAAGCATTGAAGATATAGCGGAAATGACTGATAAAATGTTAAAGTATGAGAGAATGGTCAAGAATAAAGGCTCGGTGAAAGCCAATTTATTAAAAATAATCCCGGCAGCCGCGGTAATTTTGCTTGTAGTTGGACTTATGAATTACGCGAGCATTTTAAATCTCGGCGGCGAGAATTATGAAAATAATGGAAGTGACGTAAATATAATAGTTCCGGGCAGTGCGGTTATTGAGCAGAACGAAACAGATATATTCGAGGAAATCGCAGAGGAAATAGACGCGATTATTGAGCAGGAAATATCTGATATTGATTGGGAAGCTATTTTACAGAGAATCGGCAACATCTCGGAGACTGATAGAAATGCAATAGCAAAAGCGAACGATGAAGGATATATAGAAGAAGTAATTAAGCGTCTAGAAGCACGCAACTCTGTACGCGATGAGGAAAGAGAAGCGGAATTTGCTTCGGATATATGGTTGAGTGAGTATATGAAAGAAGAAGTATTGAGTGAGCTTATAGAAGAACTTGAAACTTTATTCGCAGAAAATCCGCAGGACTACTGGAACAACTATGTATGGAGATTATCTCTGACTGATGAACGTTCGATATTTACGCTGAAAAACGGGATTATAATAGAAACGTCGGAACGCCCGTATAATTATCAATTTGCATTTCGGTCAACATCGGATGCCGAAGAAAATCCCATAGGTTTTATGGCGGTATACAGCGGAATTACGATTAAATTAGCGAACGGGATAATAATTGAAACTTTCGAAGGCGTGAATGTTAAAGCTGATGCTGTTAAAGACGCAGAACATGAATTAGAAATAAAAATTCTTACAGGCAGTGCAACTCTCACATACACAGACGGCACAAGCATAACAATAGAACGCGGCACAGTTCTCGACGGTGAGGGTAATATTATAAAATAAGCATAATCTGTAACAACAGGCGGCAGTTCTAAATTTTAAACTGCCGCCGTTATATCTAATTCACGCTGTATAAAAGCTCCGCGTAAATCGGGAAATCCCAATATTTTTTCGCTATTATAGCTTCAAGCGCGTCAATAGCTTCGCGCAGCTCTTTCATGATTTCGGCGACAGCCTGATAATGCTCCGCGTTTTTCAGCATACCGCCGTCTGCGCCCGTTCCGAGAGCTTTTTCTATTTCTTCGGTTTTATCATAGACAGCCAGTGCAAGATTATTTAATTTATCAAGAAGATTGCTTTCGACATACGCGTTAAAGCCAAGCTCGCGCTTTTTTAATATGCTTCCCGCGAGTTCGTTCTGATAGCTTATTGCCGACGGGATTATGCTGCGCTTCACCATGTCTATTATAGTCAGAGCCTCGATATTAATAGTCTTGCAGTAATTTTCGAGCAGGATTTCATATCTTGACTCAAGCTCTGTCACCGTGAAAATGCCGTGTCTTTCAAACAGCGCGGCATTTTTCGCGTCCATAAGATACGGCAGGGCGTTTACGGTGCTTTCAAGATTTAAAAGCCCGCGTTTTTCAGCTTCGCCGAGCCATTCGCCCGAATAATTATTCCCGTTGAAAATTATGCGCTTGTGAGATTTAACAGTATCTTTTATAATTTTATTTATATTATATTTTAAATCGCCGGACTGTTCAAGCTCGTCTGCGAACCCGCAGAGAATATCCGCGACCGCAGTGTTCAGAACTATGTTTGCGTCCGCGACAGAGAACGACGAGCCGAGCATTCTGAACTCGAACTTGTTCCCGGTGAACGCGAACGGCGAAGTCCTGTTTCTGTCGGAGCTGTCTTTGCTGAAATTCGGCAGAACGTCCGCGCCGGTTCGCATATCGCTCCGCTCTTTGCCCGTATATTCCTCGTCGTTTTCAAGAGCTTCAAGTATACCCGTAAGCTCCTCGCCCAGAAACACGGATATAACCGCGGGCGGCGCTTCATACGCGCCGAGCCTGTGGTCGTTTCCCGCGCTTGCCGCGGATATGCGCAGCAAATCCTGATAAATATCGGCGGCTTTGATTACGGCTGATAAAAATAATAAAAACTGCGCGTTGGTATGCGGCGTTTTGCCGGGGTCAAGCAAATTTTCGCCGTCGTCGGTGCAGAGCGACCAGTTATTATGTTTCGCGCTCCCGTTTATTCCGGCAAAGGGCTTCTCATGCAGCAAGCACGCCAAATTATGTTTGTTCGCGATGCTTTTCATCAGTTCCATGATTAACTGGTTATGGTCCGTAGCTATATTAGTCGTAGAGAAAATCGGCGCGAGCTCATGCTGTGCGGGAGCCGTTTCGTTATGCTTGGTCTTGGCGGGTATGCCGAGCTTCCAGAGTTCTTCGTCGAGCTCTTTCATGAACGCCGATACGCGCGGCTTGATTGTGCCGAAATAATGGTCGTCAAGTTCCTGACCTTTCGGCGGGCGCGCCCCGAAAAGCGTCCTGCCCGTATAGACTAAATCCGGGCGTTTCAGGTAAGCCTGCTTGTCTATCAGAAAATATTCCTGCTCCGCCCCCACTGTCGTTATAACCTGCCTGACATTTTTGCCGAATAATTTTAATATGCGCAGAGCTTGCTTGTCAAGAGCCTGCATAGAGCGCAGGAGCGGCGTTTTTTTATCAAGGGCTTCGCCGCCGTATGAACAGAAAGCCGTAGGTATGCAAAGCGCGCCGTCTTTTATAAATGCGTAAGACGTTGGGTCCCAAGCCGTATAGCCTCGCGCCTCGAAAGTTGCGCGGATGCCGCCGGAGGGAAAACTTGACGCATCCGGCTCGCCTTTTATAAGCGATTTGCCTGAAAACTGCATGATAATTTTGCCGCCGGGTACGGGAGAAATAAAACTGTCGTGCTTTTCCGCGGTTATCCCCGTGAGCGGCTGGAACCAGTGCGTGTAATGGGTCGCGCCGTGTTCAATAGCCCAGTTTTTCATCGCCGCCGCGACTTCGTCAGCTATATTTTTTTCAAGCTGGCTGCCTTGAGCGATTGTTTTCATGAGAGCTTTATAAGTATATTCCGGCAGGCGCGACTGCATGACCGTATCATTAAAAACGAGCGAGCCGAATAATTCCGGTATATTTTTTGTCATAATTTAACCTCTTTTAAAAATTTTTTAGAACTCCGCGAAAGCCTCACGGTTTTTAAGCGCGTCGCAGACCGCGACGCTTTGAACCGCCGTATCGGCTCCGTTGCCGGGGTTTGCGCCGTTTTTCAGGCAGTCGTAAAAATGCTTATGCTCGTTATAAAATCCCTGCGAAATATAAGGCTCCTCGTCGGAGCAGATTTTATCTCTGCCGACAGCCAGATAATCCCCGGCGTTTTTATATTCTATGCCGCCGTATTTACCGCTCAACGGAAGCGACGCTTTATATATGCCGCCGTCCGTGTGAATTTCACAGCCTTCAAATAATTCACCCGTTGATACGAGTATTTCAGCAGTCGCATAAATGCCGTTCGCAAATTCAAAATATATAAAATAATTCGCGACGTTTTCGCCTAAATAAGCCATATCCTGATATTTTATCCGGACGCACTTAAAATCGCAGCCGGCTAAAAATTTCACCGCGTCAACCGCGTGAATCGCAGTAGCTTCGAAATTATTGTCATGCCTTTTAATTCTGTGCATTTTATAATTTATATATTTTATTTCGTTCTTATTATCCGCAATCATTTCTTTTGCTTTTAAATATACGGGGGCAAACCGCCGGTTAAAAGCGACCATGTGAGCGTTGCCGCTTCTTTTCGCCGTTTCGTATATCATGCTTGTTTCCCGCACAGTCTTTCCCGGCGGCTTTTCAAGCATAACCGGGCATTTTCTCAAAATATCGCTTGCGACCTCCGCTATTTTATCCTCGGACACAAGGCAAATAACTGCGTCCGGCGTTATTTTTTCGAGCATTTCGTTATAATCCGTAAAATATGCCGGGATATTATATTTATCGCGCAGGGCTTCCGCGTTTTCAGCTTTTATATCCGCGCAAGCCAGTATCTCCGCGCCGTATTTTTTTATGCAGGGCAAATGCGTATAGTCAGCCCAGCCTCCGCAGCCCACGACTGCTATTCTCATAAAAATCCTCCGAAAACTTTTAAATTTTATAAATCAAGGGCGGGAAATTTCCCGCCCCTTAAATTTTTTGTGCAGATTTATTATCTTGAGTAAGGCGACTCACTGGTAAGCTGTATGTGTATCAGCACGTCCTTGGCTTTGGGGTCAACGCTGTAATTTTTAACTCTGTTATTTACGGCTGTCAAATCTATTCTCCAGAGAGTCGGGAAAGCCGGTATTTCTTCTTCAAAATATTTCTGGAAAAGATTATACTGCTCTGCCCTGAATTTATCGTCCCATGCCGCTTTCGAGCCGATATTATTTATCGTACCCTGAATTGTCGGGCTTGTATATCTCGTCATGTTAAAGAACGACTCAAGCCCCCATACGCCGTCCGGGTTCGGGTCATAGCCGATGCTCCATGCCGCGGCGTACATATCTATTTCGGGGCTGTCTTGGTCAACCAAGTCATAGAACAAGTTAAACTCGATTGTGCCGCCCGTCGCAAGCCTTACGTCAAGACCTACGGCGTGCCAGTCCTGCAAAGCCATCTGCGCGAGGGTTTCGTTTACTTCCGTGCCGCTCATCGCCGCGTAATTAATCTGGAGCTTCGAGCCGTCCGGGTTTTCCCTGAATCCGCAGCCGTCCGCGTCTATATATCCCGCATCGTCGAGTATCTGCTTTGCTTTTTCCGGGTCATAAGTGAAGCCTTTAAGCGTTGTGTCTTGATAACCGCCGTGGAACGGGCTTACAATCGTCGTAGCGCGGTAGCGCAGGTCCGAGTAAATCTCTCTGCCGACGGTTTCCATGTCATGCGAATAAGCTATAGCCCGGCGCAGGTTCACGTCGGCCATTTTCGCGTTGGGGTCGACGACATTTTTACCGGCTCCGCCGCCCTCTGAGTCCGCTACCCAGTTTCCGAGTTTAAATCCTACGTAACCGTAACCTCTTGAGATATTGCCCAAATACTGAAAATTAGTCTGGGCTTCCATCGGATAGTCCGCGTAATACGCGGTGCCGAACGAGCCTATGTCAAATCTGCCTTCCTGCATAGCCACGGGGAACAGGTCCGACGCGACCACTTCGCAGATAACGCCGTCAAGTTTCGGCGCGCCTTTAAAATAATCGTCGTATCTGACAAGCCTTGCGCTTTCGCCTTCGACCACGCTCTCAAGTTTGAACGGACCGAAGCCGATTGCTTTCGAACGCGATTTTTCATGCGCTCTCATTTCTGATACGGGTATGCCCTCATAATAGTGGCGCGGTTCCGGAGTAGTCCACAGCCCGAAGCTGAGCACCGACGGAGAAAGCGTTTCAGGTTTGTACTGGAAAGTAATAGTCTGCTTGTCGTCTGAAACCGTTATGCCTGAAATAGTGCTTGCCTCGCCCCTGTTATATTCTTCAACGCCCACGATACACGAGAACGAGCTGTCATAACGCACGCCGTCGTAATCCGGGTGGCATATTACTTCGAACGCGAAAAGCAGGTCGTCCACAGTAACGGGCGCGCCGTCGTGCCATTTTAATTTGTCCTTGTACTCGCTTTTAATCGTTATCGTGAAAGTTTCCTTGTCGAGGTCATAACTGAAATTGGCGGCGCCGTCCTGCGAGAACGTCCTGTCCTCCGTCGAGTCAATCAGCCCCTCCCAAAAGAAGCCTCCGATTTGGCTGGTGACTGCGTCCTCGTTGAACATCTGCGCGAATATGCCCGCGAACGGCGAGTCCGCAACGACGGCATATCTTAAAAATCCGCCCTCTATCGCGTTTTCCGTGTTTTGTACCGTCATATAGAAATCCGAAATCTTTTTGTTTACGTCAACTTCAAGACCGCCTCCGCCGCAAGCGGTCAGCGCCGTTGACGCGATTAGAACAACGGCTAAAAACAAAGCCGTTCGCCTGATAAATTTTTTCATGCTGTTTCTCCTTTCAAAATACAATTTTTTATTTTACGCTCCTCTTTGTTTGGCGTCGGACGCGCGGTTAATCGCCTGCCCGACGAAATTTATGCAAAGCATCAGTATTAAAATTAATAAAGATGCGGGAAGCCATGTCCACGGACGGGTTGACAGGTTTGCCACGTTTATGGCGTTCGCAATCAGCGAGCCAAGGCTGGGCGTGTTGAACTTCAGCCCGAAGCCCAAGAATGTCAGCCCGGTTTCCAGCCCTATATTACCGGCTAAGGTCAGCGTCAGGTTTACTACTATTATAGACGTTATATTCGGGAAAATCTCCCTGAAAATTATCAGAAAGTTAGAAGTGCCGAGAGTTTTCGACGCGTGTACATAGTCAAGATTAGCTTGCTGAAGTACCTTCGCCCGTATAAGCCGCACTTCAAAGGGCCATGCGAAAACCGACATGATAATCACGAAATCGAACAGGCTGTAATCATATTTCAGGGTCACAAGCACGATTATAAGCATCAGGCGCGGCAGTATCGTGAAAAAGTCAACTATACGCATGATTATATTGTCGAGAAGCCCGCCGAAATATCCGGCGATAACTCCCACGAAAGTTCCGACCCCAACGCCTATAAGCGTCACGAGAAGCGCGATAGTCAGAGAATTTCTCGCCCCGACGAAAAGCAGACGCATAACGCTCCGCCCCGACGGGTCCGTGCCGAGTATAAATTCAGACGACGGAGGGCTGTTCCTGTTTCTTATGTTGACGATTTGCAGCGCGTCCTCGTCTATCATAACCGCGCCTATTATAACCGCGAGTACGATTAAGGCGAATATAATCAGGCTTGCGAAAGCCAATTTGTCGCGGCGTACCTCATTCCACGCGATTCGCGCAAAAGACGGCGCTTTAGATTTTATCAAACCCTGTTTGTTTTTTTCTGTTTCGACCATTTTTATCCTCTGAATATATTAATTTTTAAATCAATTATTTTATACGTATCCTTGGGTCAACAATCGTTATGATAATATCAGACAGCAGCCCGCCCAGAATCAAAAGCATAGAGTTAAATAATATTACCGCGTTGACAACGGCGAAATCCCTCCCGCTGATAGCTTCTAAAAGCAGAAGACCCATTCCCGGATAGTTAAATATTCTTTCTATGAAAATAGCTCCGCTGAATAAGCCCGTTATCGTGTACCCGAAACCGGAGGCTATCGGCAGCAGGGAGTTCCTAAGTATATGCCGCGAATAGACTTGGCTTTCAGGCACGCCTTTGGAGCGCGCCGTCAGCACGAAATCAGAATTGCTGTAATTAATAATCTCGCTCCGCAAAAAGTGTATAATCCCCGTAGTCGATATAAGCGCGAGAGTAAGCGACGGAAGCAGCAGCCTGTACAGCCGGTCTATATAATAATAAAATGTCCCGGGGTCAAGCATTACGTCGGCGGAGCCTCCGGAGGGAAACCACCGCAGCCGGTACGCGAACAGATAAATATTGATTAAGCCGAAAACCAGACTGGGCATCGCGAAAGCTACGTATGAATAAAGCATGATGCTCCTGTCGCGCAGAGTTCCGGGCTTACGCCCCGCAATCATTCCCAACGGAACCGCGAGCAAGTAGACTTGAACCGTGATAAACAGGGATAGCATGAACGTATTGGCGGCGCGCTGGGCAACAAGCGTCGAAACGGGTATTTTAAACCTGAAACTCTCGCCTAAATCGCCCCTGAGCGCGTTCCCTATCCATTTTATATACTGCACGTGCCACGGGTCGTAAAATCCGTGCCTTATACGCAGGTTTTCCAATGTTTCCGCCGATACCGACGGGTCAATCAGCCCTGTGAGGGCGTCCCCCGGCATCTGCTTGGCAAGTATAAATAAAATAATACTCAAAACGAAAAGCTGCGGTATCATGATAAGCAGTCTTCTCACTATCGTTTTCCACATAATTATTTACATCTTTCTTGTTATTATTTTCAAGGCACAGCGGCGTAATGATACTCGCTGACCTGTTTTAAGTCGTATACTTTGCCGTCCTTTGCGTAATATTCGCTTTCTGCGGAATCATATTCTTTGGCTATTTCGTCGCGCCTCGCTTTATTCTGCTCGTAAGCGTCGGGGTCCGAATCGGGTATTGCCGCCATGAGCCGCTTCGTATAAATATGAACAGGGGCATTGTACACGTTATCCCGAGTGCCTCTCTC
>Ga0099364_10013199_pt1 | contig 11104 bp, 7 predicted proteins | sample TergutTh196P3_FD_73070 | JGI IMG/M metagenome (GOLD analysis project Ga0099364, IMG submission 73070) | Microcerotermes parvus P3 segment gut microbial communities from Pointe-Noire, Republic of the Congo - Th196 P3 | ecosystem: Host-associated > Arthropoda: Insects > Digestive system > Gut ... | reverse complement strand
TTAGAAGCAAAAGCTACCATGCCTGCTCCCAGACTTGGCGAATACAACGCCGCTGTGAGGGTTATTGTCCGTGCTATGCGGGACATAGGAGTTTTACCTAAGAGGATACTTGAGTTTTTAAGTGGTGTATACGAACCCCTGGGCATTTGTATCTTTGACGAAGATGAACTGGAAAACATACCGCAAATGTACACCGCCAAACAGATAGCACAAATACTGGGTATCTGCTCCTTGACCTGCAAACCCCATTCTCAAGCAGTAGCTTGTATTTTAAACGAATACATTATTATTGGGGCAGAACACAAGCAAATTAACGCCTATGGTTACGGGAACCATATAGGCATCAGCGTCCTCTACGACGAATCCGTTGTGTTTTTATTGGAAGAATGGTTAGTGGAAAACAACTACCCTAATGAGATTTACGGTTTGGATTGCACTTATTATGTCCAATATCAATAGGTATAGTGAGATGGGAAAGTATCATTTAGTTTATGCGGACCCGCCTTGGCTTTACCGGGTGTGGGGTAAAAAGGGGGTTGGGCGGACTGCGGAAAATCATTATCCCACAATGAGACTGGAGGAAATTTGTGCCCTGCCCATAGAAAGCATCACAGCAAAAGATAGTGTATTATTTCTTTGGGCAACATTCCCCAATCTTCCGGCAGCCTTTGAAGTGGTTAAAGCATGGGGTTTTACCTACAAGACTGTTGCCTTCACTTGGATTAAGACCAACCGCAAATCACCTGGATATTTTGTTTCGCTTGGACATTGGACAAGAGGAAATTCGGAGATTTGCCTACTAGCTTCCAAAGGCCATCCCCAGCGAATTTCTAAAAGTGTCCGTCAGTTAATCGTTTCGCCTGTTAGACAGCACAGCCAAAAACCTGACGAAACTCGAACGCGCATAGTAGAGCTAATGGGCGATTTGCCACGTATTGAATTATTTGCCCGTGAAAAGGTTCCTGGCTGGTCGGCATGGGGCAACGAAGTTGATTCAGACATCACATTGGAACCCGTCAAAAGGCAGCCACCATTGGCCCATTTATCACAACAGGAACAAACCATAGAAAGGAGCAGCCATGAGAAAACTTTTGCTGGCTAGAGCGCCGCCTGTATAGCCATTTTCAAACCCTCATACCATTCATTATCAATATATTAAAAAAAAGGAAAGGAGAATACCGGAATAGCAGAGTGTAATTATGTGCTGGTTATTACATATATTTTGATAAAATACACATTTTATTTGCTCAGAAAATTTTCCGGTTACAAATATTATGGATTTCTTCGTATCTGCAATCGACACACTACAAACTCTCGTGGTAGCCCTTGGAGCTGGCTTGGCTGTATGGGGAGTTATTAATCTATTGGAAGGATATGGAAATGATAATCCCGGCGCAAAATCCCAAGGAATGAAGCAACTCATGGCCGGTGCAGGCGTTGCCCTTGTCGGGATCATGTTAATTCCCCTACTATCTGGATTGTTTAGCTAATTTTAGGATATTAAGCATTAGTTTAATACTACATGAATTTTTTTCATTTTGCAATAGAGATTTTAAATTTTTTACCCTCGTTCAATCCTGCCTTGTGTCTAGTTTCCCCATTATATTTACTCAACGGATTCCAAGTAAACGCCGCTCTTTGGCTTGACAGCGCTAGTAATTTAGCGTTACAAGCCATTGCAGCGGCTTACGTCCAGCGTTTTTGCCAATGTCCTCACTTGTGGCAACTATTATTATTCAGAAAGGATGATGTAGGAATGATTCAAGCCAATATTTTAATAACTATTGTAAATAATGCCGCTCCAGTCCAGGCATTTTGTATCAACACTTATTGTCTCTTAACAAGCAATGTTTAGTCCATCTGATATGCTATTCAACTGGCTTCGGGAGATGCTTATCGAAGGAATATTGAGCAACTTTGAAAGGATGTTTGATGATGTAAACACCCGGGTGGGCACCATTGCATCACAAGTAGGGCAAACGCCGATGGACTGGGACATTGGCATTTTTAATATGATAAAGACCTTATCCGATACTGTGATTATTCCCGTGGCCGGTATGATACTCACTTTTATCCTCTGTTATGAGCTTATTACTATGGTTATTGAGAAAAACAATATGTCGGATTTCGACACTTTTATCATATTCAGATGGATTTTTAAGGCTATTTGCGCGGTTTATATCCTGACCCATACTTTTGATATAGTTATGTTTGTATTTGGGCTGGCCCAAAACGTGGTAAGTGGCAGCGCGGGAATAATTACTGGCAGCCTGAATATGGATATGGCCCTAACTGACTTGGCTGATCAGCTTGAGACGATGGGGACAGGTGAACTGATGGGGTTGTACCTGGAGTCTGCCATACTCTCCCTTACCATGAAAGCAATATCTATTGTTGTTTTTGTAATCATATATGGAAGAATGATCGAGATAGCGCGTCTTGGTCCCAGACAACCTGCGTAGAAATGCGCAATAAAACTGGGGGGGTGTAACCGTTGTAAAATAAATACACCCCAACTCTGCATTGAATTGACAGGGGAGGCTCCTGTCTGACCCGGTGTGACGGGTAACAAAATCTCTGATTCTCCGACGTGCGGTTATGGGTATCACATAGCGGTACGAAGCTCGGTGAAGGGCGGGAAAACATGCCTGAGATGGCGTGTTCCGCTAGGGGCTATAAAGCGGTCATGCTTAGAATGTCTAATAGGCTGACGAACTATCCTGAATATATAGACGGTTCAGGATTTCCCGAATGAAAGGCTCGTAAATCATAGTATATCCAAATGAAGATATACGCCCCTTATGGGGTACTGCCGTTGAGAGAGATAAATTTCGTCAATCCCAACAGAAAACCACAGTGCAAAGCACATGGTTGAATGCTGATGGAAATAAATCACACTATCCAAAGGCGGCAGTCGGGCAAAAGGGAGGAGCTAAAGCCGCCATGTAAAGCTATACATGCAGGGAACAAGAGAACCGCAACAGGGAACACCTGTAAATATAGGTGTAAAAGGGAAAGATACTACCGCCCTCGCCAGCAGGAAATGGCTGGCTAAGTTGCGGGGCAGCAGCCCGTAGTAGTGAAAAGCCCATTTTAACGGAAAATGGGAAGGAAGCCTCTGTAATGGTGGTGAAGCGAAGGGGCATAGTCTATACATTTACATGTGATTCCAGTCTGTCAAGGAAGCCGTAGGCAAAACTGACTAACACCATAACACTGACAATCCGAAAGGAGGCGGTGCATATGGCACAAAAATTTGACTTACCGAAATCCGAAACAGACTTGCGTAACACGCTTGACAAAATGTTTGAGGAAGCAAAATCAGCGCGTAATAACAACGAAAGACCGTCATTTAAGGGCTTGGTAGAATTGATGTCGGCAAAGACTACAATTATCACTGCTATACACAAGACTAAAACCAACAAAGGCAGTGAAACACCCGGAGTTGACGGAAAAACAATGCAGAAAGACTATCTGCAACAACCCGTTGAATGGGTTATAAACGATATTCAATCTGCATTTAAGCACTTTGAACCGCAGAAGATACGTCGTAAATACATTGATAAACCAGGAAAAACAGAAAAGCGTCCGCTGGGAATACCAACGATAAGAGATAGGATTGTGCAGGAATGCATAAAGACCGTTATAGAGCCAATTCTGGAAGCACAATTCTATAAATACTCTTTCGGATTCCGACCTATGAGGGATACTCAAATGGCGTTGAAAAACATAATAGACTATGTTCACCGTACTGGTTATTACTGGGTTGTAGAAGGCGATATCGGAAAGTGCTTTGATACAATCAACCATGGTATACTTTTGAAAAGGCTATACCATGTAGGGATAAAAGACAGGCGAGTTCTGCAAATTATCAAAGCCATGCTCAAAGCCGGTATCGATGGCGAATGTGAGATAAACGATGACGGAACCCCACAGGGTGGTGTGTTGAGTCCATTACTTGCCAATGCGTTTCTGGATATTTTTGATGAATGGATAGAAAAACAGTGGCAAGGGAAAAGCACGCGGCATGAATATACTAGACATGATTCGATGATATCGGCTATTAGGAAGAAGAGTAACCTTATACCTGGTTATCTTGTCCGTTATGCTGATGATTTTGTAATCATAACCGACAGCCGCGAACACGCCTTATGGTGGAAACAACGCATTCAAGATTTTCTGCATAACAAAATGAAATTAAATCTTTCGGAGGAAAAAACGCTGACTACAGATGTCCGCAAACAATATATTCGTTTCCTTGGATACGAATATAAAGTGGTAAAAGGCAAGGCAAGAAATGGCTATATATCAAGAACAATCCCTGACAGAAAGAGATTGCAGCAAAAAGTCCTGTCAATCAATAAGGAGATTAAGTCTATTCCCAACAAATGGAGCCGGGAACGAGTAATAAACGCCATCAATCGGATAAATAGTAAAATCCGGGGGGTAATAAACTATTATTCAACTTGCACATGGGTAAATGTCGCAATGAGAAAATACGGGCGAACATTACAACTGTCGGCTGCAAAAAAGCTTAAACAATATAAAAGAAGGAAAAAAAGAAAAGGTATAGGCAAAAACCAAGAAAAACGTGGCTTCAGGTGGATACCCGCAAACCAAGTTCAAAATTTGGTTCATATCCATCAAAGCTATAATACGAAAATACCTGCAATTAAATATAGGGATATATGGATTGGGGTAACGTGCCTAACCTTTTGCAAATGGGAAATGACTAAACAGAAAGTACAGGATGAAACGCCTTATACAGAGGAAGGACGACAGATATATTTTGAACGTACCAAAAAGAAACGTAGAAATGCGCGGCTTGATGACATGCTCAAAGAAACTACGTCTGAACTCATTGCAGCTGGGTTAACCAGCAAATCCTATAACTTTGAATACTACATGAACAGGGCATACGCCTTAAACCGTGATAGGCTCATGTGTAGGGTCTGCGGAAAATGGCTGTATAACAGACGAGTTTACAGTCATCGCATAAATCCCAAATTGCCAATTAATAAGGTGAACAAAGTGGCAAATCTCGCGTCAATGGATTCGGGATGTTATAAATTAGTCAATAATGCCAAACTGCCAATTGACCACTTAGAAGCGAAAACACGCAAGAAGGTACTAGAATTTAGGGACAAGCTGGTAACTTCATATGCAAAAACCAATGTATAGATGGAGCGCCGTGTGCGGTGAAAGTCGCACGCACGGTGCGAAGTGGGGGAAAATCCGCTCTGACTGCTTCTTGTGATTTTTCAAAGGAGTAAAAGCGGCGGATTACCTATCACTATTTTTTGACCATCAGCATAGCCCCAATACCCCTTTCAACTATTGTAAACAATCAATGGGGGCAAATGGGCAATAATTATTTAAAAACCCTGTTCGCCCTGGCCTTCCAAGGCTTTTTGATAATAGTCTGCGTGGCAATCTATGCTGTACTGATTCAAAACATAACTGTATCGGGCAACATTCATATCGCCATGTTGTCATGTGCCGGATATACGGTACTTCTCTGTTATACAATGTTAAAATCTGGAAGTATCGCCAAATCTTTGTTTAACTAAACATCAAATTTTTTATCAAACTTTTTTGTAAATTCACAACATTTGAATACTTGTTCCGCTGGTACGTGACAAAAAGCGCGTACCAGCTATTTTTTTATTAGGAGGCGATTAAATGAGTACATCAATAAGAGAACTACATGCCGAACTCTTGAAGCGCATAAACATAAGCCATACCAATTACCACCACTCGCTTATGAGCCTTAGCAAACAGGAGCTTATTGGCATGGCTGGGAAAATCGTAGCTTGGTCTGACGCTTATGAATATATGGCCTTTTATCATGGCTTCAAGGAAGATGAACTGCGATTCTATTTGCAATTTCAGAATCCTCTCATGATAGTAGCCGATAAATGGTACGAACACAGGAACGATTTTAGCGACATGAGCAATGTAGTGGACTCACTACTAGAGTACAAGGCAATTTTATCAAAAGAATACCCGCTGGAGAATGAAATAAACCAAAAAACAGATGAACGCTTATATAGGTTTATGAATGTTGATCTGGCAGACTTTCTAAGTAAAATTGCGGAAAAAGTAATAATTTCATATCCTGACGATGTTAAGTATGATATTGACGAATTACGGAAATATGCCACAAATGAAAACTTTAAAAAGGCGTGGCTGGTCTGGAATGTTTGTTCTGTAGGTACGCAATTAAAGCCGGAGAGTAGTGTATTTATTAAGGACAGTGGAGCTTATGAATATATTACTGATTACCACCAGAATGATGCTGACATGTTTGGATATGTAATTGAAGTGACTGGTATGGATGGAAATACTATTAAGGGTAATGTGTTTGAGGTTGGCAATTATGCTGATTATGCCAAACACATCCGTGATACCGCCCTGCCCCTTAGCTTGTTTACTTTGACTTATTTAGACCGCTGGGGAATTAATGACGGTAAAAGCATAAGCGTCAGCCGAAAAGAATTCGAAAAGGACCGCCACCGCTTGATGTGCGAGAGTGGTGATGCAGCAGATGTTCTCCCCCATCCCAAAAACGAACAGGAGTTATCTAAAATATTGCAGCAGGAACACTCCCGGCTCATGGTGTACCCCATAAGCAGCCAGCAAGCGCATATGGATAAGCTGTCGGAAAAACTAGCTGTTATCCGCAAACCACCTGACCAGACTTTAAAACCACCTGGCAAAGCTCAAAAAACATCCCTGACGGAACAACTCAAGGATGCAGGGGTAGAAGCGCGGGAAAACAACTCGCAAAGGACGAAATCACCAGCTAATAAACTAAAAAAACACAATAAGGAGATTGATTGAAATGGCCAAAAACAATGTGGAAGTCCGAGTATATCCAATAGATGAACCCAAGAACAACACCTTAGCCTTTGCTAATGTGTCCATTGATGATATGACAGCAATACGAGGGATTCGGGTGGTAGATGGTAAAAATGGCTTGTTTGTCACCATGCCCCAATCAAAAAGCGTTTCGGGGAAATATCACGACATAGCGTTCCCCCTTAACGGTGAATTGCGGAAAGAAATCAATGCTGCTGTCCTTGGCGAGTTCAAGATACAGGAAAGTCTTGAACCAAACTTGCGCGGCTATGAAAAACGGGAAATGGAACCAGGAAATGGGATAAGTATTGATGATATAAAGCTGGATGTAAGGGTGTTCCCTTTTAAAGAGCCAACCGGAAACGTCTTGGCTTATGCCAGTGCCACATTTAATGACATAATTGCGATACGCGGGATACGGGTTGTAAATAGTGATAAAGGACCTTTCATTGCCATGCCCCAATCAAAAGGCAAGGATGGCAAGTATTACGACATTGCTTTCCCAATAAATGGCGACTTGCGAAAAGAAATCAGTCAAGCTATTTTAAAAGAATATATTTCTGCCCAAAAGTCACATGACAAAAAGCCGTCTATTGCTGATGGGATTAGGGAAGGAGCAAAGCAAGTAGCCAAACAAAAAGCTGCAAAACAACAAGCCGCAGAGAAAAAGATGGAATCCAAAACAAAAGTTGGAGCAAGGTAGGTTGGAGTTTAGAATGTAGAATTTAGAATGAAGAATGTTGAATCAGTCAGGTTTTGAAAACTTCTCTCTTGTTGTTTAGTGGAGGGTTTAATAATGAAGAAGGAGGAATACCGAAAATATAGCTTTTTATTAAAGCCGAAATCTACAAAACCCTTCAAAAAAAACTTTCGGTTAAGATTACTTTGGCATTTGTCAGCGCACCCAAGGATTTAAATAAAATAAAAAGTAAATTGGCCTTTAATCTCACATTCAGACAATTATTATGCTTCGGTATAGCCGCTGTTATAGGGGTACCAATTTACCTGTTTACTCGTGGATCTATCGGCAACAGTCTGGCGGCGCTTTTAATGATTATCATAATGCTGCCTTTGTTTTTTCTGGCTATGTTTGAAAAAGACGGCCAACCAGCAGAAATGTTTATTCGCAACTATATTCGCACCCGATATTGGCCTGGCATTAGGCCCAATAAAACGAAGAACCTATACGAAATACTGGAAAAGGAGGATTTATACATTGCACCCTCAAACCAGCAAACAGCAAAAACGCTTGTCGATAAATCAAATGCAAGCCAAAGAAAATCGGTCTGATTTGAAAAAGGAAGCTCATAATATCAAAAAGAAAACACCGCCCTCACCGAAAGGGGGCGGTTTCTTTTCTTCCTTGAAAGAGAAAATCTTTGGCCGCTCTGACATCCCCAAAACCGCCCAAGATTCTATCCCTTACCTGGAAATGTACCAGGATGGGATTTGTCGGGTAGATAAAAATTTGTATACCAAGACCATAACCTTTGGCGACATTACCTACCATCTGGCGCAAAATGAGGATAAGACTCAGATATTTGAGAACTATTGTGACTTTTTAAATTACTTTGATTCATCAGTTACAGTGCAGTTGTCATTTATCAACCAATACCACAATATTGAGGAATTTAACCAGTCTATTGACCTCCCCCCGGAAGGTGATCTCTATGATGATATTCGTCATGAGTATGCCACAATGCTTAAAAACCAGTTGGCCAAGGGCAACAACGGTTTAGTCAAGAACAAGTATATCACTTTTGGCATCGAAGCAGATAATTTCAAAGCGGCTAAGCTGCGTATAGAACGGGTGGAAGCTGATATTTTGAATAATTTTAAAACCTTGGGAGTAATGGCTCACTCCTTAACCGGTGCTGAACGCTTAGGAATACTCCAAAAACAGCTTAACCCTGACAGAAACGAGTCTTTTTCTTTTAACTGGAAAGATTTATCCCGCGCTCAAACTGGTCTCAGCACTAAAGATTTTATCGCCCCAACTTCCTTTGACTTTAGAGATGGGCGAAAGTTTAAAATGGGTGAACATTATGGAGCAGTCAGTTATCTGCAAATCTTAGCTCCTGAATTAACTGACCGGATGCTGGCAGATTTTCTTGACCTTGAAGCCCCGGTAACGGTAACGCTCCATGTATGCTCTATTGATCAGAGTGAAGCTATCAAGACCATTAAACGAAAACTATCTGATTTGGATGCTATGAAGATTGAGCAGCAGAAAAAGGCGGTGCGCTCGGGCTATGATATGGACATCATTCCGGCTGATTTAGCCACTTATGGGAGTGAAGCCAAGACTTTGCTGGAGGATTTGCAGAGCCGGAATGAGCGAATGTTTCTGGTTACAATCATAATCCTGAATACTGCCAGCAAGAAATCCCAATTAGAAAACGACATCTTCGCCACCGCCAGTGTTGCCCAAAAATACAACTGTGCCCTAAAAAGGTTAGACTGGCAACAAGAACAGGGCTTGATGAGCAGTTTACCTTTGGGGACAAACCAAATTGAAATCAAGCGGGGACTTACCACCTCCAGCCTAGCCATATTTGTTCCCTTTACCACCTGTGAACTGTTTCAACAAGGTGAGTCCGTATACTACGGATTAAACGCTTTATCCAACAACCTTATTATGGCTAGCCGCAAAGAGCTAAAGAATCCAAACGGACTGTATTTAGGCACTCCTGGCAGCGGTAAATCTTTTGCGGCCAAGCGGGAAATCATCAATGTGTTCCTCTTGACCAAGGATGACATAATTATTGCCGATCCAGAATCAGAATATTTCCCTTTGGTTAATCGTCTGGGTGGTCAAGTCATTAAGCTGTCCCCTGCTTCCAGCCATTTTATCAACCCGATGGACATGAATTTAGACTATAGCGACGACGATGACCCCTTAGCTCTGAAATCAGATTTTATCTTATCCCTTTGTGAACTGATTATTGGAGGAAAGAGTGGGCTTGAACCGGTGGAGAAAACTATTATTGACCGCTGTGTACGCTTAGTTTATCGTAACTACTTATCTGACCCCAAACCTGAAAACATACCTATACTGCAAGACCTCTATGATTTGCTGCGTGAGCAAATAGAGCCGGAAGCCCAAAGGATAGCAACCTCCCTTGAAATCTATGTTACCGGATCACTCAATGTGTTCAACCACCGCACCAATGTGGATATTAGCAACCGGCTGGTCTGTTATGACATAAAAGATTTGGGCAAAGGTTTGAAGAAAATCGCCATGCTGGTTTTACAGGATGCGGTGTGGAACCGAGTCACAATTAACCGGGCAATGCGCCGAATTACATGGTTTTATGTAGATGAGTTCCATTTATTGTTAAAAGAAGAACAAACCGCCGCCTATTCGGTGGAGATATGGAAACGCTTTAGGAAATGGGGTGGTATTCCTACAGCTTTGACACAGAATGTAAAGGATTTATTGGCTTCCCGTGAAATCGAAAACATTATGGAAAACTCGGACTTTATCTATATGCTCAACCAAGCCCAAGGCGACAGGCAGATACTAGCCAAGCAACTTGGCATATCCCCGCATCAGTTAAGCTACGTAACGCACTCTAATGCCGGAGAAGGCTTGATGTTTTATGGCAATATGATAATCCCATTCACGGACAGAATGAACAAAGACACTGGCAAAATATACCAATTGCTTACAACCAAGCCTTCTGAGATGGAGATACCGGAGGTGATTATGTGAGTTTGTCGATTACTAACACTGCTAATGGTAAAGTGGAGTCTTTTGCTCCTCTATCAGAAAACGTCCATATTGTGGAGTTGTATAAGATACTTAATGATAATGGCAAGGACACAACCGGTTTTTCAGCTCTTATCAACCATATCACCAGCATGGAGAATTTTGTTAAGCAAGCCGAAGATAACATTGCAAATATTAAAATCCAGCTTGAAACCATAAAAGAAATCCAAGACCGCCCGATTAAACATATATTGCAAAAAGCCGTTAAATCACTGGAAACAAAGGTTTCGGAAATAAAAGGATTAATAGCTGATTTGAAAGCAGTGTTTATCGAGAGGTGCAAGAATATAGTTTCGGATTTCAAGGAAAAAGGCATTTCAACACTTGACCAACTGGCTACTCTTTTCAATATTAGAAACAATTTGGAGTCAATCGAGGTCCATATTGAAGCCAGTATTAAAAAGTGCAATAAGTCATTGGCAAAAATCGAGTCTTTCTCTAAAGAATACTATGATACTGGCCGTCATATGA
>Ga0099364_10013198_pt1 | contig 11105 bp, 8 predicted proteins | sample TergutTh196P3_FD_73070 | JGI IMG/M metagenome (GOLD analysis project Ga0099364, IMG submission 73070) | Microcerotermes parvus P3 segment gut microbial communities from Pointe-Noire, Republic of the Congo - Th196 P3 | ecosystem: Host-associated > Arthropoda: Insects > Digestive system > Gut ... | reverse complement strand
AAGTGAAACGAAGCTTCACTCTCACCCCTTGTATCAAACTCATCAGCTTTCATTATCATGTGATTCTGCCAATCAAGCAAGTACTGTGCAAGACACATGTCTGTACCGCAAACATCTTCCATGATACGGAATACAGGTTCTGTGGCAGAGCCTCTCATCCATATGAAGGCTGCTTCCCTCCCCTCACTATTAAAAAAACAAATCTTAAGCCCGCCCCTCTTGGCTTCTCCAAACCGGCTGATTCCGCGTTTCTCAATTATACCATTATATGCAATGGCTTCCCACCCTGTAAAATCAAAACGTTCTTTTAATTCATCCTTACGTTCTTCCCATTCCTGCAGAAATATTTTTTGGTAACGATCTTTCAATACAGAATGATCAGGGGTGGTAATTCGCAAGACTGCATCTTTTGAATAAGCAGGAGTTGTGATAAACGAAGGAAGACTTGCGATAATATCTGAAAGTGTAAAATCGTCATGGTATTCCTGCCCGGACAAATTACACCAAATCTCAAAGAAGCCGTATTTACCTTGCTTAACCTTCTGTGAATTATGCGGCGGGGCAGAACGTATCGAAAGCATTTTTGCAATTGCCATAACTGTACTGATCGGATCGCGTACCGCAGAAGGGTGGGTGATATTTCCTCCCGCCGAACCCTCGCCGAGAATTCGCACAATGTATCCATCTTCGCGAAGTTTACGGGCAAGAGACACAACATTTGCCTCACCGACTTCGGCGCGAAAAACGCAAACGTCAAAGGCTTTTGCAATCCTGTCTATGCGCATTGAGGTTGGATCATTAACCACTACTGCAGCTTTGTTAAGGGCTTCCCCGTTAGAGTCATATTGAAGCTCGCCGGTCCACACAAGGTGCGCAAGTTCAGCAACAACAGAAAGCGCAAAAACTTCCTGTGCTTCAAGCGCCCGCGCCCTTCCTGCCGCATCATCATAAATAACCAAATTCCCCCGGTCGCCGTCGCAATCCGGAACATAACCAAGCACAAACGAAGCGTTTTCCCCGTGAACCTTTTCGAGCAGTTTACAGCATGGATCCAGAGATTCACCTTCCGGCACTATACGATGAACAATTTGACCTGGTTTGTCATTGATACATTCAAATAAAAAACCAAGAGAAGAAAAAAATTCTTTATCAATGGAAACAGTTCGTGCAGATCCGTTAAAATCGCAGACAATACCAAGCTGTCTTTTTGCAAGTTCGTCTTTAACCACGGCAGTAAGACTGGTGTTTCCGCCAAAAACAACTTTGCTGCAAAAATCAAAATAAGCACTATAAGCCGCAGTTTTATTCGCGGCGGCATTGCCGTACACATTCGAAATAAACGCAGAATCAGAATTAGATATAAAACTTTTAATTTTTTCTGCACAATCACCCTGAGCCATAAAACTATTAAAATCCGCTATAAGTTTATTTGCTTCTTCTGCAGGCAGTACGCCGCCATCAGTTAAGCCAAATTTAATGCCATTGTGACCTATTGGATTGTGGCTTGCGGATATATAAATAAACCCTGCGCCAGACCCGCTCCTTGCCCATGCCATTATCTCCGGCGCTGCAACAAAACCGGCAAAATGCACCTCGCAGCCGCAGGCAAGGAGTACAGGAATAATAACATCTACTATTGTTTTTCCTGTAGGACGCGTATCTGTGCCAAGAAACACAATAGGTCTACAAATACCACTTTCATCCCCCGGTTTTTTGTTCATACTTCTTAAATATTGTGAAAAAACACAAGCTACGGCTCCACAAACTACGGTAAAGCCTTCAGATATCTGATTTGTGCCGTCATTTTCATCCCCGGAACCGGCAAAAATACCACGCCAACCCGAAGCTGAAAGTATCATTCCCTCTGTCATAATTAATATTATAAACCTTTCCTTATTGTTAATCTATAATTTTTTTAATTAATTTCAAAAACCTGTTGACATTTTTTCAAATGCAAATGATACTTCTGTTATGTGCAATAATGAAATAATAATTAAAGAGGATGAAGGCGGGATCAGGCGCAGAGCCCAGCAGCAGGAAAGTCTTTCCAGGATTACAGAAGAGTTGAAAAACCAATACCCCGAAAACGCCGACAGACCCGGATATCCTCTGGAAAAGGAAAAGTCCCTCCTTGCGGCTCTTCGCAAGGGCGATATTTCCGAAGCGAAAAAGATTCTGAATGAACTTTTGGCAGTGTTATTTTTCTCCAATCCTGGGCAGTTTAAGTATGTACAATTGCGCGCAACAGAACTTATTGTCCTGATATCAAGAATCGAAATAAGCCCGGCAAAGAGCAGCGTTTCTATGGAGACCAACAGTCAAAATCTGAAGATGGTCCAGGAAGCCAAAAACCCGGAAGAAATGACGGATATTTTACACACAATAGTGGATAATGCGGCAGCAAGCATTTCTTCTTTCAAAGGAGTTCCTCACGCCATGGCTCTCCGCAAAGCAGAAAGTTTCATCATGGAAAATTTCACAAGAAAAATCAGCCTAAAGGAAATTTCCAAAGTAGCAGGTTTATCACCCCCATATTTCAGCACAATCTTCAAGGAAGAAATGGGTGAAAATCTGTCCAAGTATCTAAACCGCCTGCGCGTAGAAAAAGCAAGCAATCTTCTTTTGGAAACTGATATGCCTCTCGCAGAAATAGCCTCATGCTGCTGTTTTGAAGATCAAAGCTGGTTTTCAAAAATATTCAAAGCCTACACCGGAATCAGCCCTGGGAAATACCGCAATAAGGGCGGTGTAAGGTAACTCTCAGCTAAAAGTAGCAAAAGATTTTTAACAGGTCTCGAAATTTAAAAGAGGTCGGATTGTGGACGATTTTCCTTTAAAAGTGTTATGGTAGATACATATGTATTAGCCTTAACAAAAAGGAAAAAGATATGGCAAAATTAAGGAAGAACGATACCAGCACAACCGCCACCGAAATCCAACAGGATTTGGTGGCGGAGATGCACAGCTCCCCTCTGGCTCCAATCGAAAGACAACTCTGGAAATCCGCCGATAAGCTCAGGAAAAACATCGATGCCGCCGAGTACAAACATGTTGTTCTTGGACTCATCTTTCTAAAATACATTTCCGATGCCTTTGAAGACCTTTACGCAAAGTTAAAAAGCGGAACAGGTGAATATGCTGGGGCAGACCCGGAAGATAAAGACGAATACAAGGCGGAAAACATTTTCTTTGTTCCGGCGGCAGCCCGATGGTCTCACCTTCAGTCCAGAGCAAAACTGCCCACCATAGGCAAAGATGTGGACAATGCAATGGATGCAATCGAAAAGGACAATCCGTCGTTAAGAGATGTATTGCCCAAAGTATTTGCCCGAGGCAATTTAGACCCAGCAAACCTTGGCGGACTCATAGACCTTATTGGAAATATTGCGTTGGGCGATGCCAAGGCCCGTAGCGCCGATGTGCTTGGCCATGTGTTTGAATATTTCCTTGGCGAGTTTGCTCTTGCCGAGGGAAAAAAGGGCGGGCAGTTCTATACCCCTAGAAGTGTTGTAGAGCTTTTAATAGAAATACTCGAACCATACAAAGGCCGTGTATTCGATCCTTGCTGCGGCTCCGGCGGTATGTTTGTTCAGTCCGAAAAGTTTGTTGCCGAACGCAAGGGAAAGATCAACGACATCAGCATTTACGGACAAGAGAGCAATCAGACAACATGGCGGCTGGCAAAAATGAATCTTGCCATTCGCGGCATCGACAGCTCGCAAGTTAAATGGAACAACGAAGGCTCATTTTTGAATGATGCACACAAAGACCTAAAAGCCGATTTTGTTATTGCCAATCCTCCGTTTAATGACAGCGATTGGTCGGGAGACCTGCTTCGTAATGACGGCAGATGGAAATACGGCGCTCCCCCTGCCGGAAACGCCAACTATGCATGGATTCAGCACTTTCTTTATCACTTAAGCCCAAGCGGTGTTGCTGGCTTTGTTCTGGCAAAAGGATCGCTTACCTCAAAAACTTCCGGCGAAGGTGATATCCGCAAAGCATTAATCGAAGCACGGCTTGTTGATTGTATCGTTAATCTTCCTGCAAAACTTTTTTTGAATACGCAAATACCCGCCTGCCTCTGGTTTTTATCCCGCAACAAAGCCGACGGTGTTAACCGCAACCGCACAGACGAAATATTATTTATAGATGCCCGCAACGAGGGCCATTTAATTAACCGCAGAACACGAGAACTTTCAAGTGATGATATACAAAAAATCGCATCGACATATCATGAGTGGCGAAAAGTCAAAGGAAAATACCAAGACATAAAAGGATTTTGCAATTCCGCAAGTGTAGACCGAGTCAAAGAACTGGATTATGTCCTTACACCTGGCAGATATGTAGGACTCCCCGACGAAGAAGATGATTTTAACTTTAATGAGCGGTTCACTAGTCTAAAAGCGGAATTTGAGGAGCAGTTGAAGAAAGAGGCGCGGCTGAATAAGGTTATATTGGAGAATTTGGAGAGGGTGAAGGTGTGAAAAAGAGTCCAGAGTTCTTTACAAATCGCCAGCCAGTAGCTGGCGATTTGACAGTTTTGAATAAAGAATATGAGGATATTTTCAATCTTGTTGAGCAGATTACAGGGTTAGCGGATAGAGTATTTCCCTATTATGAGGCATTTGCTGAAGAGGTGGCTTCTGACTGCATTACAGACATAAATGAAATAGAGAGGGGGCTTGATTATATTTTATCTTATTGCTTTGACAATAGAATTCTTTTGCTGTACAAAAAAATACTAAGGAAGATTTACAAACAGTATCCATCTGTTGTTAAGTCCTATGTAGATGCTTATTATGATATGTACGAAAGCGATGAGGGGGAAAATGAAGAATTTTTTACCACGAACCACACGAACGACACGAACGAGGTGAGCGATGAGTGAGTGGCAGGATTTGGTCGAATTATTATCACGCAAAGACGCGAAGGTACAAAGGAAAGATATGAGGACTTTTAAGATTCTGCCGCCACTGGCGGCAAAATTGAACTGGTCACATTCCCAAGTCGAAATTGACGAAAAAAGCAATTTGCAAATTTTGCAAATTGCAAATTCTGACAAACCTGTGGTATTTTACAATTTTTATGTTATTCTTACTGTTGAAGTGGGAATCTTGGTAAAAGTGCAACGAGGTGTTGCACTTTTGTCTTTGATACAGAGGAGTAAGAAGGTATGAGTAACCTCCTAATTCCAATTGTTTCCATAATGGAAATAGTTCAAAAAAAAGGGGCAACTGTTGTAAAAAATGCAACAGTTCAAAGTGAGGGCAGACCAGAAAGGTCTGTTGTTACAGAATATATCCGCAATATTCTTGCAGAAGGCGAGCTTGACAAAAAAAGCAATGTGCAAAATTTGCACATTCCAAATTCTGACAAACCTGTGATGTTTTACAGTCTTTATGCCATTCTAGCCAAAAGAAGAATTTTTACCACAAACCACACGAACGAGAGGAGTAAACGATGAGTGAGTGGTGGGAGTGCCTTTTAGGTGATATTACAGAACCAATAAAAAGTACTTATATTCCCAATAAAGAGGATGATTATGTTTATCTTGGACTGGAGCATATTGAACAGGAATCATTAAGGTTAGTAGGTACTGGTAGTTCGAAAGATGTATCTAGCCAAAAGTTTATTTTCCAAAAAGATGATGTTCTGTTGGGCAAATTGCGTGTTTATTTTCGTAAAGTTATTCAACCTAAATTTTCGGGAGTGTGTTCAACAGATATATGGGTTTTAAGAGCTAAAGAAAATGTGAATCAAACTTTCCTTTTTTATTTCATTGCTAATTGGGATTTTATCAATACCGCTGATGTCGGAGAGGGCGGAACTCGTATGCCTCGAGCTGATTGGAATTTTCTTAAAACGACACAATGGTTCCTTCCCCCTCTCCCCGAGCAAAAAGCCATTGCCGAGGTGCTTTCTAGCCTTGACGACAAGATAGACCTTCTGCACCGCCAGAACAAAACGCTTGAGGCTATGGCAGAGGCGTTGTTTCGGCAGTGGTTTGTGGAGGAGGCTGATGAGGGGTGGGAGATTGGAACGATTTGTCAATTGGTCTCAATACAGAATGGATATGCTTTTAAGAGTTCTGATTTTAGAGAAAACGGAACAAATGGGGTTATTAAAATTAAAAATATTTCTGGAGGAATAATAAATATAGAAAACACTGATTTTATAGAAGATTCTGTTATAGAAAATGTGGATAGACGATTTAAGATAGAGTCGGGTGATATATTGATTGCAATGACTGGTGCAGAAATAGGTAAACTTGGTATTATTCCAAGTACGATTAAAAGTCTTTGGCTTAATCAACGAGTTGGGTTATTAAAAGAAAAATTCAAAGGAGCAAAATATCTTGCCTATCTACAACTAAAATCTGAATATGGACAAGATTATATTGACAATACAGCAACAGGAAGTGCTCAACCTAACATTAGTTCAACTGGAATTGAAGATTGCGAATTTCCAGCACTGAATAATTTGTTTATAAAAAACTGCGCATTACAAATTGATGAACTTTATACCAAGGTTATTTTCAATTTAGGTCAAATCAGTACCCTTGAAAAACTTCGTGATAACCTCTTGCCAAAGCTGATAAGTGGGGAAGTGAGGGTTGAAACTTGAATGATTCAATTTTAAAAGTATTAAAGCCTTGGATGATTAAGCCTTTTGAATTAATTTTTCATGCAGAATCTCATTACAGAAGCAGTTCTGACTATGGAAAACGAATGGCATATATTAATTTTGACAACGCAATTGAAGCATCAATTTCTACATTTATGTATATAAATAAAAAACCAAAAGGATTAAAGCTGTATGATAATGATGATTTTAATCAAATTGATAAATTTATAAATAAATTAAAAATACTTGAGAGTTATCTTAATAAAGAAAAGCTGCCTATCATATGGGATACAGAAATAATAAATCATTATCATGGGCAAAGAAATAACTTATACCATGGAGCTACTCTTTCTTCTCCTGATACATCAGAGTTAAATGAAATTCGCCAAATTGCTTTTTGGATATTTACAACTCTATTTAAAATAGAGAAAATTGAAGACCTACTTGATACTTCTATACTGGAGTCTGAAAAGGAATTTTCTCATATACCAGAGGAATATGTTAAACCCATTGTTTCTGGCATAGAGCAAAATCATGAAATACCATTATTTATTGCCTCAATTTTAGGAAGATGGAATGAAAATTCCCAAGGCGATAATGAAATAATTAACGAGGTAATGAATGGATTCTAGAGAATGGATAAATTGTATCAGAGAAATACAAAGATATAATGATGAAATATTTTCCTTGAATAGTGGTCATTGGAAAGTTAGAGGGAAAATGGATATTTTATTAAAATATTCATCTTTTTTCTATGATGCTCATTTGGATTTAATTAAAAATATGTCGTTAAAAGTTTTATCTGAGATTCACCCCATGTTTGATCTAAAATCCGATGACAGATTTGCTTATTCAATGTATGGCAAATATCCTAAATATTCTCCATATCTAAGAAAAGGTATTTCTGAAACTCTTGTATTTTTGGGGATTCATGGGAAAGAACTAATAAATTGTACACCACAAAAACCAGAAGGAATTGTAATACTTACAATAAGGGAGCTTTTCTTAAAAAAAGATTGGCAACTATGGGCAAGTTTAAATGATATTTTACCAATTCTTGCAGAAGCAGCGCCAGAAGAGTTTCTATCATCTGTCGAAAATGCTTTGAAACAGTCTCCTTGTCCATTTAATGTTCTTTGCAAACAAGAACGAGGCCGCATTACAGGTGCCAATTATATGACTGGGTTATATTGGGCATTAGAAACTTTAGCTTGGAGTGAGGATCTTCTAGCCAGAACAATTCTTGTTTTGGCTGAATTGGCAACGCACGATCCGGGAGGAAGATGGGCTAATAGACCAGATAATTCAATAATCACAATATTGCTTCCATGGCTTCCACAAACAACAGCCCCTATTGAAAAAAGGCTTGCTTCCCTAAAGGGAGTTCAAAGGAATTTTCCAGATATAGCATGGAAGATTTTGATAGAATTATTGCCCAGAAAACACCAAACTTCTTGGTATACTCGAAAACCAAAATTTAGAAATTTTATCCCAACAGATTGGGAAGAAGGAGTTTCAAGAGATGAATATTGGGAACAAATAAATAAATACGCAACCATGACAGTAGATATGGTAAAGAATACCAAAAACGATATTTTATATATTTCAGAATTGGTTGATAATCTTGAAAACATTCCTTGTTCATCTTACGATGTTTTTCTTCAATTTCTTTCGTCAGATAATATTGTTAAGTTATCTGATAAACAAAAAGTGAAGATATGGGAAAAAATGAGTTTATTAGTCATAAGGCATCGAAATTATTCGGATGCAGAGTGGGCATTGTCGATTGAACAAGTTGATTTCTTAGAACAAACGGCAGAAAAATTAACCCCCACTAATCCAGAATATTTATATAGATATTTGTTTTTTGATAGAGATCTTGAATTAATAGGCAAAAATGAAGATTGGGATATATATCAAGACAGAATAAAAAAACAAAGAATTATGGCATTAGAGAAGATTTATGATATAAACAAAATAGACTCTGTAGTTTCGTTTGTCGAAATAGTTGAAAATCCTACTATAGTTGGAGATACATTTGCATATATAGCTAATGAAGAAAATGATTTTGAAATTCTTCCATTATTTTTAAATTATGATGAGTTGTATCTAAAACAGTTTGTTAGCGGTTATATTTGGACTCGTTACCGTAACAATGGACTCAAGTGGATTGAAAGTCTTGAAATAATAAACTGGACAAATGAACAAAAATGCTGCTTCTTTCTTTTTTTACCATTTGAAGATAAAATATGGAAAAAAGTAGAAGAACTTCTAGGAGAGTATGTTGGAGAATATTGGAAAAAAACTAGTGCCAATATATATCCAATCACTCAAAGTAATATACTTCATGCTATTGAGAATTTGTTTAAATATGGTCGTCCTCGTTTTGCTTTTTCCTGTATCTATGCTCATTATCGTTCTAAAAAGGAATTATTTAAAGAACTTGCAATAAAAACACTTCTTGGTGGAGCTTCATCTGACGAACCTATTGGAAAAATGTATACACATCAAGTAATTGAAATAATTAATTTACTTCAAGAAGATGCAGATATAGATGAAGATAAATTATTTGAAATTGAATGGGCATACTTGCCTCTTCTTGATGAATATAATAATGCAGAGCCAAAGTTACTTGGAAAATATTTATCTCAAAAGCCAGATTTTTTTATTGAAGTTATACAATCATTATATCGGTCAAAAAAAGATGATAATGCGCAAAAGAATGTCAAAGAAGAAACAAAGAAATTGTCTGAAAATGCATGGAAATTAATACGTGAATGGAAACGTCCTCCTGGAAGGATGGATGATGGTTCTTTTTCAGCAGAATCGTTGAAAAAATGGTATGATGAAGTCAAAATAAAAACAATGGAGTCTGGTCATTTCGAAGAAGCAATGAAGCATCTTGGTCATGTTCTTTTTTATGTAGGCTCTGATCCAGATGGTTTATGGATACAACAGTCAGCAATGGAAATTCTTGACGAAAAAAACAACGAAGACCTTCGACATGGTTTTTTATCAAAGGTATACAATTCTCGGGGAATGTATTCTGTTGATCCTTCAGGAAGACCAGAGAGAGAACTTGCTGATATATGGAGAAAAAGAGCGGATGAAGTTGAAAAATTAGGTTATATACATTTCGCATCCTCTCTTAAAAAAATAGCCAATTCATACGAGCGTGAAGCAGATAGAGTCGTTAATGAACATATGAATAAAATTGAGAACGAAAACTGAGACAGTTATGATTCAGGGTAATGAATGAGCCTATCTTAAAAATTGTGTAAATGGCCAAAAAATGGTAAAAATACCAGAGTAGAGAAAATGGTCATGGCACGAAAGAAAAAGAAGAAGGAAAAGGATATTATCGACCAGCTGCTTGATAATATCGACTTTCGAGGGCTCATACAGGATGAGGTGGTAGGACAAGGCGGCCTCATAAAACAATTAACCGGAAGGATTTTACAGAGGGCTCTTGAAGCAGAAATGACAGAGCATCTTGGGTATGAAAAGAATTCCACTGCCGGGGACAACAGCGGAAACAGCCGGAACGGACATACAGAAAAGACAGTACTGCTTGAAAACCAAAGCGCAACTATTGAAGTTCCCAGGGATCGAAACAGCACCTTTGAACCTGTAATAGTCCCCAAGCATGAAAAGCGGGTTTCGTTATTCAACGATCAGATCATTTCGATGTATTCGTTCGGAATGTCTGATAAACAGATAAGGGAACATTTGGAAAAGGTATACAATATTGAAGTATCGCCGGATCTGATAAGCCGTGTAACGCATGAGGTATTGGATGAAGTACGAGAGTGGCAGAACCGCCCTTTGGAAAGATCATACGCCATTGTCTATTTGGATGCTCTGCGTGTTAAAAGCCGTCAGGATGGTAAAAGCCTAAATAAAAGCGTATATGTCGCTTTAGGGGTTAATTTTAACGGTCAGAAGGAAGTTTTAGGGCTTTGGATAGCTGAGAATGAAGGTGCTAAATTTTGGATGGGAGTTTTAACGCAAATTAAGAACCGTGGCGTTGAGGATATGCTCATAGCCTGCATAGATGGGCTTACCGGATTCCCCGATGCGTTACGCGCAATATATCCTCAGACCAGAATACAGCTTTGCATAGTCCACATGGTAAGAAATTCTACAAAGTTCGTGTCGTACAAAGATCTTAAAAAACTCTGCGCTGATCTTAAAGCCGTTTATTCAGCTAACAGCGAAGAAGAAGGCCTGTGTGCTCTAGAAGATTTCGGTAAAAAATGGAATGATAAATATCCGATGATTTATCAATCGTGGCAGCGGCATTGGGCAGATTTGTGCGAGTTCTTTAAATACCCGCCTGAAATCCGCAAGGCGATTTATACAACTAACGCAGTTGAGTCATTAAATTTTTCATTGCGCAAAGTCATAAAAAACAAATTGATTTTTGTTAATGACGATGCTATACTAAAGATACTGTATTTGGCGATTCGCAACGCAAG
>Ga0099364_10013197_pt1 | contig 11105 bp, 9 predicted proteins | sample TergutTh196P3_FD_73070 | JGI IMG/M metagenome (GOLD analysis project Ga0099364, IMG submission 73070) | Microcerotermes parvus P3 segment gut microbial communities from Pointe-Noire, Republic of the Congo - Th196 P3 | ecosystem: Host-associated > Arthropoda: Insects > Digestive system > Gut ... | reverse complement strand
AATGGATCGTCATCTGGATTGTACGGCGGTGACGGTGGTCCCGAGGCCGCGTCGGCGGTCATTACGGAATTCGCCAAAATACCGGTATTGGACGGAATGAATTCGAAGTGTCCTTCCAACTTCAATGCGTCGGCAACATCCTGGAATGTTGTTGCATCACCGGTTTTCACATAGATTCTGAGTTCCTTCGTCGTTTCGTCATACCGGGTAACGGCTCCTTTCCCCGCCGGTATTTCGCCGGAGGTGTCCTCAATGAAAGTGATGGCGACGTCATTGTACTCCGCCCCGGCCTGTTTCGCTTGGATGGCAAAATACTCACCGGCGGCCAACGACGTAGCAAATGTGCCCAAGCCATTGATGTCGCCAAAGAGTGCCTTCGCCTGAGTCGCCAAGTCATTGTAGTAGGCGTAAAGACCTTCCGCAGTACCGCTGGGGTTCGTTGCCATATCCCCCCAGTCCGCTTGTGTGAACCGTCCGTCGACGTAGTTGATGCTGGAATTATTGTACTGGTCGCCCATAATGTTGGCGGTGAACGACAAGGCGTTGTTGTCGTTCACGCCGTCCGACGTATCGACGACCTTGGCGATGGAACTCTTGTACGCCTCCGTTTGAAGGTAGACGTTGATCGTCGCCGGATAGCCCGGTCCGATGGATTCCTTGTATTCAATGTAAATGCCGTCCGACGTTCCCGGCAGATATTTGACCTCAATGTCCCCGGCCAAAACGCCTGCTCCGCCCGCTTGGATGATAATGTCGTTGCCCGCTCCGAGACTGCTCGTGTACAGCAATCCTTGAATGGCGTCGGAGCCGACCTCCGCAAGGACGCCGGTCGAATTGGTCGTTGCGTTGATCGCCTTCGCAATGGCGTCGACGGTCGCGCCCCGTTCGAAAGTCTGCGTGTCGTAACCGAGATTGCCGCCCCATTGGAGCACAATCGCATCGGCCAAGGCGGGATTGTTGTAGTACAACGCCGCTTTCTCCGCCGCCTGCCGAACGGAAACCTCGACATTCACCGGCGATTTGTCGCCGCCGAAGTTGACTTGATGCACCGCCAAACCTTGCAGGTCGTTCCGATTGACGCCGGTCATATCGAAGTCGAGCGAACCGTCGAGCAGCTTTTGGCCCATGAAGCTCGTTTGCGACGCAATCCGGTCAATGGCGTCTAGCGAGGCGTCGACCTGGAGCTGATTCGCCGCAATCATCGACGCGCTCATGGCTCCGGTGTTCGCCGCTTCCGTGACAAGGCCGCGGATATCGTTGAGCAGGTTGGCGACCTCATTGAGGGCGCTGTCCGCCGTGGCGATCATCATGTTCGCCCGCTCCGTGTTCTTGATCGCCGTCTTGATGCCGGTGATGTCCGACCGCAAGAGTTCGCTGGCAATCAGGCCCGCCGGATCGTCGGCACCGGTGTTGATCTTGAATCCGGTGCTCAGCCGCTGTAACGAGGTCTGCAAAGCCCCCATGTTTTTGTGGAGGCTGTTCAGGGCGACCATCGCCGGAACGTTGGTGTAAATTCTAGTCACGCGATCTCTCCTTGATCTGGTACACGTTCGCCGGTTTTTCCTTGGATTCGGAAACTTCCAGTCTTTCGGATTCGTGGTGTCGCTCCGAAAGGAGGGAACCCACGGATTGTCCGAAACGATCCGGTCCTACAGTTATAAATAATCGAAACGATTGATCCGTAAGTTTCGGTATTGTCGGGAATTTTGTTGGTACTTGTCGCACCTGCTGGTCGTTTGATAACCGTTGTCCCGGCTAGGCAAAATAGACAAAATACAAAATTGCCGAATTTTGCCGATTGACGAACTTTAGGGAATTTTGCGAATAACTCAAAAACGTCGAAAAATGGCACAATGTGTTCGATTCTCCACGGCGGGACTTGCGTTTCGGCGAAAATCGGTCTATGATATGTTCAATTCGATGTTCGGGAATAGGATTCGGAGTTTGAGTAGACGACTCCGAATCCTGAATTTCCCCGATCCCGAATCCCACACCCGAACCCCAAGCCCCGATGTTTGACAGTTTTTCGCTTTTCGCCGTTGCAGCCGATGGTGCTGCCGATCAGCCGCAAGGCCCCGGCTTTTTGGGGATGTTGCTCCTCTTTTTGCCGTTCGTCTTGATCCTTATGTGGCTCATGATGCGCCCCCAACAGCGGCAGGAAGAACGGTTGCGAAAAATGCTTAACGCCCTTGAAAAAAACGACCGCGTGATGACCGTTGGCGGACTCATCGGCACCGTTCACATCGTCGACAAGGAGCATAACGAGATCGTCCTCAAAGTCGACGACGGAAACGGAACCAAAATCCGTTTCGTCCTGTCCGCCGTTCACGCCGTATTGCCGAAAGAAAAAGAATAGGAGTTAGAAGTTAGTAATTAGGAGTTAGAATTTTCTGCTCCTAATCGCTGACTCCTAAAACTCCTAACTCCTAACTCCTAACTCCTAACTTCTCACATGCCCCGGATTGTCAACCTGTTTTTGACCGTTCTTGTTCTTGCCGTTCTTTTTGGACTCAGCTTCACGAAAAACGTTGCCCAGGACTCCACTGAGCAACCGGCTGCCGAGGCACAAGCCGCCGCCCCGGCGGTGACGGAAACCCCGTCCGAACCCGAAATGCCGCCGGACGCCGAGACGCAGGCCGATGAAACGCCCGATCTTCCCGAATCTGCACAGGCATCCCCATCCGAAGAGCCGCAGACCGGATCCGAGAAAATGTTGGGCGATGAGGAGCAATCCGCTGGGGATTCCGAACCAGCCTCGGAATCCCCACTCGAAGAGACGCCTGCTGCAACTTCCGGTCCGGCACGAACTCCCCCGGAATATACGAATACGGATCCGGAAGGCAATGACACCCCCGAATCGCTATTCACGGACATCCCCGGTGCCACAGGGCCTACGACATCATTTGAGACGGAATCGCCCACCTCGACGTCCGCGTCCACTCAGGGTTCCACGTTGGCTGCCGAGGCGGAAAGAGTTCCCTTCCATCAAACGTCGACCTTTACGTGGTTGATTTTCGGTCTCCTTCTGATCGGTTCCTACTATGCCGGGCAGAAACTTGCGATGGCCTGGCGGCTTCCCGATCACGGTTTCCGGATTTTCGTCCTTATTTTCGTAACTCTTGGAGGCTTTATTTCCGCGTATCTTGGTAGGCACAGCCTGACCCTCGGCATCGACCTTCGCGGTGGCGTTGTGTTAGTCTACGACGTTGAGGACCCTACCGCAAAAATTGATATGAACCAGATGGCACGGGCGATCGGTAAACGAATCAATCCGGCGGGTGTCCGCGAAATTGCCATCAGTGAACGTGGTTCGACACAGCTCCAAATCATTATTCCAGAAGCCGAAGCCGCCGAAGTGGCCCGAATTCGCCGAATCATCAGCGAGTCCGGTGCGTTGGAATTCCGAATCCTCGCCTCGACAAGGTATCTACAAGACGACGAGATTATCAAGCAAGCCCTAACTTTGGGACCGAACGAACGGGTAATTCGGAATCCCTCAGACCCCGAAGCGATTATCGCCGAATGGGTTCCTGTCGATCCAAAGGAAGGTCGCAGCATTGTCGGATACAGGGACGAAGAAGGCGACCACCCTGGATATCCGGACGTTATCAAGCGACCGAGCGGTGATGAAACCTATGAAGTCCTCGTTCTATTCAACGACAATTGCGACGTAACAGGACAGTATCTAAGTTGGGTCGGCCGCGGAATCGACGAAACAGGAAGTCCCGGCGTTTCATTCCACTTCGACGCAAACGGCTCTGAGCGGTTCGCAAAATTGACCTCTGATAATCTACCCGACAGCTCCCAACCGGAGCAAGTTAGACGTTGCCTCGCCATCCTGATGAATGGTATGGTCCATTCGGCACCAACCATTAAGTCCGCCATTAGATCAAGCGGCATCATTTCGTTTGGAAAACGACAAGGCTCGGACGGAATTCGCCAGCTCAATCGGGACATTGACGAACTCATCGCGGTGTTGGACGCCGGAAGTCTGCCCACCGCCCTGAAAAAGGAACCGGCCAGCGAACTCCAGATCGGGGCAACGCTCGGCGACGACACAATCCGAAAAGCGAACTACGCCCTCATGTTGTCCATGATGATCGTCATATCATTCATGTTGCTTTATTATCGGACGGCCGGATTGATTGCCTGTTTTTGCGTTATCACAAATCTAGCTCTGATTGTTGCCACGATGCTGGCTGTTCGGGCCGCGTTCACCTTGCCAGGATTGGCCGGACTCGTGTTGACCATCGGAATGGCCATCGACGCCAACATTCTGATCTACGAACGCCTCCGTGAAGAACTCGCGGGAGGAGCATCGCTCAAAATGGCCATTCGCAATGCTTACGCCAAGGCGTTCTCCGCAATTTTTGACTCCAACGTGACATCGATCATCGTCGGTATCGTCCTCTACGCCGTCGGAACCGAACAGGTCAAGGGCTTCGCCGTTACATTGATCCTTGGTCTAACCTTCAACCTGCTCACCGCCGTCTACTGTGCGCGAACCATCATGGATTGCATGGAAGCCCAACGGTCGATCCGCACATTCAGAATGTTCCAGTTGTTCCCGCGACCGAACATCAACTTCATCGGCGCACGATGGTACTGTGTGATATTTTCCATCATCTTGACGGTGGTCGGATTCATCGCAGTAGGCGCACGAGGACGGGGAATTCTCGACATCGATTTCGTAGGCGGCGTCTCCGTTGAAGTCGTGTTCAAAGATTCGCAGCAGATCGAAAACATCCGCGAAAAATTATCGGACTTGAACGACCGTTCCGTACAGAGCGTCCGCTCCAGCGACTTCGACAGGGAACGAGGAATCAAGGAAAACACCCGTTTCATCATTACAACGTCGACCCCGCCAGGTGGGGACGCCGAAGCTTACAAAAAGGAAGTTTGCGACTTCATAGAGAATGCCTTCGAGGATACCATCGATTATCACAGATTCGATTACACGTTCGATGAATCCTCCGACCCAACGACGGAAACCGTTGTCCGCCTTAAAGTGCATCCCGCCTTGAAACAGGAGTCGCTTGCCGCAATAATCCACACGGAAAGCGAAAAAGCGGACGACACGAGGGGACTGGACAAAAAGTGCAAACTCACCGGAACGGATTCTTTCCAAACGGGTCCGCAGTTTCACGTCGAGTGGACGATGAACGTTCAAGCTCCACGGGATGTCGTCGAAAAACTTCTCCAGACGATAAAAGAGGAAACCGACAAAATACCCTATTTTGCGAACCCGACGACCATCGGTGGCTCTGTGGCGCGGGATACCCAAATCGCAGGAGGAATGGCGATTTTTGCAAGTCTCTTTTTCATCGTCTTGTATATGTGGCTCCGGTTCCAAAAACTGGTCTACGGCATCGCAGCGGCCATCGGGCTGGTTCATATCGTCCTCATTGCACTCGGAATGATTGCCATAAGTAAATGGTTGGCCGCACCACTTGGATTCCTCCAAATCGAAGAGTTCAAAATCGGTCTGCCAGTCGTTGCCGCATTTTTGACGATCATTGCTTATGCGTTGAATGACACGATCATTTTGTTCGACCGCATCCGGGAAAACCGAGGCAAGAGCCCACGCCTGACCGACAAGATGATAAACGATGCCATCAATCAAACTCTGTCCCGAACGGTACTGACGACTGGTTCGACCGCCGTGGTAACGTTAATCCTGTACTTCTGGGGCGGGCAGGGAATCCATACTTTTGCTTTTACGATGAGTGTTGGCATAATTTTCGGAACTTACGGAACCATCGGCATCTGCGCTCCGCTCCTCCTCTGGATGGCAGGCGAAGTCGCCGAGAAAAAAGATGAACGAGATGCGTTTTGACACGCTTCCCTTCGGATTGTTTGTGACAACACAGTTCGCCCTCTGGACAGCATGTGTCCTTGCGCTGTTCGGCGTGTTTTGGCGAAGCGTACCGTTCGAACCATCTATCCTGCTCTTCGGTTTTTTCGTTGCGCTGGTTGCCGTTGCCGAACTCGTTTGGTGGAAACGTCCCACATCGATACCGTTGCCTGCCGAAGAAGAGTTGGAGGAAGAAGCATTCGACGCCGGCGCCCTCCAACAGATCGTCCGTTCCCGCACCGAAGACGGCGCAGAACGCCTTGAGGGAACGTTTCTCGTCGAATTTACCCCCAATCAGCGAACGGCATCGGTTCACGTTCCGTTTTGCCCGGCGTTTGAAACGACGCCGACGGTTGAAGTTCTGCCGTTGGAAGGCGACGCAATGGCTTCCGTCGACTCACCGCGTCCATTCGGCGTCCGCGTCGACGTCAAACGCAAGGATGAAGAACCGGTCCGAATTCTCGTCACAGCAACCGGATAGGGCAATCAGAGCCGCAATCGTAAGCTTGCTTATCTCCCGTGAAATCGGGCGTTGAACAGTGCCGGATCGAGCGGATCGGTCGTAGCGGCCACGCGTGTTATTGACTGCTCTTGAATCGGGGGATGTGGCGGAAAAATTCCATCCAATCGTGGCGGTGGGTGATTGGTTGTGGCTTGATTCTCCTCAGTAAAAAACGTTACGGGAACTTCTGGCGGCCTCGAAAGCGGAACGTTGGGCGTTTGGGGACGTCTGGTCGCGTACAGTCGATCTGTATATTCAGCCGGAAGGTCCTTGATGGTTGTCTGAATCCACTCGATCATTTCGATGTATTGATTCGATTCAACATTGAACAGTGGCTTGGTATTACCACCGTGAGGTGTGATCATCGCGGTCAGCAACGGACTAGCTGACGGGTTGGCCGGATCCACCCATCGGAGCGATGCGTGGAGATTCTGATACATCGTGACGCCGTTCGGTTGACGTGGAATACCAATCTTGAAACCGTTGTCGGAAGCGGAACCGTGACAATCGGATGCCGAACACCGCGGTGTGAGAATCGGCTGGACTTTCTTCTGAAACGCGTCGGCAATTGATTTTGGCATCACGTTCACCAAACGATTGAAATCCTCGCCACCGGAATCCGAAGAACCTAATGCCGAGAAGCTCACTTCTGGTGCGGCAAACGGATTTCGATCTTTCGAGCTTTCCGCTTGTTGTTGGAGAAATTCGATTCGCCTGAGAATAGAACTATCGAGGGCCGAATTCGGAGCAATTTGCCGTGCTCGGACATATTCCTCGATGGCTTCACTGATAAGAGCGTTATTGGAACACCATTCGGCGAATTTTATCAGTTCCTGACAATTGTTGCCGTCGACGAGATTGCGACGAAATTGATAAACATCTTGGCGGCTTGCCCCAAGAAACTCGACGTTGGCGACGGGGATTTGAATGCTGCCGAATTCCGTTTTCACGGTGTAGTGCCTACTGTCGTTTGTCACGACACCTTCCATGAGAAAGCCGGTGTTGAGCAAAAGGAAGTCGGTTTTTCCGTCACCTTGCGGTTGTCCGACGACCAATGACGAGGCAGTCGGTTGTGCCGTATTTGGCGATTGATACCCACTCCAGCCGCTTGGCTGGGCCACAGTGAGGCTGTTCAATAGGAGTACGAACAGTAGAATCAAAGGAATCCGATAGGAGATGTGGAACATTTTACTTTCACATTCTTGGGACGATTAAATCGTCGGTTTTCCCGAAATCTCGAAAGTAGGAGCAACCGGACTGGAATGGTGCAAAAAATCGCCAACCTTGTCAAGAGAAAAAACGTCGATTTCCGGTCTTGTACGAACCGCGAAAGACGGTATAATGCCCCTTGGTGCTTGGAGAGGTGGCAGAGTGGTCAAATGCGCGGGTTTGCTAAACCCGTGAACTGTTACAGGTTCCGCAGGTTCGAATCCTGTCCTCTCCGTTTTCGTACATTTATTGGTGGTCAAAGCGAGTCAAATTTAATCGCAAGTAACCATAATTAAAGAAATTGCGGCTATTTTGCCTATTTTACATTTTGCTCATTTTGACCCGTTTTGACCCAATTTAGGTGAGAAACCCCTATTTTCGTACACCTCTTTCGACTTTGGTTTTTCGGTCATTTGGACCGACCAACCAGCCGCCGCCGAAAAATCTTCATCCGTAATCGACAAATAATGATCGTCTCGGATTTGGCGGCTGTGCTCGATCCATTGCGACTCCAAAAACGCGCCCCACTTTCGGTAGACTTCATTGGAGCGGGTCATTCGCATATTGTCGAATGGACGCGGGAACATTTCCAAGCCAGCACGGTGGACAATCTTGCCAAATGTCGTCCGCAAATTTTGGCTGGCGTCCCGGTAGCGAGTGATAACAAATTCCTTACCAACCGACGCCCGATCAAAAAATAACGGCTCCAACTCCGCCCTCAATTCCGGAAAGATCGGTACCCAGCGGCCTTCCTTCCCATCGTGGTGCTCCGTCTTGGAACTGCGGGCAAAAAACCGGTCGAGTTCCCAGTTCACGTCTTCCCATCGCAGCGCCAGCACCTCGTTCGGACACCGTAACGGACACCGCAAGCCTACCACAGGAGAAAATTCCTCCTTCCCCAGAACAGGGGCTTCTTGCCCCAGTTCTGGGGCGTTGAATTTTTCGTCTCTTGACACCGAATCGTAACCTATTTTTCGGCAGTGTCTGTTCCCGTCCACGTGCCGAGGGGAGGTTGCAATGTCCGAGTTTCGATTGGTCCAAAAAACAAAACGGGTTGTCTTGATCGCCACGCACAGAGTCGAGGGCGACCTCTTCGACATCACTTATGAGGAGCGGCAAAAAATCAAACCTGAAAAAGTGCGGAACACGGAAGTTCAAGAAATGATCGAATCGAAAATCGTACCGGGCCTTTATTTCTGGCAGTGTCGTGGAGCGATTGAAGTCAACGGAAACTTCAAAAGTGTGCCTAAATTGATCGGTCAGATACTTCTTTTTTTGGAACTTTGCGGCGGGACCGCCGAGCAGGGAGAGATGCAAGGCAAATGCTGGCTAAAGAAACCGACTCCAGGAGCGTTGAAAAGTGCAGTGAAAAGAACGAACAAGTTTCTCGGCAAGATGGGTGTCGGCCAAACAGTGAGGCTGGAAGAATGCCACGTCGTTTGGAACTGATTTGTCAGGGGCAGACTTGACCCAAGAAGTGGCAAGTTTGACCCTGCCGGGATTTTTCCTTGCGGTAGAATGTCCGGAAACTGCCCTTGCCCTCTAGCCTTGAAATCCTTACTATGTCGAAAATTCTATGCCGAAAATTTCCCCTTATTTCAGGCAGGAAGCCATGCCAGCACGGAAGGAACCCGACACACGCATTTATTCCGGAAGATTCGCCGCAAGACTACGAATGTTGCGGGAAAAAGCCGGAGTGTCCCATGAAGATGTCGCCCAAAAACTGGGCGTAACAATCTGGACAATCTATCACTGGGAACAAGGCAAGCATTTTCCACAGCCGGATCAACTGCCGCTTTTGAAGGAACTTTATGGCTTGAAATCCGTCCAATCGCTCTTTCCCAAAGAGTAAGGAAGCCATGCCAGCACGGAAGGAAATGAGTGAGATGAGTTGATTAATCTTTGTACGGAGTCTATAATCATGAGAAAGAAAAAACGGAAAGAGGGAGATGATCCGATTCATTTGACGCAAGCCGAGGCAGTGCGACTCATGGAAATGGGAAAGCATTGTTTGGCATCCGAGCAATACGTGTTTCCTACCGATGGGGCGGGAATACGCATCCCCATTGTATCCGAAGATCGGCGGCATGAATTCGTCTTGGACGTTTGTAGCAAACGGCTCAATCTTAAAAAGTATACGTTTGGAAATCGCACAAAAAATATTGTCACTCTTGTTCGCGTTGATCTTCTTGAAGGTGGACGGCATATCAATCCGGATCACACCGAGATCACCGGGCCGCATATCCACGAATACCGAGAAGGATACGGCGACAAATGGGCAAGGCCGCTCCCGGACGAGTTTGGGCCGCCTGACCGTGTTTTCGATGTTTTTCAGCATTTCATGGATTTTTGCCGGATCGTGACGAAGCCGACTTTTTCCCAATCGTTGTTCATGGATCAGTTATGAAAGACTCACCATCAATCCAAAGTTTGAACGGCCGATATTTCGACTGGCTCCGCGACAAGACGGTTTTGCGGGGAATTGGCAATGACTGGACGGAAATTACCACGCCGTTCCTTGACCGGCATAACGATTGTTTGCAAATCTACGTCAAGCCGGAAAACGGCACCATCCTCTTGACCGACGATGGTTACACCGTCGACGACTTGCGGATGAGCGGTTGCGATCTGGATTCACCGAGACGGCAAGCGATCCTCAACGAAATGCTGAACGGGTTTGGGGTCGACTTCGTTTCTGGCCGACTTGAAGTGAAGGGAACCAAGAGGGAATTTTCACAACTCAAACACAGCCTTCTTCAAGCAATGCTCGCGGTGGACGATATGTTTTATCTGTCGTCCCCTCATGTTTCCAGCCTGTTTTCCGATGATGCGGAGGCTTGGCTGGAAGCCTCCGGAGTGCGCTTTACCCGTAACGTTAATTTCAAAGGCAAGTCCGGTTTCCTTTATCATGTCTTTGCCGTCATTCCGAAGTCGTCCAACGCACCGGAGCGGATTGTTCAAACGATCAACAATCCAGATAGGCAATCGGCTCAACGTTTGATTTTCGAGTGGGACGACACTCGAGAAACGCGGGCAGTCGATTCCATCATTTATCCGATTCTGAATGATTCGGAGAAAACGCTTCGTCCGGTGATTCTTTCTGCATTTGAAAAGTACGGTATCAAATGCATCCCGTGGTCTGAACGAAAAAAACATCAGGACCTGCTCGCATCCTGAATACGCTCGAAATATTTCGATGGCGTTTCAGTGGACATTATCCGCCAAAGTGCGTAATTTGGCGTCTCTTTAAGAAAATCAAGAATTTTCTGAAATATTGTTGAAAATCTCCAATGCCCCTATTGTTGATTTTCTCCAACGTGGTAAACTGCCTTGCGTAACGTTTGGCATCCCCATTCAGAAACAATCCGGATTCCGGCTTTTTGTCGTGCCAAGCGTTACAACTTACGACAAAGGCCGGTTTTTTTACGTACTATGAACGTACCATGAACGCCCCAACAGAAAACGAAAAAAAGAAAGCCATGGAGACCGTCGTCGAAATTCTACGGCTCCTCGAAAACAAAGGGTTTTCTTATCAAAACG
>Ga0099364_10013196_pt1 | contig 11105 bp, 5 predicted proteins | sample TergutTh196P3_FD_73070 | JGI IMG/M metagenome (GOLD analysis project Ga0099364, IMG submission 73070) | Microcerotermes parvus P3 segment gut microbial communities from Pointe-Noire, Republic of the Congo - Th196 P3 | ecosystem: Host-associated > Arthropoda: Insects > Digestive system > Gut ... | reverse complement strand
TTAACAACGCAATCACTTTTAAATCGCAACATATGGTCCAACAATACTTGTCATACTGAATTTTTTCTAACAGAATTTTCAAATTTTCATACATTTCCTTCATGTTAGTTGCATAAGCTAATGGCACAGAAGGAAATTTGTTCCCATTGTGCACACCGTGTTTTGATATACCTGATGATGGCCAGAGTAGTATAATGCATTAAATGAAATATAAATAGTGTCATGACTGATGGTATAATCCTCTCTTTTTAGTTTATGACCAGTAAAGTAGTAATAACAAATGGCGAATACAAGATCTCACAGATATGTGCTCATAGGAACATTGCTACATTTTGATGGTCATGGTAAAGTTCAGTATTAGTAACTGTGTGAAGACACAGTCAGGATGAATGACACCAACTGGAGCAGATTAGGGTGGCCATATGCTTGATGGAAAACTTTCAACTTGACACTGTCCTGGTGTCATTGAGCTTCAAACTTCATAGCAAAGAATTCCTGGTTGCAGCCATGTCCTGTCGATTTCCTTGTTGCCAGTCGAAACTTTTCAAAAGCTCCTCTTCCCAGATGTTTAATTAGCCTGTATTCACTAAGACTCCCTTCTTGGCGACCTATAAGACAAACATCTGCATAAGTTTAAACTGAATAAATATGTACAATTACACATATAGTATGTACATTATTAGGAGAAAGGATGTATTACAGCATACATACAAGTCCATGCATATATGTACCTAACTGCCACAGAGAGATCACACATAAACAAAGTATCTCGTGTTGTTTTGTGTTTCCATCCTCTCACAGCCCAGACACAACTTAGTGTTTGTTTCCACAGTTTTGTAGCACAAACCTTCATCAGGTAGTACTAAAAGCATTCTTGCACCTTTCTTTGTAATTACTGGAAAGATAACCTAAAAACAGACTCCAATAACATCTGGTCACATTTTACAGTAATAGTGTTTAAGAAATAATGCTTACTTTTGCCAAAAGCACTCTGATATGTAGCTAGCAGTGATGAAATATTAGCACTGAGCAATGCATAGGACATGAGTGGACTATTTAAACTGCGGCCAACAAACAGCTGTACTGTAAACTATTATAAGAACCTCTCTGAGATGCAGATATATGTTCATACACATTACAGGTAAATAAGATTATGTTCTACTGTAATGCATGAAGTACCTGCCCAATGTACTACATGGTATCACAACTTAGCAGGCAGCAACCTAACATCTCACAAGAATGAGCTAACAGAAAGTAAAATATCCAATTCTGATAGTTGCCTGTAGAGGAACATGAGAGTTAATGAGCATTTTCAGCTGTTAGGATGGTGTTTCTCTCTACCTTTCTTTCATTCCTTGCCATATAGTTCATAAGAGAAATGTGGTTTGGGAAGAGCTGTTGCCCTTAACACCTTGATTCCAACTTTTTTGACAGATTGGTTACTGACTTTTTTTTTTTGTAGACAACATGTGATTTATGTAATGTAAAGAAAATGTGTTACAGGCTGTAACAAAGTTGGGTATAAACATTAACAGTTTAAAACAAAATATCTTTTTTCTCCTAGTAATTCAACGCATATACCACCTACACATTTTCAGGGGCAGAAAATAGTGTTATTTTCTATTACAGACGCCTATAAATCCTCGTGTAAATCGCCCAGTTATTGATAAGTTTTGTCTGTGACTTATGGAATGAAATAGTAGATATTCTTACCTTCTTCACATTGAAAGCAGTCAGCACTCAGCTGGGCTCTGTCTGGTGATTCCTTGGCCTGTAACAAAAGTAACAGCCATTAATGCAAAGTGCACAGAACCATTAAATTTGCCTTACAACTGAGGAAGAAGCACCCACATGACCGAAACGTGTAGCATCTATTGACGGAATTAATAAAAGTTGAATTCATGGGCCCCCCTGCATTTTTGAGCCCCAGTGCTAAGCACACTCTTGCTGTATGGTAGCTACAATCTGAACCTGTGTGACAGTATATGGTTTCCTGTTTGATTACTATGGATTATGTTGTGGCCATTCAGTGTTAACCAGTCGATATTCACATGCTGTGTCATATGTTAGGACGATGTTAATGAATGTACACAGTTCCACCAGCCAGAAACTGACCGAGGTTAATTCTTGTGTTACTTGAATCCATCCCCTTACGGACAACAGCAGTGGGGCAGTCCGTGGGAATATAATATTATGAAAAAAAGGTACAAAAAAGTGTGTTGTAATGTGATACCCAGCCATTTTGTAATGGCGGTTATATAGAGGCGTGTCTTCAGGTGGAGCACACGTCTCTTCCAATGCCCTCAGTCAAAAGTGGGCTGAGTCTTGTTTCTCAAAACCCATTGACAGTGGCTCTGAAAAGGGTAATTTCGTTATGTTACTGTGTCTCCTCCATACCTCACCTGTAACCAAATGAGTGTGACCACCAAGAGGTGCAATAAGTATTTCCACATTTACTGTGCACCACTGTCATGGGCCTGAACTCAGCTTTCTTTGTGACCCGCTTATATTACCCACTATGTTTGTGCCCTACTGACTGCGACATTTGTACACTGTACATGAAATCAAGTATATTTACACAAGACATAGCTCAGTGGATCACAAGCTGATCCCCTGAGCTGTCAGTTAAAATGATACCAGTGATAGCAGCGGTACATACAATACTACTTCACCTAGGCCAGTGACCTCAAGGATGTTCAAGTGGCGTCATACAGGATGTCGGCCTTGCCCCCATCAAGATCGACCTTGCTTCGCTGAAGGTGAGGAAATCCCTGAGTGTAACAACCCTTTTGGTGAGGGGTGGAGTTGAATGATTTTGTAAACATGTGGCCATCTTTGTTTGTAGGCCATTTTCAATAACCTTTTGTAATAATATGGCATATGCAATTCGGTATTATACTAGATGGTAGCTGCTTCTTTTTACTTGCCTTTCAGGCTTTGCCCTTACGAATTATTCTTGATTATATGCATTTTGAATATTGTTCAAGTTGGCGAGTTCTTTTGATTTTACCAATGTGTTTTAATAATGTATTCATCCATTACTTGTTTATCTTTTTCATCCAATATAGTGTCCTAGTATCCAATATTCAAAATGGATATTATTAGACTGAGCCCTAAGGACATATCTCTTTTATGGCTACATGAAGTCAAATGGCCAACAAGCTCATGAGGGGGTTTTCTGACATTCAGAAAACAATGCCATAACTGTATGACATCACATGGTAATATTGTGGCCAAAGGTTTGGTTGCAGTCAGCTAGCTGAAGTGGTATTGACAAGCTTCATTGTGAGCTGTTACAGATTTGTAAAGGGTGGTGCAAAAGTAGAAATGAAACTTAGGTATTATTTGGTACTCATGTAGGATACACAGTTGGCATCTTTCGCAGATTTTGGTCAAGGTTGCAGCACTACTAGGCAACGAATTGACAGACTTGCAAAACATCAGCCATGGCAGCTCAAAAGCAGGACTACGGCAGTAGTGCTACTTTTTTTTTTGCATCACCCTGTAGTACTTGACAGGATGTGCTTTTCTGTAGATAAATGTATTCACTGTAACGTATGTTCTGTACATTTTCTCATGTAAATAATGTACTATGTAGTACGAAATGTAAATATTACTGACTCAAATTAAAAAGTGTTGACATTGTTATGAAATTAATGACAGCATTTTATCAGTTATTTGAAACCTGTCTACTAAATTGAAACATTTTGTACTGGTAAGATCCCTTTGTGGTACTAGAGTTAAACAAAATTTAGAACATGAAAAGGTGGCAGAATGAAGGAAGTACAGATGGTATTGTATCACGAATGGTGTTTGTTATGCATGATGATTATTTATTACTCGATATCAGAATAAAGACCATATGATTTATGTTGAATGCTTACAATAAGATGTGGAAATTCATAAAGGAGAAATACTGTGTCATGTGTACGAGTATGTGATGGCATGAAGGTATATGGGAGACTGAAGGTATATCTCCACTCATTCTTAACCTTGGCACGAGGTACAGATGAATGATCGGCTTCGCGCCCCAGCTGCTGTAACCCCAAGGAACAGGCCGCCCACATGCCTATTGAGCAGGAACCTGAGTGGGACTCAGCCTGTCTGCATGCTTTAGAGAAGAGCTCAATGCCTTACTCTGCAGGCGATTGGACCGTGATTCCTCGTACATGCAGCCCATAACGTAGTCACTATACAGTTTGGGCTGTTCTTGTTCTCTGTGTCCAAGAAATGAAATACTGGAGGCTGTGGATCACATTGTGCTGTGTAAAAGACAGCTTAAAAGTGCATAACAACCAGACAGACAGAAACACGAGTGTCATGTGGCAATTTAATGCCGAATTACATGCATGCTATGTTCACATGACAAATCTTTGGCCCATTTGGCTAAGTGCACTAAAATCACATTGGACTGATATGATAATGTTGTATCATCTGTATAGGTTATTCAGTACTGATGAACATGTCAGTACTGTCACTTTCATGGCTGAGAATTGAAATCGATACTCCTAACAAAATTCAAGATATGTTACCACTTAGCTGATATGCTGCCTTAGTTAATGTGTCACTGAACTGAATGCACCCATCTCAACTGGCAATGATTTGGTATGCCTGTTAGCATAACTTGCATCTTTCAAAATGTCTTGGAGATAAGTCCCACATACACTGAACACGAGAAGTGTAAGTGAGGATCCGTACACTTAATAATCATATACAGATATAAGATAATATGATGCATAATGTAACAGATCATTTTCACAGCAAAATGTTGTCAGCCCCAACCCCAAACAACCATCCCTTGTTAGGTCTTAGTGAATACTTATACAACATATTCAGTTACTCTATATATAGAGGCCCTTTGCTATATCTGTGATCCGAAGGCAATGCCAGGCATTATTTTCTCTTGTACCTGTTCATATACCCCATAATGAAGATGTCTTAAATACAAAAATTCACGGTTCTTAAGAACACCAATTGCTTACAGTCAACAGTACTGGGAGTATTTCATACAGTTCAATTTTCACTTCATGTAAAGTAGGAATTAGAGTACAGAAAGGTACAATGAAACCAATATGCAGTGGTCCAAGAATACAAATTATATAACTAATGACTGAATGTTGTCTACGTATGAATATATCATTAAGTGCGTTGTACTTGTGATATGTAAGATGATGTCAGAAGTAGCCTCTCATTTTGAAACCAGCTATATACAAATTCACCATGTACTCTTCAGTTTTAAATCTGGCAGTGAGGTCTGTTTCAGTACTGTTGTTCAGTAAGACAAAACCTGTGTCACAAATGCAGTTTTCATTTAGCAAAACACAAATATAGTGTCCAAAATAATGTCCATGATATACTTTTCCAGAATACCCTACCCAGCAACTTGTACAAAATATAGGTCACCAATTTTACAGTGGAAGTTCCGGTTCTTGGAGTGCAAGCTTTGAAGTGAATTTTCGTCTCGTCCTACATGTTTATTATGGGAACTGATTCCATCTCATGAAAATCTTCCCCCATTGGTAAATAAATTTAGAGAGAAATGTAGGTTTGCCAGCACATTTTCTAGGAAACCATTCAGAAAAGTTTCTTCTTGCAATATAACTGACTGTCTGAAGTCCTTGCACTAACTGCAGATGATGGGACAGAATTGTTGTGTGCAGAATTGGCCACACTGCATGCTGCTGAACTTCCTCATATGTTGAAAGACAGCAGTAAATTTATTTGTTTCAGTCTAACACAACAACCAGTTGTGGTCATTAGACCATCATCAGGCCATCCATACATAAAATATAAAACAGGTTACATGTAGTGCACATTAAATTTAATGTTGTATGGGATCCCATAAAACTTACACCAGTGTTAAAAAAATCTGTTAAATCCTGGTATTATATTGCCTGTGATATAATGACTGTGTGAAGATATGAAATGGAATTAAAGTTAAGATTGATATTTAATAACGTAACACTTTCTTTGGACTGTGTTAAAATTAATTTTATATATATATATATTATTTATTATATATGCAATGGGAACCTGTGCTCTGTATTCCATGTGCAGCATTTCTTACAACAAATTGTAAAATACTGGTGCCAAATTCTGATACAACTCTGTGTGGATACATGTGGGTATCAGGTTTGTCCAGACTCTATGAAATACAAGTTACTACCGGGAAATTTCAGCCGATCAACATATCATTTGCTGAGCAGTCTTGCTCACGCAGTATTACATCTAACATACGTTCATAACATGCTGGGTTAGAATTTCAGCTGCGGCACCAGCTATCCATAAGTTCTTTGTAGATTTCTTCCATCTCTCCAAGTAAATATCAAAGTAGCGCTTTGTAGTAGGTCATGACTGCTTCCTTCCTTATACATTCCAAATCATACATTACCTATTATCATGTAGTTCTTTGTTCACACAAAAATCAAAACCAACAAAATACACTGTTTGGAAGGAATAAACCCTAATTGTCTGTAATTAATCTCCAACATGTTTCAGCCCATCTGGGCAATTATCAAATAGCTTTCAGTAGTACAATAAGAAGCTTCTTTTAAGATTTAATAATGCATATAGCAATAAAACCACAAGAATGTTTAACTGTAAAACATAAAAAAGGTGATTAAAATATGTTATCTGTATCTTTAACTTACTTTTAACAGTCACTGGATATTGTTATAGAAAAAGAGCTGTCCAATTACAGAACTATCACAGTAAATTGAATTTAAGTCATAGATAACAGATATTGTAATCAGTTCTTGGCCACTTTAATTTAGCACAAAACACAACCCTTCTCACATGCAAATCACTTGCAGAACGTTGTGATGTAACAAACCAAATTTAATCTTGAGGCAATTAATCTTCCTTATGTTTTCAGTACAATCGGAAGTACAATAAATTCAAACACAATTTATTTCAACAGCAAGTACTGCTGCATGTTTTGGCTAATATTTAGCCATCTTCAGGCTTAACTGGAAAGCTAGAAGAAATGTTCACAGCTGCATGAGTTTAAGGTCTCAAAACTCAAAGGCCTTCTCTCCAGAACACCACCAAAACTTCCACCCCACTTTTAACTTTTAAATACCACTTTTTGTCATATATTTAATAGATTTTTTCAGTTATCTTTAATAATTTACACAAACATATAATCTTATAACCTCCATTTTATTCCCAAGGCTGCATATTTATATTTTGTTTTTGAAATCTCACACCCATGCAGGTGTCAGTGTTTGTTATTGTGCTGTAGTTCAGCCTGGTGATGGCTAAAAATAAGCTGGAACATGGAGGTGTACTTGTTTTGGAAATAAATTGTGGTGTTTGAATCTATTTTACTTCTGATTACAAAATTTAAAACACACCGGTACTCATGTGGGTCTGTATGTACTGTCAAATACTCTTAGATTCACAAAGAATGTACACTCGTCTTAGACTGGTTGTCAAACAATCTGGCAGCGTGGGTGGGGTTTGCCAAACATTTGGAAAATGTAAGGTTCTGGTGATGAGTGCCGTGCCTTACAGCCTTTGCACAAAGCCTGTTTTCTCACCACTACTTGTAACACTGACCAACTACATCCTCACCTAAGGTATGTTTACATTCAGAGGGCAAAATAACAAGACACCTGAGATTGAAGGCATTTATATTGCATGATGCGACATCAGACACAAATTAGACACGTGTTCTCCAGGTGATTCATGTCATCACACTACCCCAATTGGTGAGCTGCCACTGGTTAAAGCAAGAAAACTGAGACTGCTTGTGTACGGATGTCAGTGCCAGGAGGGGGGCTGAAAAGTCTGTGCACAACTGTGGAATGTGCTGTACTTTTCATCAGGACATTTCCTTTTTGGGTAACATAATTATTGCATAGTCAAATACACTATACAAACTTAAATTGTTCAGCACTCCATCAACCCTGTTTGCAAACTGCTGCATGCATGTAGTTAGGAGGTGCTAGTACACTGTTTCATTGGTGAACCTCACATCATTGTGTCTTATTTGCTTATGTAAAAAAAGATTCAATTTTGGGAAGCTGGTCAGAATGTACATTTGCAATCACAGTGCACTTCCTTCACACAGTGAATGCTCTGATCGTGTTCTTCAGCAAAGGGAGAAGTACTTCAACCATTTTGATTACAATGAATAGGAGACAAGGTGCAAGTAAAGTTCACCCTAGGCCACACCATGAAGACCCAGAGTGGGAGTAGAGGTACTGTACTTTCTCATTATCAACTGTTCTATTACTTCATGAATTTTTAAATTTTGTATCACTTTTCATACATATTTATCTTATGTGTGTGTATATTATACTTTATTTTGAAATTGTTTTGGTAATTTTGTAATTATTTCTGTTTACTTATTGTAATTTGAAATTCTGTTCTAAATTTGTACTATTTTATATTAATTATTATTGACTGTCTATCTAAGTGACAGGCTCTTCTGTTACAAAGAGCTGACTTATTTTTTGACTGTTCCTATATCCATTGGACAAACTCTATATGTATTTTTTGGAATACTATTAAAAGAATTAAAAGAATTTAAGAAGAATAGCTGTCTTTCTGTAATGTGCTGTATTTTTAATGGACATATTGTGTTGGTAAGGTGTTTAAGCATCCTAGTGCACCCCTAGGACTTGTGCGCTTTGTTGTATATGCAGCAGGTTTACATCTACAGGGTAAGAGACTGTTGTCATTATACCACATGTTTAAAGATTGTCTTCAGTTGTAATTGTCATTCTACAGTCATATGATGGTACGATTTTCTGGAAACCATTTTTCCTGAATAATTTAAAGTATTTTGCTGACAATGTTAAATGAGTAATGAATTTGTGAAGGTCAAATGTGAGTTGAAACCAGCACTGATGTATGACAAACTGCAAAAGAACTCTGATCGATGGCACAGATCATTTGTGGGATCCATTTATCCAAAGATGATCCAGCATTTGTATTTAGGCACCATGACAATGAAAACCTTAGTGGTAATTACGCAATATTGCATTTATTTCTTATGTGTATACAGTACACAGCATACGTGGTTTGTTCAAAAAGTATCCGGACTGACCACAGTACATGAAGTAGATAAAGCTTACGGTGTTTTAACCCTAATTGTCTTCAACATAGTTCCCCTCCGCAGCTACACACTTCGCCCAACGTTTCTGCCACTGTTCGAAACATTTTGTGAACTCCTCTTTCGGGATGTCTAATAGTGTCTTCTTCAAGTTTTGTTTGATGTCCTCCATTGCCTCACATCTGTGTCCTTTCAGAACTTTCTTAAGCCTTGGGAATAGGAAAAAGTCAAACGGTGCGAGATCTGGTGTGTATGGCAGTTGCTGCAACTGAGCGGTGCCGTGTTTGGCCAAAAACTGCTGCACAAGATGTGAAGTGTGTGCAGGCACATTGTCGTGGTGCAGGATCCAGTCGCCATCCCACCACTTTTCCGGTCGTTTTCGGTGAACTGATTCACACAAACATTGCAAGACCTCCAGGTAGAATTCCTTGTTGATTGCTTGCCCATCAGGAGTGTACTCATGGTGTACGATACCCTCGGAAACAAAAAACGCCAGTAACATGACCTTTGTTTTGCTTCACACCTGGCGCCCCTTCTTTCTACCCTCTTTAAACCAACGAAACCAGTCAAACACTTGTGTACGACCCATTGCATCTTCACCGTATGCTTGCTGCAATAATCGATATGTTTCTGTTGCAGTTTTTCCAATTTTAAAACAAAATTTGATGCAAATGTATTGTTCGGTACTTTCACACATCGTAAAAATCACTATGACATAAACGTATGTGTTATTTCCGTGACCTACTACAGCCAACTGAGCAAACGCATCCATTTGCAACTTGTGTCATGAGTTGCTAAGACATGTACAAACATGTCAAGACTGGATGCAAACATATCCCACCCAGTGAACAACCACTACAATTCCAATTTGGATACTTTTTGAACAAACCACATACATTATCTAAGAAAGACATAACAAGTGTTCTGTCTGTTGTCTGCTGGGATGTAATTGTCACAAAAGATGATATAACCCTAGCCCAAGTACCTCCACAAATACCTTGTTGATATGGGAGCAAAGGTAAAATTTTCATTAATATTTGATATAGTAATTCCTGTTGAGAGTATAAAATTTATGATAGTATAACTTTCCTTCTGGGAAATGTAAAAGCAAACAGCATAAGTTTTGAGAAAACACATTTCAATGTGTTTGTCACAAGCACAGCAAGAGCAGTGAGATGGATTAATTCATCAACATAAACTTTAATACATGGTAAAGTGAATGTTCCAGTTTAATTTAATTTTCCCAGACGCTGGCAGCGAAGATCCTGATGTTCTTGTTTAAAGAAGAGAGGAGAGAATAATTTGGTACAGTGTACATTGTAGCACTCCCACGGGCCACTGCAAGTTGGTAGGCAGTGGTGATGAACTACCACCGGACCACTCCAGTACTGTATTAATGATGTGGTATATTTTCTGTGTTGAATAAATATAACTGTAACAGTCAAAAGTTATTACAACAACATAGCTACAACAGCACGCCACTTGTCTTTATCCAGTTCATCTTCTATCTTATCCAACTTCTGTAAGATCCATTTTAACCCTTTGGCACCAGAATTAATTGCAGCAGACTGGAATATAAATGGGGACTGCATAATAAAATCATGACAGGCCATCGTCTGTGTTTACTGGTAGGCGTTTTTGAGTATCACACTATGTGTTGGGTATACCTGATGTTAGGTACCAGAGGGTTAAAATAATCCTCCCATCTGTGCCAAGGTTTTCCAAGTGTCCTATTGTGTACAGGCATCCCCACCAAAATCCTGTATATAGTTCTGTTACTCAGGTACCAGAGGGTTAAAATAATCCTCCCATCTGTGCCAAGGTCTTACAAGTGTCCTATTGTGTACAGGCATCCCCACCAAAATCCTGTATATAGTTGTGTTAGTCCCTTTGTATAACAAATGCTCCACCCATCTCCTCCTCCTTGATTTGATCACACCAGTCTGTAGTGTGTTATACAAGTCATGCAGCTCCTACAGAGTTAGAATTTAAGTAATAATTGTGTCAAAATAAAAGTTTGTGTTTTTTGTGAATTGTTGTTAGA
>Ga0099364_10013195_pt1 | contig 11105 bp, 7 predicted proteins | sample TergutTh196P3_FD_73070 | JGI IMG/M metagenome (GOLD analysis project Ga0099364, IMG submission 73070) | Microcerotermes parvus P3 segment gut microbial communities from Pointe-Noire, Republic of the Congo - Th196 P3 | ecosystem: Host-associated > Arthropoda: Insects > Digestive system > Gut ... | reverse complement strand
AGTTACGCTCCGGGATGGTCCCCACAGGGGCAGCCAGGTTGTCCCGCTGTACCGTGTCGTCCCCGGCGTGCATAATCGACACTTCGGGCATCACTTCCCGGGCAATGGGTTCCAGGGAAGCGGCAGTAAACACCGCCGCGTGGATTATTCCCAGGGTTTTTTTGCTTAGATCTTTGCTCATAATTTTATGCCTCCTCTATCACAACAAGGGTAACGCTTTTGACCTTCAAGTCAAAAGACAGCTTAATTTTCCCGTCCACTGGGACTATAGTCCTTACGGGCTCGGCGAAGTCAAGGGCGGACTTGGCTTTAATCGTTTCGTATTGGCAGCCCTGGGGCCAATCGGGCCTGCCCTGACGCACCCATTCCGGATAGGCGTTGGAGTGGTCTTTATCGATAAGGTAGCGGGTAATTTTACAGGGGCCTTTAAAGGGAAGGTTTTCCGCGACAAATTCCACAGGGTACAGGCCGTCTGTGTCCCAGGTATCCTCGTGGCAGTAGATAAAGGCTTCCAGGGACTTTGTCCCCGAGAGGGTGGCCCAGCCGTCGATCTCCGCGCCTTCCCCGGCGCCCCAGAAGTCCTTGTACTTTTCTGGGTCCTTGGAAGCGCTGGAGTTCAAGTCCACAAGCTGAGAACCCAGTTTTGCGTAGAGTTCAAACACATTGAACACCGCCTTGTTTATGCCCTGGGTGGAGAAAGTCCTGGTCCCCTCGAAGCAGCGTTCCCCTTCGAACATGAAGGCCCAGGCCATGGGACGGATGTCCATATTCAGTTCCAGGGCTATGTCATTGATGTTTTTGTAGGCCGAGGCTACATAGGAGGCGTAATACTCGGTGTTGCGGAAGTCAAAGGCCGGGTTGTCAAAGCGGCCCCCCGCCGCCCAGCCGTCAGGATCGGCTTCGGAAAGGACGCATTCCAGATCCCCGTAGCCGCATTCCTTGATGATGTTTCCGCAGATACGAACCTGGTCCAAAAGCCTTTTAATGGAAGGGGTTTTTTCCAGTTCCTTTTTGGTGGTAAAAGTATAGCCCCCGCCCTTGGTGTGGAAGGTGGTAAAGTCCAGCCTGGTTCCTGTGGCGCCGCTTTTAAAATTCTTCCCGGACTTGGTATGCTTTAAAAAATCCCTTAAAAAAACCGCCGCCTTGGAATCGTAATCCATGGCGCCGCAAGTGGCGGGCCCGCCAAAACGGAGGGAGGGGCAGGCATCGTGAATGGCGGCTTCGGTGTAGTCGTAGAGCTTACAGAATTCTTCATGGGTACCGGACCAGTAGAAAATATCCGGCTCATTCCACATCTCGAAGTACCAGCTTTCCAGTTCCGCCTGCCCGTAGCGGCATATTAAATACTCCGTAAGGGCGCGGATTAGGCTGTACCATTTGTCGTAATCCTTGGGCGGCCTGTTCCAGCCTTGCCTTCGGTACTCATTGTGGCGGCTCCAGGCGGTAAACTGCATGTCGCTCATGTCCACCAGATCCATGGGCATAAACCCAATCTCGAAAAAGGGCTTGCAGTTACTGTTAAGCCAGATATCGCACATTTTGTCGATATATGTGAAATCGTAAACCGGCTTCCCCTGCTCGTCTTCCGTATAGACATTGGTGGAACCCCATTTATACTGGCCGTGGCAAATTCCGGTACAAAGCAAATGATGAGCCCTCATGTAGTAGGGCTTTTCCAAGCTCCCGAATTTCTTCAACAGTTCCATGCCCCCCGGCGAATGAGTGTAATTGCACTCGTCATAACCCACATAGTTCCAGTTATGGGGCAGTGAGCCTGTCCATTTGCCTGCGTTTACCTTTAGCTCTACAGTTTTGCTCATCGTTGTTCCTCTTCAATTATTATTAGAGACACGCTCTGTACCGGCATGTCAAAAGAAAGCTTTAATTTTCCATCCAGGGGAACCACAGTGTGCAGGGGCTCCAGTAGTTCCAGGGCCGATCTGGCCTTAATCGCCTCATACTGGCTGGCGTCAGGCCAATCGGGCCGGCCCTGGCGTTGCCATTCGGCATAAGCGTTGGAGTGATCCCCGTCGATCCGGTAATGGGTGATTTTATATGGCCCTTTAAAGGGAAGGTTTTCGGCGGAGAATTCCACGGGGTAAAGTACATCCGTGTCCCAACTGTCCTGGTGGCAGTAGATAAGGGCTTCTACGGATTTTGTCCCCGAGAGGGTGGCCCAGCCGTCGATCTCCGCGCCTTCCCCTGTACCCCAGAAGTCCTTGTACTTTTGAAGATCCTTGCAGGCAGTGGAACTCAAGCCAAGGAGCTGGGAACCCAGTTTAGCATAGAGCTTAAACAGGTTAAACACCGCCTTGTCGATCCCCTGGGTGGAAAATGTTCGGGTCCCCTCAAAGCAGCGTTCGCCCTCGAACATGAAGGCCCAGGCCAGGGGGCGGATATCCATTTTGAGTTCATCCTCCAGATCCCGCAGTTGTTTGTAGGCCGAGGCCACGTAGGAAGCGTAGTAGGAAGTATTGCGGAAGTTAAAGGCCGGGTTATCGAAGCGGCCCCCGGCGGCCCAGCCATCGGGGTCCGCCTCGGAGAGTATGCATTCCAAGTCCCCGTAGCCGTATTCCTTGATGATCCCGCAGCTCAAGCGTACCTGATCCACCAACACCTTAACCGAAGGGGTTTTCCCCAGTGTTTTATTGGTTGTAAAAGAATAACCGCCGCCTTTGGCATGGAAGCTGGTAAAGTCAAGCCGGGTTCCTGATGCGCCGCTGCGATAGTTTTTCCCAGATTTCGTATGCCCAAGGAATTTTCGCAGGAAGGTAGCGGCCCTCCCGTCTTTTTCCAGGGTTCCGCATGTGGCAGGCCCCCCAAAGCGCAGGGAGGGGCAGGCATCGTGGACCGCCGCCTCGGTGTAATCGTAGAGCTTGCAGAATTCTTCCACGTTGCTTTTCCAATAGTAATCCGCATCGGGCTCATTCCACATTTCAAAGTACCAGCTCTCCAGTTCCGCCTGCCCGTAGCGCCCAAGGAGATGTACTATCAGGGCGCGGATAAGATCGTACCACTTGTCGTAGTCCTTGGGCGGTCGGCTCCAGCCGATTCGTTTATATTCGTTATAAAGCTGCCTGTGCCGGTCCTCGATATCGCTCATGTCCGCCAGGCCCATGGGGGTAAACCCAATCTCGAAAAAGGGTTTGCAGTTGTTGTTAAGCCAGATATCGCACATCTTGTCGATGACGCTAAAGTCGTAAACCGCCTTTCCATTTTCATCTTCGTTATAGACATTGGTGGAACCCCATTTGTAATGACCGTGGCAGGTCCCCGTGCAGAGCATATGATGGGCCCTCATGTAGTAGGGTTTTTCGAGGTTCCCGAATTTTTTAATGAGTTCAATGCCGCCTGGGGAATGAGTGTAATTACACTCGTCATAGCCCACATAATTCCAGTTATGGGACAGATTCCCCGCCCATTTAGCGGCGTCAACTTTTACCTGAACGGTCTTGTTCATTTTTTACCCCCGTATTTTTTCTATCACCAAAAGAGACACGCTCTTAAGCGACAACTCAAAGGAAAGTTCAAATTTGCCATCTGTTACAAAAAGGCTGCGCTGCGGCTCCGCCAGTTCCAGGCCGGACCTGGCCTTAATCGCCTCATATTGACGGCCTTGGGGCCAATCGGGCTGCCCCTGGTTTAGCCACTCAGCGTAGGCGTTGGAATGATCCTTGTCGATAAGATACCTACTTATTTTGCATTCCCCGTTGAAGGGTAGGTTCTCGGCAGTGAATTTTACCGGGTATACACCGGTTTCCCAGGTATCTTCATGGCAGTAAAGAAAAACTTCCAAGGACTTGGCCTCTGTAAGCGTAGCCCAGCCGTCAATCTCCGCCCCTTCGCCCCAGTTGTCCTTGTACTTCTCCGGTTCCCTGGAAGCGGTGGAACTCAATTCCACAAGCTGATTCCCAAGCTTGGGGAAGAGTTTAAAGACATTGAACACCGCCTTGTCGATCCCCTGGGTACTGAACACCCTGGTTCCCTCAAAACAGCGCTCGCCTTCGAACATGAAGGCCCAGGCCATGGGGCGTATGTCCATATTAAGTTCCAGGGCCAGTTTATGCAGGTTCTTATAGCTGGAAGCCACATAGGAAGCGTAGTATTCGGTATTGCGGAAGTTAAAAGCCGGGTTATCGAAGCGGCCCCCAGCGGCCCAGCCGTCGGGATCTATTTCGGAAAGGACGCATTCCAAATCCCCATAGCCATACTCTTTGATTATGGTCATGCAATTTCGTATCTTGTTCAAAAGAACCTTAATCGAAGGGGTCCTTTCCAGCTCTTTTTCGGCGCTATAGTAGTAATTGGCGCCTTTTGTGTGAACGCTGGTAAAATCGAGCCTGGTCCCGGTTTTTCCGGTTTTGAAGTTCTTGCCCGACCTGGTGTGTTTCAAAAAATCCCTTAGAAAAATAGCCTCTTTGCTATCTAATTCAGGGGCGCCCCGGGAGGCAGGGCCGCCGAAACGCAGAGAGGGGCAGGCGTCGTGAACCGCCGCTTCGGTGTAATCGTAGAGCTTGCAGAATTCCTCATGGCTGCCCCGCCAATAGTAGGGAATATCCGCCTCGTTCCACATCTCAAAATACCAGCTCTCCAATTCCGTCTGTCCGTAACAGGAGAGGAGATGCGTTATAAGGGCGCGGATCAGATTGTACCATTTGCCATAGTCCTTGGGCGGGCGGTTCCAGCCGTTTCGTTTATATTCACGGAAAAGCTGATTGCCCTTGTACCCGGTATCGCTCAGATCTACCAGATCCATAGGCATAAAGCCTATTTCAAAGAAGGGCTTGCAGTTACTGTTAAGCCAGATATCGCACATTTTGTCGATGACGCTAAAGTCGTAAATGGGGTTTCCGTTTTCATCTTCTGTGTACGCGTTAGTAGAACCCCACTTGTACTCGCCGTGGCAAATGCCTGTACAGAGCATGTGGTGGGCCCTTACATAGTAGGGCTTGTTTTCCAAGGCTCCAAATTTCTTCAGCAATTCCATCCCGCCTGGGGAATGGGTGTAATTGCACTCATCGTAGCCTATGTAGTTCCAGTTGTGGGGGAGATTCCCGGCTAACTTGGCCGCATCGGCCTTTATAATTACAGCTTTATTCATTAACGCCTCGCAGTTCCAGGTCTTTTGCCTTATGGCAGGAAACATAATGGCCAAAGGAAATTTCTTCCCAGGGCGGCACTTCCGTTTTGCAGCGATCTTCGCTAAAACGGCAGCGGGGATGGAAACAGCAGCCTGAGGGCAGGTTCGCGGCATTGGCCACTTCCCCGGGCAGAAGGATGCGGTTTTTCTTGGCCCCCGGCTCGGCCCTGGGGATAGCCGAGAGCAGGGCTTCAGTATAGGGATGCCTGGGCTTAAGGTAGATCTCTTCCGTGGGGGCAAGCTCCACAAGGCGGCCTACGTACATTACCCCCACCCTGTCGGACACATGCTCAATCACCGAAAGGTCATGGGCAATGAAGAGGAAGGTGGGTTCCATGGTTTCTTTTAAGTCTTGTAAAAGGTTGAGGATCTGGGCCTGAATGGACACGTCCAGGGCCGAGACCGCCTCATCGGAGACCACAAAGCGGGGCTTCAGGGCCAGGGCCCGGGCTATACCGATGCGCTGGCGCTGCCCCCCGGAGAAGGCATGGGGATACCTGTTGAGGGCCCGGGTTTCTAGCCCAACCATGGCCACCAGTTCCTTTACCCGTTCAGGGATTTCGTCTTTGGGAATACCGTTAAGCCTGAGGGGTTCGCCTACAATATCAAGGATAGTCATCCGGGGGTTCAGCGAAGAATAGGGGTTTTGAAAAATGATGGACATATCCCGGCGTATTTCCAGGAGTTCCTTTTTATTGAGTTTGAGTATATCCACTGCGGGCCTTTGCGAATCCAAATGAAATAGGATCTCCCCGGAAGTGGATTCAATGGCCCTCATGATGCAGCGCCCCAGGGTGGTCTTGCCGCAACCCGATTCTCCCACCAGACCTAAGGTTTCGTTGCGATTGATATAAATGCTTACATCATCCACAGCCTTGACCTCGCCAATTTTCTTACGGATAAAGCCCTTTTCAATGGGAAAATACTTTCGCAAATTCTTGACTTCCAGGAGGACTTCACCGGTGTTGACAAAACGCTGATTCATCTAGAGTACCTCCTTCCCGTCTCGGAGAAAACAGCGTACAAAATGGTTCGGTTCCACCTCTAAAATAGGCGGGATACCGCCGTTGCATTTTTCCTCATCAGCCTCAAGGCAGCGGGCCCTAAATCCACATTCCTCTGGAAGGTTCATGGGTATAGGCACATTGCCCTTAATGGCGTCCAGCCTGGCGCCGGGAATTTTTTTGCCCAGCTTGGGAATGGAGCGCAATAGGCGAACCGTATAAGGGTGGACAGGGTTGCGGAAAAGGATTTCCGCAGGGGCATACTCCACCATTTTTCCCAGATACATTACGCAGATATCCGTGGCAACCTCGGCAATTACCCCCATATCATGGGTGATATAGAGGATGGACATACCCCGTTCTTCCTGGAGCTTCAGCATCAGGTCTACAATCTGGGCCTGAACCGTAACGTCCAGAGCGGTTGTGGGCTCATCGGCAATCAGGATGCTGGGGTCCAGCGATAGGGCCATGGCTATCATGGCCCGCTGACACATGCCCCCGGAAAGCTGGTGAGGATAATCATTGATACGCTGGGACGCATATGGCATGCCCACAAGATTCAGCATTTCCAGGACTTTCTCTTTGGCCGCTTTTTTGGCGGCCTTGTCCTTTTTCTTTTCATGCACCAGGATCGCTTCGCACATTTGATGCCCAATGCTGAATACCGGAGACATGCTGGTCATGGGCTCCTGGAAGATCATGGAAATTTCCCGGCCCCGGAGACTGCGCATGCTTTCCCCGTTTGGGTTTTCTTTGACTATCTCCAGTTCAGTTCCGGCCTGGGTCCTATAGTGAATAGTTCCGTCGTAAATTTTCCCCGGCGCTTGAACGGTATTCAGGATCGAGTGGGCGGTTACGCTTTTACCACATCCCGACTCCCCGATGATCCCCAGGGTTTTTCCCTTTTTAATGGAAAAATCAACATTGTCCACTGCTTTAAGGAGGCCTTCGTCAAGTTTAAAATAGGTATGGAGGTTTTTTACCTCCAGAATATTGTTCGCGTCCACCTTTGCCCCCTATTTATACGGATCAGCCGCGTCCCTTAGGCCATCCCCAAGGAAGTTAAAGGCCAGGACTATAACCACGACGAATAAGCCGGGGATCATGAGCCAGGGGCTAAGGGCAATGACGCTGATGCTCTGGGCGTCCCGGAGCAATACCCCCAAGCTTACCACCGGGGGCCTTAGCCCTATGCCCAGGAAGGAAAGGGCGGTTTCCCCCAGAATCATACCCGGTACCGCCAAAGTGATATTGACGATAAGGAAACTCATAAAGCCGGGAAGCAGATGTCTACGGATTAGGTACGCGTCATTTCCGCCGGAAAGCCGGGCAGCCAAAACATAGTCTTCCTCCCGCAACTGAAGCAGCTTACCTCGGACTATGCGGGCGAGCCCTGTCCAGCCCATGATCGAAAGGATAATGGTTATCATAAAATAAACATGAATAGGCGACCATTCCCTGGGGAGGGCCGCAGCCAGGGCCATCCACAGGGGAATGGAAGGCATGGACTGGAGGAATTCTATTACCCTGGAAATAATCAGATCCGCGATGCCTCCGTAGTATCCGGCGATGCCGCCAAAAATACAACCCATGACAAAGGTAAAGAATACCCCCACCAGTCCCACCGTCAAGGAGATCCTAAGCCCGGACAGGATTCGGGAAAATAGATCCCTGCCTGATATGTCGGAGCCAAATAAAAAAAGCGGTCCTTGGTCTTTGGTGCCAAAAAAATGGATGTCCCCAGGGATTACGCCAAAAAGTCTATATGGATCTCCCTTAATAAAGAAACCTAAGGGGTGGACCGCTTCGTTATCTTCGAAGTAGATTTTTTGCCAAGTACGGGGATCTTCGGCAAAACCAATGCCGTATACAAAAGGCCCAATAAATTGCCCTTCATGAAAAAGGCGGATTTTGGCCGGGGGCGCAAGGATATAATCGGTATCCCGCTTCATCATATCCCAGGGCGAAAAAAATTCACAGAATATGGCGATGAAGTATAAAACCGCCAGCATCCAAAAACCCACAATGGCAAGTCTGTGTTTCCGGAATTTCCTGAGCATGAGCTGCCACTGGGTGGCAACATAGTAACTTTCGTTGCTGGCAGTCAGCTTTTCTCTTTTGGTAAAAAATGCCATTCCGCCCCCTAATCCAGCCTGATCCTCGGGTCCATCACCGCAAGGAGAATGTCAGAAATGAACATGCCTATCACCGTCATGGTGGAAAGGATCATAATACAGGAAGCTGCCAGGTACATATCCTGAGCCAGAAGGGAGTTAAACAAAAGCAAGCCTATGCTGGGCACGTTCATAACAATGGCGGTTATGGTCATCCCGGATACTACGGCGGCCAGCATATTTCCCATGGAAGAAATAATAGGGTTCATGGCCACCCGAACAGGATACCGGTAAATTAGCGAATTCTCTTCCAGGCCCCGGGCTCGGGCAGCCACCACATAAGGCCGCTTTATCTCGTCCAGAACTTGGCCGCGCATTACTCTGACAATGCCTGCCATTCCCTGGAGCATAATGACAAATATGGGAAGGGGCAAATGCTTTAGGGTATCCACAAATTTGGCAAAACTTGGCGGGGCCCCCAGAAATTCAATGGAATTTATCCCGCCCACGCTAAGGCCAAAATACCTGCTAAAAAAATACATCAAAACAAGGGCAAGGAAAAAGCTTGGGGTTGCTATCCCTATAAAGGCAAGAAAGGTAAATATATAATCCCCTATGGAATATTGCTTTCTGGCCGAGAATATCCCAATTGGTATGGCAAATAAATAGGTAAAACCCATGGTGATTACCGACAAAACGACCGTTATGGGAAGCCGGTCCCTGATCAGGGAATTAACCGAAACCCTGTATTCCATGGAACGGCCCATATCGCCCCTAAGGAAATTCCGCATCCAGAAAAAGTACTGTTCTGTTTTGGACCTGTCAAAACCCAATTGCTGGCGCAGCGCCGCTTCCACTTCCGGCCCTATAGTCCCGCCCATTTCTCGTTCCAAGGTAGCTATGTAGCGGGTAACAAAATCCCCTGGCGGGAGCTGTATTACTATGAAAGAGAATACAGAAACCATGGCAAGGAGAAGAAACATCAACAAAATCCGGCTGATTATATATTTCTTCATCCGTTACTCCTCCACCAAAAAATTAACCATGCCCGGTCTATTCATTAACCGGGCATAGCTATCAACAATTGCTAGTTCCTAAAAAACCAGGCGTCGCCGCGGTAGGGATACCAGAATGCAAAGTCGTTGGCAAAAGTCCCTTCCGTAGGCGTGTTGCCCAGCCTGTTGGAAATAATAACAACCCTGGGGGCCACAGTGGTACCAATAAACCAAAGTTCCCGGACAAAGGTAGTCAGCCATTGGTTTCCCAACTGTGCATATCGCGGGTCATTGGGAGATAAAGCCCGCCAATCATTCATCGTGTTCCTCTGGTTCATTAGCAATTGAGGAAGCGCTTCCCCTTCTGCGCCGTTAGTATTAATCCACTGCCTGTGCAATGTGGCAAAGCCAAGCTCATTCTCTAAAAAAGGAGGCCTGATATGATCGGGGTTTCCGCGAAGGGCAAATTCCGAAACCGTATCAAGGGTAAAGGTCTGGGCGTCCCGCTCATTTGTATGGTACCGTTCCCGGGCAAAGGTCCGTTCCAACTGCCTGTAGTCGGTCCTTACCCCAACGGCGGTCCACATTTCCGCCACCATCTCGCCAAAGGGGGTAAATTCCTCAGTGCTTTCTATAATAATGTGCAGGGGCCTGCCGTCGGGTCGCACCCGCTGGGTACGGGCGGCGTTCCAGTTAAGACCCATTGCATCCAGCCGCTGGTTTGCCCCTGCCTGGTCGAATTGGGTCATGTGGGTACTCATCCAGGGTTCCATAAAGCTGGTCATATCCGGGGGAACTGCCTGGCGGGCTATTGCCCTGCCAAGAAAGAGCACGTCGTTAATCTGCTGGCGGTTAATGGCCAGTGACATGGCTTCCCGGAACCTGACGTCAGTAAAGATCGCCCTTAACACAGGATCTGGGTGGGTGATGTTGAAGGTAAAAGACGCATCCGAGCCCCTGGAATTGTTAAAGAGGTAAGTCGTATAGTTTCCCTGTCTTTCCCCTTGAACGTAGAGAGGGTAGTCCCTGACGGGCAGCGGGTTCTCCGCCGCCGCATGGAGATCGCCGGAAGCCAGTCTAAGGGTCCTTACCTGGGCGTCAGACACAATCACCCCAATTTGCTGATCTATATAGGGAAGCTGATTTCCCTCCCTATCCACTACAAAATAAAAGGGGTTCCTGTCAAAGTACTTATTGCCCTGGGCATCCACATTGGACAGTACCCAAGGGGCGATATCCGGGCTGTTCACGTTGGTCTGGGCTTGACCCTTATCTCTTCGGTTGTTGAGCATCTGAATCCAATTTTCAAAGCCTTCCCTTCTGGCCAGGGCTTCGGCATCGGGATTGTACCTTATATGGTATTGTTGAAGGTAATGCCTGGGGGCCCACATGAAATAGTTAAAGGATCTAGCCATAACAACATCAAACGCAGGGTTTGGCGCTGCAAAGGTTAAACGGACCGTGACTTCGTCCGGGGTTTCCATCCTCATTAGTTCGCCCCCATGAAGCCAAGTTTGGCCTATTACAGGGGTTACTTCAGAATTAGTGAGAAGATCCTCGTACCAAAACCTAAAGTCGCCGCTGGTAAAAGGCTGGCCGTCAGACCACTTCATTCCTCTGCGCAAGGTGATGGTCCAAACGGTAAAATCGCTGTTTGCCTGAACATCCCTGGCTAAAAAAGGCGTAAAAGTTTGCAGATCCGGCTCAATACGAAGGAACCCGAAAAAGCGCATCCCCTCTGTATCAGGCTGGCCGTGACCGGGGCCAAAGCTGGCTCCCCGGAAAATACCGCCGTACCTGCCGATTTCCGGTGCGGAAGTAACAAAAGGTTCAGCGGGAAGCCGCTGTTCCA
>Ga0099364_10013194_pt1 | contig 11105 bp, 10 predicted proteins | sample TergutTh196P3_FD_73070 | JGI IMG/M metagenome (GOLD analysis project Ga0099364, IMG submission 73070) | Microcerotermes parvus P3 segment gut microbial communities from Pointe-Noire, Republic of the Congo - Th196 P3 | ecosystem: Host-associated > Arthropoda: Insects > Digestive system > Gut ... | reverse complement strand
ATTATGCAAAAAAGCATTGTGGCTTATGAATGGGTACGCACCATCATCATTTTGCCTATGACAGTTTTGGTGTTCATACCGGCAATTGTTCTCTGCTTTACCGGATACCGTTGGATTCCCAATCATCCAGTATTGCTTGCACTTGGCGGAGTATTGCTGATACTCGGTTTGGCTTTGGCCGGATGGACAATGCGGTTGTTTGCTGTTCAAGGTCAGGGAACTGCCGCTCCTTGGAATCCGCCGAAAAAACTTGTTGTGTCGGGCCCGTACCGTTATGTCCGTAATCCGATGATAACGAGTGTGTTGATCATGTTGCTAGCCGAGGCACTGCTACTCAACACTTGGTGGTGTGTTACTTTGTTTGTTCTATTTTGGCTGGGCAATATGATTTATTTTCCATTCTTCGAAGAAAAAGACTTGGAAAAACGTTTTGGAGAATCGTATATTGAATACAAAAAGCATGTTCCTCGCTGGATTCCAAGATGGACGCCATGGGATTCGACTCCGTGCGAAATAGAAACGTTCACAAAATCCGTATCGTAAAATTTCCTTGCAAATTTTTTACCGCCGCACATTTAACAACATATAAATACTATGAGCGAAATTATGTTTGCACGGCGTGCAAACAATCGGATAATTGTATCCAGCCGGCCTGACTACGTTTTTCAAGATTGGCGTGGAGCGAACGAGTGTTGGCTTTTTGTCTCGCCGCACGATGATGATGTTGCCATTGGAGCGGGGCTGCATTTTATTGCAGGGATCGAGTCGGGAATTAATACGCATGCCGTTGTAGCGACAATCGGGTCGGGGTATTGCCGGCTAGAGCATAAAAATACGATTGCACAAATCCGCCGGGAAGAATGCCGTCAGTCGTTTGAAATTTATGGTTTACCGCCGGAAAATTTGCATCTGCTGGATTATTGGTCGACGGACATTTTACACAACTTGGGCAGGCGGTTTACCGACAAGTCGAACAGCCCGACGGCAATTGCGGGTGCGGACGGTTATCAAAATACATTTACTTGGCTCATCCGCGAAATACGTCCTACCCGGGTTTTTTTGCCTTCTCAAACGGACATCCATCCGGCTCATAAAGCAGTACGCGAAGAGTTTATCATCAGTGTTTTTCATGCTCAAGGCAAGATTTGGCCGGAGTTAGGGGAGCCAATTCGCAAGTTTCCGCGACTCTATGAGTACGCAACCTATAGCGATTACATAGAACCGCCGGATCATCAGGTTAAGACGTCGCCCGATTTACTGGAACGTAAACTAGCAAGCATTGCGGCCTATCAATCTCAAGAGCAGATCGAAGCCCTTGTCGTCAATATCCGAAGTTTGGGTCCAAAGGAATACATCCGCGAAGTGGGATTCAAACTGTTTAACCCGTTGCAATATGATGCGTTGTTTGAGTAGGCAAGCAAGCGAGGATGTTCGGCAATCCGCCGGCTTCTGCTTGTTTCACAACAATTGTCCGAAATGGGAGCGATAGATATTTACGAAAGTTACAACGTGTCAAATTACAGCGTATCAAGTTGCAATCTATCGATCATTTAACCAAAGACGTCAGTTGGATCAATATCTTCTACGACTCGGCATTGTCCTAACCCTGTCGGCAAGACGAAACGCAATTTGCCAAATTCAAATTTTTTATCGTGCCGCATCATTTCGATTATTTGTTGGGGGGCAAATCCCGTAGGGTACTCCGTCGGCAGGTTCAATGCTTGATGCAAGGCCAGTTGGCGATGAACGAAAAAATCATCGACCAGGCCGAGACGCCGGGCAAGCCGGGCGGCACAGATTGCACCCATTGACACGGCCTGGCCATGCAAAATCGCTCCCTCTTGGTTTTTCAAGCCGGATAAAACTTCAAATGCATGCCCAAATGTGTGTCCGTAGTTTAATAAAACACGTCGTCCTGTCGTTTCATATTCGTCTTCGATAACAATTTTCGCCTTAATTCGGCAACATTCGGCCACGATTTTTTGCAAGACGGCATGATCCCGCCGTTTGATCGGTTCGATATTGCTTTCGATGTATTGGAACAAATCTATATCGAGTGAAGTTCCGTACTTGACGACTTCGCCCAAGCCGGAAAGATACTGTTCTTCCGGCAAAGTTCGGAGAGTGTCGGTATCGATCATCACGGCTATTGGTTGATGAAACGCCCCAACCATATTTTTTGCGTTGGCCAAATCAATGCCCACTTTGCCGCCGACGCTGCTGTCAACTTGGGCGAGCAGAGAGGTCGGGACTTGGAAAAACCGGATTCCCCGGGCGTATGTTGCCGCCGCGAATCCGCCGAGGTCGCCGATTACGCCGCCTCCTACAGAAATTAAGACGGCTTTGCGGTCAACGGCGTCTTCAAGCATCGCTTCCCACAGGGTATTGGCTGTTTCTATTGTTTTACTCTGTTCGCCGGGGACTACGGACAGAACGTGCGAACGAATTCCAGCATCGGCAACGGATGCCGCAACGGTATGTGCATAGCCGAACGAATGTACATTATGATCGGTCAGAATGATGACGGACGAAGCCGGCGAAAACTCGGCAAGAATCTGGCCGACCTCCTGGAGACGACCGTTGCCGATAGTAATTTGGTAACTTCGCGAACCGAGATTAACGGACACATGCATGCTGTTTTATTGGGTTTTATGGGGTTACGACGATTAGGGCGTTGTCTTCGCCATTCTAACTAACGGTCATTGTATCCTACTGTCATCGTATCCGAAAGCGACATGAGAATAAAACGTGAAATGCTCTATTTATTGATTTTGCCTTAGCCTCGTTTCATCGTTTGCGATCACCAGATTATTTTGCATCCGCCAGGCCGAAATGTTGCCGGGGAAAGCAAGGGGCGGGCTGGCCGCTGTGCCGGGGACATGAAAAAGTTCCGCTAACTTGGACCAATGAGCATAATCCATTTCACGCAAAGGAAATTGTTGACTCTTCCAAACCTGAATCGCTAATTCACGCAAGACCGGCAACGAATAACGCTGAAGGGGTATAACATTGAAAACGATTCTGCCTGGCTGACGTTCTATAACGGCAAGATCACTCATTTCCTCAAACAATTCGGACAGCACCGTCTGATTTTCCGCCGCCAAGGTTGCCAGCCGGCAGACGGCTTCGTCAATCTGCGGATTAAAATCGGTTCGCAATACGGGAAGGATTTGCAGACGAATTCGGTTTCGCGTAAAGGTGTTTTCAAAGTTGGTTTTATCTTCGCGAAAACCTTTGCCCAGCGATTCGAGATAAGTAATAATTTCCTTTCGCCGAACGTGTAGTAGCGGACGGATCAACGTAACAGCCGGAGAGAGAACCCGTTGCGGTGCAATACCAGCCAGTCCAGTAAGGCCCGTCCCTCGAAAAATGCGGTGCAAAACGGTTTCGGTCTGGTCGTCGGCGGTATGTGCCGTTGCAAGATAACGAAAGCCGATACGTTCGGCTTGTTGTCGCAGAAAATCGTACCGGAAATTTCGTGCCGTATTTTCACTCAATGTCGGCGGGCTGTCCGTTTGAACTTGGAGTCGGCATTCAAAATAGGGCAGTCGGTATTCTGCCGCCAGGGCTTGTACAAATTGAGCATCGCCGTCGGAGTCGGACGCCCGCAAACCGTGATTAACGTGCGCAACGGCGAGTTTACCCCGTGCCGGCAAAGCGGACGCCTGTAATTCATGGATCAATAAATACAACATCGCAACACTATCCGCTCCGCCGGAAATTGCTGCGAGAACCCCATGGTCAAAAACTCCGCCAGGAAGAGAAAGCACAAAATTGCGATTAGTCGAGCAAACTATCTGTCGTTTATAGATTGTACTGTAAAGAGTACCGGCTTGGGGCTCTGGGGCCACCGACTCAGGGGGCCTACCGTCTCTCTGGCCTAAAAGGACGTCCGCAACCGGATAAAGGCCGAGTCCGATGGGTATCGGTTCCCGAAATTGCGTATTTCGCGATCGAACATGTATCCGCCTTCTATCCCCAAATTGATGCCGAATCGGGTTCGGCGTTCATATCCGAGCAATACCCGCAAGTCTCTTGATTCAACCCGGCCAGCGATGTCTTGAGAACTCCAGGTTGAAGTCGCAAATTCCAATGCCGTATAAAGCCAGTCCGATTGTTCCGTTCCCGCTGCGGAGCCAAACCAACGAATGCGTTGAGCAATTTTGAGTCGGGGGATAATCAATTCAACGTTGATGTCTTCTGTCGGTGTCCAGATGATACCGCCAACCGGGATAACGGTATCAAAATACCGGCGGTCGGTATAGGCTGCGCCAAGGACTGCTTTTATTCTTGGATTGATAAACCAAATCGCCGCAACGTGTACGGGGTACCGCATGGCCGAACTGGAACTCTCTTGAAAATCGCCGCTGTAAAGTATGCTTGCCCCCACGTCGAGCATAAATTTGTCTTGGACGACTGGGCGAAGCCACCGTAAGGCGAGTCCGGTCGTATAAAATGTTTCCTTAAACTCATCCTTTGTATCTAATGCCGTCGTCGAAAACCTGGGGGTCAACAGCAAGGGCGATTGCGGAGTGGGTAACGGCAATCCAAACGTTACGGACAAATCGAACTCGGTCACACCCAGCGGTTGCGAACCTTCCGCGGGAACCCAGAGCGTGTTGGAACTGATTTTTTGGAAAAACCCTGTGCGTTTTCCGCTCGGCAAATCGGACGCGCTGCCCAAGTATGTCTCGACAGGCCGAACAGAATGAGTTGAAACAGGACTAAACGTTCCAGCATCATGAAGAGTCTGGTCGGCATAGAGCGTTTTTGTCTGCGACAGCGAAGCAAAGGGATTGACCGGACTCGGACTGACATTGCCCAATCCTGGATAGGGATTAGGCCAAATGTTTTCAATCCAACTGTTGCTGTTTGGCGAAATGATAGTTTCCTGGCCTTTTCCTGAATGAGTCAACACGAGACAAACCAGGAGAACAAACAGAATCAACGCAAACGTGTTGGCAACGTTTCCCGCTATCGGTATCATTCTCTTCATTTCGGCCTTCCTGGACTCGTTTGGCCTGTGTCCGTGTGGAGTATTCATTGCGAAATGGACGCTAACAAAACACGGTGTATGATAGGAAAATTCCGAAACGGGAGCAAGAGCAGATTTCGGCGAAGGTCTTACCGCATTTCTTGCCGTTCGGCCAGGGCGTCCGCCAGCATTTCTTTGTTTGCGAATTGTAAATCACTCCCCGTCGTGATTCCTCGTGCCAGTCTTGTAATTTTCGGTCTGTCCGGCGGCGATTCCCACGGTATTGACTCTAACTGTGATAGAATATAGAATGCCGTTGCGTCGCCTTCAACGGTTGGATTTGTCCCCATCACAATTTCCCGAAACGTCCCCGACGCAATCCGTTTGATGAGCGGCGCAATGGTTAACTGATCCGGCGTAATTTTTTCCAACGGCGAAAGCCGGCCAAGCAGTACGTGATAGAGCCCTTCGAACCTTCCCGTCTGCTCTAGCATGATCAGGTCCTGCGGTTGTTCGACGATACAGAGTACCGATTGGTTTCTCCTCTCATCCTGGCATATCTTGCACAGTTCCTCTTCGGCCAGGTTGAAGCAATGCTTGCAATAACGGACATTTTCTTTAACCGCCGTGATGGAGTCGGCAAGCCGTAATGCTTCTGGTTTATCCAACTTGAGCAGGTAGTATGCAATTCGTTCGGCGGACTTTTTGCCGATGCCGGGCAGTTTTTCAAATTCGCGTATCATCCGCGAGACGGACTCGGTCAGTTCATTCATCATATCGACCTCATTGTTTTACGAATTTTTCTACCAGGCTGGACAAGCCCCCCATATCGACATCCCCCATCAGGGTTTTCATGGATTCGGACTGCTCTGTTCTTGCTTCCTGCATTGCATCATTCACGGCAGCAACGATTAAATCTTCTAAAAGTTCGGAATCCGCTTGCTGGAACAGGCTGGGGTCAACCTTGCAGCCAACGACTTGCTGCAATCCATCGACATGGACTGTAACAAGCCCTCCGCCAGCGTTTCCTTCGATTCGCAGTTCTTTGAGTTTTTCGTTCATCTCTTCCATACGCCCTCCGATTTCGCGAGCCTGCTTCATCAGGGAACCAATTTCAAACATTTTTCCGAACATTTTATCGTCGTCCTATTAGACATTTTCTTGTCGCCCCATTTTAGAACATTGCCATTCCTTTTCAAGCCCTTCCTTTTCAGCCCCTATCTTTTCAAGCCCTGTACAGATTAACGATGCCGACAAGAAAAACACCGGCTTGAGCGAACGCAAAGCCGAAAAACAATACGGTATCTGAATAATACATAAAACCATATCTCTGTGCGGCTTACAGATTTTTACTGTTTTTCCAGCGTAAACGAATCGGCCTCTTCGCCCGTTACGGTCTTCGCCGTTAGAGTCAACGTGTTTCCGGCAATCCTAATTGTCTGGAACAACTGCGTATCCGCCAATGTTTTTTCAAAAAACGGCCTGCTCTGTAATTCGTACATCTTCTCTCCGGCAACCGATGTCACGTAAACCGTGCGAGAGTTGGAATCAAGTTCCGTTACATTTTCGAGATCAATTACATCAACATGCGGTGTCTGCAATCCCGTCCTTGTATAGACGTGATCATGTCCCTGTAAAACAATGTCTACGCGATATTTGTCTAACAACGGCTTAATCGCCCCTCGCCATTCGGCATGATTCCGTTCTTTGGCCGACGAATAGATAGGATGATGAAAATACACAATCGTCCAGCAACTCGTATTGTCTTTCAGGATGCGTTCAAGCCAGGCGGCGATTTCGCCTTCTCCGCGAAATTCATACGCTCCTTTTGTCGAATCGAGTGCAATAAAACGCACTCCGTTGTAAACGAAAGTATAACACGTTTCTTTCATCGTATCCGGCCCATGTTCCGGCAACGTGAACAACGGACGCCAAAGATTGGATAAAGGCCGATGTTCTACTCCGTTCGTATCCGTCATCTTGTCGTGTTCATGATTACCCGGCACCGGCATGATCGGATACATCGCACTCAAAAAACCAATCGCATCGAACCATTGATCCCATTCCCGTTCGTTTTTGCCGACGCTCACCAAATCACCGGCGAACAAAGCAAACTTGGCATCAGGCAACGTCAAAAACGCCTTGCGTACCACTTGGGGATAGACTGTATCTAAACCGTTTTGAGCATCGCCAAAATAGAGAAAAGCAAAAGGCTGTTCGGTTTGGCTTCCTGTCGTAAATGTAAACCATTCCGACCAGTTGCCTTCTTGCCCGACCCGATAGGAATACATCGTATTCGGTATTAGCCCCGTAAAGGTCATCGAATGGGAATGATAGTTCATCGTCGTCGATTCGACCAATTCGCACTTAGCCGCAAATGTTTGTTTATCGGCATGAAACTTCGGTGTTGCCCGGGTTTGAGCAAGTTCGGCGAACGACGTTTGGATGTCCGTAGAAGTCCGCCAGTTGACGGACTGCGTTGTAGCCGGTTCGCCGGACCAACTCAACACAATACGGTCAGGCTGGGCAGTCGGAATCCTGGCCAATACAGCATCGGCAGGGAGTTCCCGAGCGGCAATGTTTTCGGCCATCAATAAAAACCAGGTTACGGCAAGGAGCAGCGTTAATATCGTTGTTTTATGTTTTGTCATAGTGTTGTAGTAGGTTAAGGTTTGAATGAGTAAGACTATCCGTCATCGGTATGTCAATTTTGTTCAAGGATCAATCTTTGGTTTGGCCGCCGTTTGGGGAGCGTGAACGTAAATTCGTTTTTCCCTTTGACGACTTCGACCGTTTCCAAAATTCCGCTGCGAGAAAGGTCGGCGGGACAATCCGGCTGCGTTTCCCGAGAAACGTTGATACGGATTTCATGCCAACCGATCACTGCTCCGTCGCCGGGGGCATACGTTGAAATCGTAAACTCTCCGTTTTCATTCGTTACGCCGCGTCCTGCTTTGCCGACGATCCCTGCCGCCCCGTCTTCTTGCGATCGGGGATGGAAAATGACTTCGACAAACGGCACCGGAGTTTCCGGCTCGCCTTCGATATGAACGATTCCACGTACCAGAGCCACGTTAAAACCGTCCGAACGGCCGCACCCGGCAAACTGCATGACGGCAAGCAGTATCAATAATGTTAAACCTGTTCTTTTCATAATTGTTTCTCCTTTCAAGTTAGAACGAGACCGAACCGCCGTCGTTTCGTCCGTGTAAATTGCTATAGATTTCTGCCGAGATGTTCTCGGTAATAAATCGAACAGCCCCATCGCAGTAGCCGAAATTTGCTCCGCCGGGATGCTCGCTGTATGCGTTGTCGTTATTGACGGCATTTCTTCCCCGGCTGTCTTCTACGAACCAATGCCGTTTTCCAAAATCGAGATTGATGGGGGAGACAACCCGACCGTTGATGCGGACTTGTTCATCGTTAAGTTGGGCTCCGATCCACGTAGGCCAGTTTTCCACTCCGTTGAAATTACTGTTATTCGCCAAGGCTTCAACGCCAGCATACGACGATTCGCCGATCATTAAGGTATTGCTCAAGCCGTCTGTGATTGCGGAAAAAGTGATCGGGCCATTGGTTTCACTCCATTTATGCAAGACTCCATTTTCTCGCGTGTCTCTTGCTTCGGGCGTTCCAAACGGGAAGCCATCGCTCCCGCCGCATCCTTTATAGTCGGACGTTGCGTAGCCGACAATCTCAGCGGGGAGATTCGCGCTGCCGAAACCGGGAACGGAAAACGAAGACGGTGCAATCGCCGGCAAAGTCGACGTCGGACATTTGAAGAAGGAAATCACAGTATCGCCGCCGGGATAAACAGGGACAGGTGTTCCGTTCGGACCGGCTACACCGCCGTTATCCGTAAAGTGCTGTCGGAAAATGCTCAATTTGGAATCTTTTCCAGATCGGTCGAGTCGATTGTATTCCGCTTGCCATTCGGCCCAGGCTCTGCCTGCATCCAACTTGTCATGTAAAGCGGACTGCTCCAGGTACGGAAGGATCATCGCCATAAAGCCAAATCCTTCATCGTTCGCCGAACCGCCTTGAGGTGCACTGTAGAGACCGACGGGCATACTTCCGTTTGTACTCTCAAAATTATGAACGCTCAGCACTATCTGCTTAATGTGGTTTGTGCAAGACATCCGGCGTGCAGATTCCCTTGCCGCCTGCACAGCCGGCAACAGCATTGCGACGAGCATTCCAATTATTGCAATGACGACGAGCAATTCAACCAGCGTGAACGCCGGTCTTTTTATGGTGGTTGTATATTTCATTGTTATATCTCCTATGTTTGATTGTTTGTTTGATTGTTCCATAGACCATTGAAAAAGACCGTTTACATTCTGATAACCCGATCTCGCAAACGATCATCTCTCTGATCTATGCCCGGTTATTATAAGGACGAATGTTAAGAAACTATTTTGGAAACAAAAAAAAGACAATAATTTTTTTGGGTGTCATTCAGGCTGGCGATGATCTTGCATTTGGCGGCGCAGACTATATCACCCACTAAACTTTAATACGGCTGTTTGTTATAATTATCTTTATTGTGATGTTCCTTTTTGACGCAAACATATCATTTATAAGGGCCATGGCATTCCAAGTTATATGACCAACCTTTTGTCCCGTCCGGCAGATAGTTCCGAATCAATTCCGATATTTGACACGCATGCACATCTTGATTTTCCGCAGTTTCAGACCGATCCGGCCTCATTGCTCCGGCGCTTAAAAGCCGGGATATTCCCCGGCGGGCTCGTTCCCGATGAGTTAGAAAACGTATTAGCAGGGCAAAAAATCGAAATCGTCGGTGTTGTCGTTCCTGGAGTTGATACGCAGCGAATCGATGCCGACGTAACAAAACGAATCCATGAAAGTTTCGCTGGTCTCGCCTATCTCGCCGTCGGTATTCACCCAAATTACACGGCCAACATTTCTCGAGAAGATTGGCAGATCATCGCCGAACTTGCCCATCGCGACGATGTAATCGCAATCGGCGAAACCGGTATTGACCGCCATTGGGATGAGTCGCCGCTCGATATTCAGATCGATTTTTTTCGCCGTCATATTGAACTATCACAGAAAACCAACAAGCCGATTTTGATTCATTGCCGGGATGCTTGGGATGATGTTTTGCCCCTCTTGCGTGAAATTTATCAACAATCAGGCCCGATCGGCGGAGCGATGCACGCTTTTAGCGGCAATACCGAACAGATGCTTGCGTGTGTGGAACTGGGCTTGCACGTCAGTTTTGCGGGTTCATTGACGTACCGTAATGCAAAATTTTCTGCCCTTTGGGAAGCGGCACGCAATGCGCCGGCGGATCGCTTGTTAATCGAAACGGATGCGCCGTTCATGTTGCCGCATCCCTATCGAGGAAAACTCCCGCAGAATGAACCGACACTCGCCGCCTTAACTGCATTACGGCTTGCCGAACTACGCAGTGAGTCCCTTCTAACAGTTGCCAAAACGACAGCGAACAATGCATTTCGGCTTTTTGGATTGCAGTAGTTTGGAGGGCAAAGGCCTTTTCGTTATAAGGCCTCGTTATATCATATTCATTACATTACATTCATTATGTTATATTTCGGGCTCGAATGATACCGGGTTCGCAGTATCGTTCTTTTGCAAGAGCGATGGCCGATCGCCGGATAGGAATGCTTTGACAATGGTTCCTGCCTGTTCTTTCGTACGGTAATCAGGATACAATACGGGTTCGGTATAACCATACTTCGCCAAAATTCTTGTACATTCAAGCCGAATATGAGCGGCCTTTTCTAAAGCCGTCGTCAAAATTCGTTGCGATTCTTGCGGCGAATGAAATCCCATCGCATTCGCCGATGCAATGAAATCCCAATACATTTGAGCATACCGCAACTCGTCCCGAACTGTCGATAATTCTCCATCGTCCGCTCCGATTTCCATGCAGGCTGCAATGTCAAAATGGGCTTTGACCAACATGTCCATCGCACGGTCCCGGACTTCCTTAACCCGATCTTGAATCAATTCGACTTGCTTAACCGTATCCTCTTCGCCCCAACGATGACACACGGCACACGTTCCCGATATGTTCGCCAAGGGACTTCGGAGATGATGGTTCGAGAATTTTTCTGCGCCTTCCGTCGTATAGGGAATA
>Ga0099364_10013193_pt1 | contig 11106 bp, 10 predicted proteins | sample TergutTh196P3_FD_73070 | JGI IMG/M metagenome (GOLD analysis project Ga0099364, IMG submission 73070) | Microcerotermes parvus P3 segment gut microbial communities from Pointe-Noire, Republic of the Congo - Th196 P3 | ecosystem: Host-associated > Arthropoda: Insects > Digestive system > Gut ... | reverse complement strand
TGTCGTGGCTTCCTTGACCATAATGGACTTCCTTGTTCGCGAAAACAAAGAACATTATGGTCTTTTTTTCAACCATGACACCAACAAAATGCGCAATTGCAAGCCCCACAAAGTACGAAACTATCAGTAAATTTGATCGGCCTGTGGCTGTCCGTGGATTGATCTCCTTGTTTTATGTGGATAATGCGTTTTTAGAAAATAATGAAAATCCTAGATATCCGACTGCTTGGTATGTTGAAGGGCGGATTGGCGGACAGGAGGATGATATCCCCGAAACAGATTGGTTTCCGATTACGCAGTTTTCTCATCGGCCTTATGAGGGAGGGACTTCTAAGCCAATGGGATTTTGTCGGAATTACGAGAATATGCCCGTTGTGAAAGAGTTTAGAGTATTTGTAGACGGGGATAAAATTGAATGTTTCCACCCATATTGGCCGAAGGATGCACTTGAACGAGGTCAAATAGAATGGTTGCCTGAAAATAGTTTTTATCCAGAAGGCAGTCTGGTTTATTTGGATATATCTAATCGTTGTCGAATAGATTACCTAGCCGAACAAGCAGGTGGGATACTTGGTGGTCGATGGTCGGTTGATATTTTAGATGTCGGCGGGTCTTATATCTGTGATGAATACCGTTGGTACATCACGGATTTAGCTGAGGCCGATAAATCTTGGCATTGGCCGGATTGTCGTAAAAATCAAGAAAGAAAATAACAGTATTGCGGTCGTTTGGTTGTGAATTATTTATGATTTTATCTAATCGTTTCGTATTTTTTTTGGGGGGGTAGAAAAGGCTTGACAAACAGGGTAGAGTACCGATTTTCCTCCAATATGCCTGACGATCTGAAGGATAAGCTGTTCAATGGTGATAACCGACGATAAAAAGGCGCCAATTACACGGAAATGTTTTGCCTATTTTGCCTTGTTTTTCTAATTTATTGAAAATGCTACCCCAAAGTACGAAACAATCAGACAATTTCTCCTGATAGACGGGATATCCATTTCGTGTTTTTTCAACCCAAACGCTCAATCTCGATGGCAGAGAGACCGGTCATCCGAGAAATAACATCAACATTGAATCCTTCACCCTTCATATTCCGGGCGATTTCAATGTCTCGCTCGGCTTTCCCTTCACCCTTTCCCTTGTTATGTGCCTCTTCCATGTCGGTCGCATGGTCGTGCAAGTACCGCTGATGGGCTTCGTCCAACGCACGCAGTCTTTCGTCCCGATTGAACTGTTGATATTTCTCGTAAGCCTGTCCGACTACCGGTTGTCCTTGTAATAGTGCAGTCATTTCAGCCTCGCTTTTCAGGTGAGAGTAATAAAAAAAGTTAATCCACGCACGCAACGCAGGCGGCAATTTCGATACCCGGTCGATTTTTTCCTTCGCCGCTTCCAAAATGTGCATCTGTAACAAGTTAGTCAGCACCACATTCGGATCGGCTTTTGCCGTCAAACGAAATGTATTATGAATGCTTTCCAACTGACCGAACATTTCAAAGGTTGTTACTGCTATGGCAATGACCGCCTTGAGTGACGAGTACGGATCACCCCGAAACATTTGACTGCTGAAGGCTCGGCTACTGTAATATGTCATTCGGTCGGCAAATGTCGCCCTTTCTGATGTTTGGAATTCGACAACAAAAATATCTCCCCGCTCGTCCGTTGCCTTGACATCAAGGATCGTGTACTTATCCGTGACGAACGTTGCCGGGTTAAACGGATTGCGTATTTCGACCGATTTAGCATCTGACTGCCCATCGCTTTCCAAAACGGCGTTAAGGAAGTGCAGCAGGATTGACTCGTTGCCAGGCGACCCAAACAGGAAATGCGCACAAGTATCCCGATAGGCGGGGACTGGCTCGTTGGACTTCGCTATGTTGAGGGCATTTTCAATCATTGCGTCATTCTAGCGTACAGATTTGGTTGTTTCAAGGGAATCTCTAATAATACAAAAAACGTTGCGTTCCTTGCGCAACCCTTTGCGCTCTTTGCGGTTAAAAAAAGGATTTAACCGCAGAGTGCACAAAGAACGCAAAGAAAAAACGACCAATTTGTCCCCGTGTAGGGTAACTGTTTTTTACCCGATCTTGGCTTTCAATTCTTCGATAAGTTTGACGGCTTGGCTGATTTCTGCCTTTTGGCGTTCCGGCTCAGAAGAGAGTTCGCGTTCAATCGTCAGGGGGCCTGTGTAGCCGATTTCGTGCAGGATGCGCAGGAATTGTTCGGCATCCACTTCGCCCGTCCCGAAGGGGACTTCTTTCCCCCAGTCCACGCCGGGAGTTCCCGTCGTTGCGATCCCGTCTTTGCAATGCACTCCGCGCACCCGGCTGGCCACTGCCCGTAGTGCCCCTAATGGATCGCCAATACCGTAGAGAATCAGATTTGCCGGATCGAAATTGATGAAAATGTTGGGACATCCCACATCATCCATGAATGCCGTCAAGAGATCGACCGGCTCTTGTCCCGTTTCCAAATGGAGTGCTTGCCCGTTGTGCGCCAAACGGCCGCAGAGTTCCTGGGTTGTTTTGACGATGCTTTTGTATGCCGGCGATGTGCGGTCGTGCGGAACGAAGCCGATGTGCGATCCGATAGCGGAAACGCCGAGTTTCGCGGCGAAATCGGCAATTTCGTAAGACTCGGCAAGCCGGGCTGCACGGGTTTTTTCGGGAACAAGGCCGACAGTCTCCGCCGTTCGGGCGATTGATTCATATGTCTCCCCTTCGAAGCCGAGGAAGACGGCGGTTACAGTAATTCCGTACTCTTGCAGTTTTTTCATGAATGCGTGGGCATTCTCATCGGTTCTGCTTGCCTTTGTCGGAGTGTGCAGTTGAATCGTTTTGATTCCAAGTTCCCGAACGACCTCGAGCCGAACGCCAAACCCGGCATCAATACTCGCAAACACACCAATCGGATTTTCCATCATTGTCAATGTCTCCTGAAAAAATCATTTCGTACGCACGGCATTCTATACGAAAAGAGAAGGGGTAACAAGAGCCCGACAGACGGGAATCTGTTTGAGGAGTGTGTCCAAGTTTAGTGGGCGTTTTCCTTGACCTGCCCCAATCTTGCCGGACACTTATTTCCCTGGATAATTTCAGAAAGGAGATTTTTCTATGTCCAAAACACCCGGCACCAAATCGTATCCTGCCAAATTTCGAGCGAAAGCCGTTAAACTCGTCACCGAAAAAGGATTCACGCCCCAACAAGTCGCCAAGCAACTCGGCTGCTCGCTTGAAAGCGTCCGACGGTGGAAAGAAACCGCCGCCAAAAAACTCGATCCCGAACTCGCCGCTCGAATCAAACTCGATGAAAGCGAAACAAAACGACTAAGAAACGAAGTCAAACGGCTTACCATGGAAGTCGAAATACTCAAAAAAGCAACGGCACCATGTTTCTATAACACAGTGCGAGGGAGATCATGTAACCGCACAATGTTACTCTAACACACGCCTGGATCAAAGAACAACACCCATGCTATCCCATTGCTGTGATGTGTAACGTTCTCAATGTCTCCAAAAGCGGATACAATTTAGCAGTAGTTCGTAGAAACGTTCCTTTTTGGGAAATTGATATTGACGAGTCCAAGTCTTTTCTGGTAAAAAAGTTGTATATTCACATCAACCCTTTTTTCAGGAGGAAAAACAATGGACTCATCCAGGAAAAATTTTAGCCAAGGCTACCAAAGTGTCAATGACAACTTCCAAAAATCCGCCGCCAACCTATTCGTGAAACAACACAACGGTACCAAATGGAGTAATGCCATCTTCATTACCATCCTTTTTTGCGTCCTGTGTCCCCCCAAAATTAGTAACCGTTCACGGTTTTTGGAAAATGGCGAATTTTCAGCCCTCTAAATTGCCTAAACTACTCATTTTGTCGGCAAGATTGAAGTTTTTACAACAAAATGGGGAAATTACGTAGTTTGGGAAATCAAAAAACAGCGTTTTTCGTTAACCCGTGAACGGTTACGATGAATCAACATAAAAAGTCGATTATGAAGACGGTTCGTCATTGTGTTCCTGCTCATAAGAAGGCGGCGGTGTTGTCCGAGCGATTTGAGAAGTATAGTGAGAGTTATTTTCTTTTTATTGATCAACCGTTGTTGATCGAGTCGAGGAACAACATTGCGGAGCGTGAGATTCGGACATTGGTCTTGGAACGGATGGTGACACAGGGAGTTCAAACTCACCAAGAGAACGCAATGAAACATCAATCGAAGACACAAGACCGTGCTCGTATCTTGAATTCGCCAAACAAGGAAATATTGCCATGTTAAAAATTGCTCATGAATCGCACTCTGTATTATAGGATATTTCACTCTCGAATCATGAGCTGGCGTTGAAGGAAGAGTAGAAAGCGCGGCAGTGGAATGTCTGCCTCTCGGAAATACGAAACTGTTTTAGCATGCGTGTTTCAGAGTATTTTTGTCGATTCACAGGTGGAATTCTAGCAATTCGCTGTGGTTATGTCAATCAACTCTCTGTCCTTGAATCCGTTGGGAGACATTTGTGGTACAATGAATCATAACGAATGTCAAAGATAAGATAAAACATGAGTACGGTTTTCATTTTTTTGGAGACGGGATTTGAGGAAATCGAAGCGTTAGCCACGATAGACATTTTACGGCGAGGCGGAGTATCGATTCGCTCAGTATCACTTACCGGTGAAAAAGTCGTTACAGGCGGTCATCAGATTTCTGTCTTGGCTGATGATCTGTTCGAGGAAATCAATTTCTCGGAAGCACAAATGTTAATCCTGCCCGGCGGAACCGTAAAAATCAATGAACATGCCGGACTCAAACAAGCAGTTCGTGCCTTTGCCCAGCAAGGAAAGCTCATTGCCGCCATTTGTGCTGCCCCGATGGTGTTGGGAGAACTTGGTTTGCTGAATAACAAAGAGGCGACTTGTTATCCCGGTTTTGAAAAATATCTCGTTGGTTCACGATTATCGAAAGCGACGGTTGTTACAGATGGTAACATTACGACTGGCATGGCGGCAGGCTATACCATCGAATTTGCGTTGGAACTTCTGTCGCGGTTGAAGGGAAAAGAAGTCGCGAACGATATCAAGCACCAGATTTTACCCACCGGGCAAAAGTAGTTACTTGCCTTTTGACCGAACAACAGCCATTTTACTGCCCTGGCGGGTGAAATTTTCGTGCCTGACGAAATTTATCTATAAATTACCTATTTCCACTTCGTCCCGAAACGGTAAGACGCAACGAAACATCCTAGTTTAACTAAACTCCGCATTTTAGAGAAAGTTTTTCCGCCAGGGCGGTAATTTCTAAAACGGAGAACACGGTGGGGAAAGCGGCGGTTTATGGCGTGAACAAGTATAACATCAGGGCTTCCTGTGCAACACCACGGCTGACACTTCCCCCGCGAAACGGCATTTTAATGCTCTTTGTCATCAATCCACGACATCAGTTTGCGGAGCCGGCGGCCGACTTCTTCGATTTGATGTTCCCGCTGAATCGCCCGCAGACGCTTGAACTTCGGTGCACCGACTTTGTTTTCAAGCAGCCACTCGCGGGCGAACTCGCCGTTTTGCACCTCCGTCAAGATTTTCTTCATTTCGGCTTTCGTCTCGTCCGTTACAATTCGAGGCCCCCGTGTGTAATCGCCGAACTCCGCCGTGTTCGAGACGCTGTACCGCATGTAATTCAAACCGCCTTGATAGAACAAGTCCACGATGAGTTTGAGTTCATGCATACATTCAAAGTAAGCCATTTCGGGCTGATAGCCCGCCTCGACCAGCGTTTCAAACGCCGCCTGCACGAGTGCCGACACGCCGCCGCACAGCACGGCTTGTTCGCCGAACAGGTCGGTTTCCGTCTCCTCTTTGAAGGTCGTTTCGATCACCCCGCCGCGCGTACCGCCGATTCCCTTGGCATAGGCGAGCCCGATTTTGCGTTCCTTGTCGCCGGCACCCTCGCCGAGAGCAATGAGGCAGGGCACTCCGCCGCCCGCTGCGAATTCGCTTCGCACAAGGTGGCCGGGCCCCTTTGGAGCGATCAAAATGGCGGTTACGCCCTCCGGCATGTTGAACTGGCCGTAATGGACATTGAATCCGTGCGTGCAAACGATGATATTTCCTTTGGAAAGGTTGGGACGAATTTGGGTTGCGAAGATTTCCCCCTGAAACTCATCCGGCAACGTCAAGACGATGAGGTCGGCTTGTTTGACCGCTTCTTCGGCGGCAAGCGGTTCGAATTGATCTTGGACTGCTCTGTCAAAGTTTGGTGTACCTTTGATTTCGGCAACGATGACCTCGCAACCGCTGTCCCGAAGGTTTTGGGCGTGGGCATGTCCTTGTGAACCGTAGCCGAGGATGGCAATTTTTTTGCCTTTGAGTAAGGAAAGGTCTGCGTCCTTATCGTAATAGATTGTTGCTGTCATTAAAATCGTCGAAACGTTAAACTGATGGAAAGGATACGCCGAAAACGGCATGCAATAGTGCCCACCCATTCTATCACTTTTTTTCCAATGGTGTAGTACCCGAAAAGCATGATGCGAATGTATGGGTGTGTCCAAATTTAGTGAGTGTTTTTCCAGTTCTTTGCGCCCCCTGCGCAACTCTTTGCGTACTTTGCGGTTAATTCTTTTTTAACCGCAAAGTACGCAAAGAGTTGCGCAAGGGGCGCAAAGAAGAGAACGTAATAACAAAAAAAGCGTTTACTGTGCCGTTTTTCCGGTGATTTTTTCGGTTTGTGTCAATTTTTTCGGTTTTTATGCCGATAGGAGGGGATAGTGGAAATTGTCATGCAAATGCCCTACGTTTCCGCTCAATCCCCCCATTGCCATGACTAGCGACCCCAAAAACTGCGGCGAACGAAACATCGTCGCCCAAGCCCACGCCGCTTTGCAGAAAGGTGAGTACTCCCTCTCCGAAGAACTCTATCGCAAAGTTCTGCAAGAAGAGCCGGACAACGTTTGTGCCCTCGATGGACTCGCCCTACTCCTTTTTCAGAACGGCAATATCGACTCGGGAATCGCCCTGTGCGAAGAAGCCCTATCACTTTTACGGAAGGCATCCCCGCCGAATCCCCAATGGGAGAGTTCCCTTCTCTTTCATCTTGGACTCGCCTACCGGGCACTTGGATTGCCCCTCGAAGCCCTGAAATTCTTTACCGAAGGGGCAACACTCGATCCGGGCAACCGCGACTTGGTGCTTAATCTTGGGCAAATCCACTTCGACTTGGAACAGTATCCCCAGGCAGCGGAACAATTTCGGACACTTACCGCTCTCCAACCGGACGACCCCTCCGCCTGGCTGACGCTCGGCTTCATTTTATCGAATATGGATCGGCATGACGAAGCCGCCGAAGTGTTGCGGACTGCCGAAACGCTAGACTCCGCATCGCCGGAAGTCTGCCACTATCTGGCCGAATCGCTGCGGAAAGCAGAACGGTTCGAGGAATCTCTTCCTTACTATCAACGAATGCTCCCCGTCGGTACGGAATACCCACAAGCAATTCATGGTTACGGGAAGTCGTTGCTCGCCCTCGGCAATCTCGAATATGGCTGGGACGCTATGGAGTTCCGGTTTGCCGCTTCATTCGGTGCCTGGGAACGGCATGAGTTGCCGAATTGGTCGCCCGACAAGCATGTTTCCCACGTATTGGCCTACTCCGAAGAGGGGATTGGAGCGGACGTGATGTTCGCTTCTTGTTTGCCAGACCTGATTAACAGCGTAGAACACTGCGTCGTGGAATGTGAATCCTCGCTTCATTCACTCTTTCAGCGTTCCTTTCCGCGAGCGGAGTTTGTCCCCCTTGCCGATGATTATGTGCGTCCCAAAGGGAATCCCTGGGGGTTGCCTCTCGGTGCACAAATTGCTTTCGGCAGTTTGCCCCGGTATTTCCGGCAAAGCGTCGACGATTTCCCCTTACGGAAGGCATACCTTGCTCCCGACAGAGACTTGGTTGCCCGCTGGCACACCCGGCTTGCCGGTCTGGGGAATGCGAAAAAAATTGGTATCCTGTGGAACGGAACTTGGACGAACGAAACGGCAAGACAAACGGCGTTGCCGATTCAAAACCTGCGCAGTTTCATCACCCGCTATCAAGGGGCGGCATGGATTAATTTACAGCATGGCTCGCGTCAGCATGCTCTGAGTTCTCCGCACGGCTTCGGCAGCGCGCCCCATGTTTTTCCCGAAGCGTTTAAGTATGACCTTGATGCGATGGCGGCATTGCTGGTGAGTCTCGATTTGGTGATCACACCGCCCGGCTATGTCGCACACCTTGCCGGTGCGCTGGGGGTTCGTACCTGGCTGTTGCTTCCCGAAGGTGCCGACTGGCGGCACTCGATTGATGTTGCTTCCCAAGAGAGCACGGCACCGCCTCGCTCTGTGTGGCATCCGACCATCAAGATGTATCGGCAGGCGAAGGGGCAAACATGGCAACAGTTTTTCGCAATCGTGGGGGATGACCTTGAAAAGTTCCTGACGACGTACCGGCCGCCGGAAGAAATGCCGACGATACTGACATTGCCCAAACGGAGGGTCGTCTATGGACGAACGGCATGAAGACGAGCGGCAGAAATTGCACAAGGAGAACAAGACAGAATGAGATTTAATTTATTCCTGACATTGGACTGCGAAGGTTGTTTTGTCAGAAAAGTGAGATTACAGATGAGGTTTACTAAAACGGCATGATTGAGTTATTTGCTCACAAACAGATTCGTTGCAATTATTGCGGATTCGGATTTTCCTTTACCGGATTCGGCAGTGCGGCGAAGATGGTCTGTCCTGCCTGCGGTGAAGAGAACGAAATAGAGCAGACGGAAGAAAAGCAGCAGAGGGCAGACAACGAGCAGCAGACGGCTGGGCAACAGACGGCTGGGCAGCAGACAGCACAGAGCAGAGAGCCGGCAACGGACGGCGGGCAACGGGGAGCGAATGTTTTCAGGATAGATGAGGAGAAGCCCGGTGCTTCGGCAACCGTGCCCTGTTCCGTCGAACATTGTCCCTTACTCACCGGCGGCGAATCGGGCGAAGCCGTTGCCGAACAACTTGGGCTGAAACTCCGTAAAAAACAGAGCCGGAAATATACCCTGTTGGCATGGACGGTAACGCTGCAAATGTGCATACTGATCGGCATTTTTCTCTTTATCGCACAGACAGAAATCATACGTGAGAGGAATAGAGCCTCCGCTCCGGTTATGGTGCCTGCATCGCACACAACACACTTCCCGATGGCACTTAGAGAGGCAGAAGCAGAGCCCGTGCCGAGGATACAGACTCTTCTCATGCCGGAACCCCTCACGCCGCCGCCCGCCGAGCCGGAAAACCCGCACATAAGGGATAATGGGGAGAATGGATTGCCGGACAACCTTCTCTTCGCAGCCTCTGATGCAGAATATGCCCTTTTTCCAAGCGTTTTTTCCCATGCGGATTTGGAGCATGATGCGTACTCGTTGCCCCTGTTGCCGCCGGGCGGTTGGGAGATGGAACCCTTTATTGACGACGACACGCCGCCTCTGCCGCCGCCTGCGGAGCAGAGGAAACTGACGCTCGAAATGGTCGATGAGTTGATGGAGAGAGCAAAAGAGATTCAGGCAATTGACCCGGAAGAGAGTGCTGAACATCTCCTGAAGGCGGCAAAAATTTGCGCACATCTCGGGCAGCCCCTACCCGATGCCATGTATTGGATGCTCGGCAACGTTTTTGCATCCATGACATGGGGTGAACCGCTCTTGGAAGCCGCTCCTGCCGTCGAAACGATGGCATTGAGTCCCAATAGCCGCTACTTCATTGTTCAACTGCACGATAAAACCGTCTGGTTCTGGGACTTACACAATGCCGAACAGCAGGGCGTTCCGCTTGATTCGGGAACGGAAGAGTATGTCAAATTCCTCTTCACGCCGGACTTGCGTTGGATTATCGGCGGACAAAAAGACGGCACGATTCGAATCTGGGATAGATCCCTCAATAACCCTGCCGAAGCGGTCATCACTTTGCCGGAACGTATTCCCGGCTTGCAGGATTTACAAATTGCTCCCAATGGGCAATGGCTTGCTGCGTTCGGTCACGCACCCAACGGCATGATGATTGCACAGAACAACTCCTCTATTCAGCCGGTTCATCCGCTCAATTACCAAAGGGGAGACCAATGGGGCACACCGGAGGGTCCCCATCCCGTACTCCTTTGGAATTTGCGTCAGATGAGTTCCGGGCTTATCCCGATGGCGCTGGGGATTCCGTCCATGCCGCAACCGGTTCAAGTCATCCAGTTCAGTCCGAATTCAGACCGTATTGCGGTCGGCAGGAGAGATACCGTTGTCCGTGTTTATGACTTGACCGCACGCGGGATCGTTGAAGAGCCCTTTGTACTACGGGGACATCAACTGGGAATCACGCGAATTGCCTTTGCACCGAACGGGCAATGGTTGGCGACGGGAAGTCAAGACAATACCGTACGGCTCTGGAATTTGGCGAGTTCCAAAGTTTCTACGGAATCGGTTGTCCTCTACGGACATGTTGGTTGGATTAGTGCATTGACGATTACTCCGTCGGGAGAACAGGTCATTTCGGGAAGTTACGACGGGACTGTGCGGATTTGGAATGTCAAAGAGGGGCAAATCGGTACTGCACTGGACGAAGTGCCGGTGGTGTTTGAATCGAATTTGGGTGTTTTGGAGTCTCTCTTAATAACCCAAAACGGCAATAAAATGGTCGCACTGGGCAAGGAAGGGTGTTTGGGAATTTACTCATTCCCTTCTTTGATGGGCGGCAAGAATTCCGAAAATTTCCAAGGGATCACCTTCCGCAACAGTGAGTTATTGATTTCCAAGTGCCTGATAACATCGGACGATCTGCTGTTGATATTCAGTTATGAGCATTTAGCGGATCCCGTGAACAGCGGCATCCGCCTTTGGCCTCTCTGCCCGCAGGCGTTTGTGCAATAGACTCTGTGAACGTCCCTAACTGACGTTACGGGCTCTGTGAACGCGGATATGTGAACACGTTTCTTTCTTTGCGGTAAAAAAATTGAGAGAGTTGACTCATTTATACTTTTCCACATTTTGTTCCGCAACAACCCTTTTCAAGGTTCTCTATTTTACCAAAAAGATGACTTTTTGGTAAAATAGGTAATTT
>Ga0099364_10013192_pt1 | contig 11106 bp, 9 predicted proteins | sample TergutTh196P3_FD_73070 | JGI IMG/M metagenome (GOLD analysis project Ga0099364, IMG submission 73070) | Microcerotermes parvus P3 segment gut microbial communities from Pointe-Noire, Republic of the Congo - Th196 P3 | ecosystem: Host-associated > Arthropoda: Insects > Digestive system > Gut ... | reverse complement strand
AACTCGTACTTATACCCGAGGTCGAAAATCCTTGCAGTTTCTTGCTTGTCTTTTCGCCGCCCTGCTTCGTTGCCAAAACTTGCATGGCACAAAGCCATGCTGCGCTTTGTCGCCTTGCATGGTAGCAAAAATCCTGCACAACAAAGCTGCCAATATTTCGACCTCGGGTATAAAACATCTACGCGCGGCGAGGCGGTCCGCATGGCGCTAAAAATGGTCAGTTATTAGCATATGCTTCTTGCGGAAGACTTTGCCGAGCGTCTTGGCGTTTCCGTTTATGCGCACGTCGTCCCTCCTCGCGATCTGCTCCAGCCCAAACACGCCAAGCACAAGCTGCGCCAACGCGCGCTCCGAAACCTCGATGTCCGCTCCCGCGCCTGGCTCATCAGCTTTTAGCAGCCTTACCTCGCACTCCCCTGCGCACCCGTACTCGACCGCGTACACACCGTTGTTCCACTGCGCGAAGCCGTCGCTGACCTTGATCGTGAACCTACCTTCTTCGCCGCCGGGCTTATCCATAAGCTCAAGCGCGCGCTTGGCGTCGACGACGCGGCTCATCCCCAGCCACCAGTTCTCGATGCCAATAGAGTACAGGTCGGGCCAGTGAAACTCCGCTATTAGTTCATGGCTAGAGACGAAGGCTATTTTTTCAGAGGCGCCCTCGAACATGCCCATGAATTGCAAAATTCCAAGCATGCCCTCATGGTCAGCCCAAACAATGTCAGATATCTTAATTTCCTTGCCGTCGTGCTTGAATTTGGCCCATGCCTTCACATTTTGCTCGTCGTCTGCCCAATAGTATAATCGCTCCGCGCTAAAAAGAGGGATATCGAAGACATGGTCCCAACGATGCAAAGAGCGCGAGAGCATGGCATTGTGCCTTGAAGCGAATGCTTCATACACTTCGACCAGCTTGTCGCGAACGGGATCCCCTTTGACAAACTCATGCGCGGTGCCGCCGCATTTTAGCCGACGCGCGGGCGCGACGGGCAAGGTGTATCTTCTTACCCCCCCGCAAGTCTCATAACCGAATTGCCGATAGTATTCCAGCGAAAAGGGAAAAAGATGCGAGAACACTGTACCATTATCATGGATGTCATTAAATATATTAACCATTAAATTTCGGACTAAGCCTTGACGCCTGCATTGCGGCTCCGACGCGACGCCGCCAATCCCAGCCATGCTGACTCTTCGCCCGTCAAACCACATAGAAAACGGAAAAACATATATGCCAGCGAGCAGTCGGCCATTTCCGTCCAGCGCGCAGTACGCAACGCCGTCTTTGTCTTCGCTTTTTTCGATCTCTTCGCGCGTTTCTTTTTCGCCCATGTTAAGATTAAAAACGAAATTTTGCAAACGCGAAAGACTGACCTTCTCTTCCTTTGTCGCCCTCTTATACACAATTCCGTCATGGCTTGTCGATTCATTTGCAGCCATATCTCGCTCCTTCCAACGCTTTCGGTGCTTTCGATACATTCGATGTATTCGATGTATTCGATGCATTCGATGCATTCGATGCATTCGCTCCTTCCAATACATTCGATGCTTTCGACGCTTTCAATGCAAGTGTAATTCTAAACGTCCGAGCCATGCTTGTCAAGAGTTTGACGGCAAGACCATGAATTGAGATTGACGCAAGATCATGTAACGAGTAGAATGTAGAAAGAAAAATGTATTAGCGATACAAAGCAGCCGGAATGACGACTATAATGGAGAAAATTAGAATGAGCGAAAGGCCAATCATCGGAGTCGTCCCTCTTTGGGACAGCGAAAAAAGCAGCCTATGGATGTTGCCAGGCTACATGGACGGGCTTATCGAAGCGGGCGCCGTCCCCGTCATGCTACCAATGGCCTCCGACGACAGCGCAATGCGGAGTATCATTGACCGCTTGGACGGCTTTCTTTTGACAGGCGGGCAGGACGTTTCATATCTTCTGTATGGTGAGCCAAGGCACGAAAAATGCGGCGAAATCTGCGACATGCGCGACAAAATGGAGCTTGCGCTTGCCAAGCGCGCCCTTGAAGCCGACAAGCCGCTATTTGGCATATGCCGCGGCCTCCAGTTCCTGAACGTTTTTTGCGGCGGAACGCTTTATCAAGACTTGCCCTCGGAATTTGATTCAAGTATCGGCCACGACATGGTCGCGCCATATGACAGGGCTGTTCACAGCGTGGAGCTAAACAGCTATTTGGCGAAATTGCTTGGCGCGGACAAACTGGAAGTCAACAGCTTGCACCATCAAGGGATAAAGGCGCTTGCGCCGTCGCTCGAGGCATGCGCGAAAGCATCAGACGGTTTAATTGAGGCGGTAAGAGCGCCAGGCTGCAATTTTGTCGTGGCCGTGCAGTGGCATCCGGAGTTCGCGCTCGAGTGGGACAGCAGCAAGAAACTGTTTTTAGCTTTTGTAAAAGCCTGCTCGCAATGATGTTTTGCGACGAATCACTCATCATCACCATCACCACCACCATCACCACCGCCACTACCACTTCCACCGCTACCTCCGGCTTTAAATTTCTTCTGCGAGGATAACATCGAGATTGTAAAACGACACCGGCTTGTCAGAATATGGAATGTGCATATTTAGCACATTGCTTTTTTCGTCAAGCTCTCCCTCCGTAAAGATGTTACGGATATGCTTAGAGACAACAGATCTTTCACGCCCGAAGAGCTGGGCGATTTGCGCTTGCGAGAGCCAAAGGGTTTCGCCTTCCATGCGTACATCGATCTTGGCCAAGCCGTCTACCGTTTGATAGATGATGATTTCATGCTTATCGCTCATTTGCTTGTCACCTCTACTTTCGCTAGGTTGTACGTGTACAGTACCCCCTGGCATGCGCTGCGCGGAGTGATGTGCGCTCACGGGCGCTCGAAGGCGCTTGCAGCACGGTCCAAAACAGGAACCAAAGCGTAAGCTTTGGCTGAAGCCTATGCTTTGCATAGGCTTCGCTCTCAGCTCGTCGCTGCGCTCCAAGCCGTTCACACACAAGCACTCCGCTCCCCTTGTGTTCACCACCGAACCGTCTCCTTGTGTTCCTCGCCCGCCCTCATTTTGAACTGTCAAGTATTCCTTGACAGTTGCGTTGCGTTGCGTTGCGTTCACCTTCCTTCAAAACATTATTATGGCGCAACGACTCGGCGTGCCCAATGTAAACCATCACACAACAGAACCGTCCCCGTGTGTTCGCCCTTGTGTTCCACCGTACACAACAGAACCGTCCCCTTGTGTTCACCTTGTGTTCGCCCTTGTGTCAAAACCATTTTCGTGGTAATATCGACACAAGTGAAAATTGAAAGGAGTATTTGACCAAGTGGGCATTACGATACTATCTATGGCGACAAAGGTCATTATTATAGGTTTATCATTAATCGGCTTGTATTGCGTTTCTGGGTTGACTCAAGGAAAGTTTCGGATCGAAACGCTAATATACTTCACTAACCTAAGCATTGTTTTTTGCATCCTGTACTACCCGCTAGCCTTGTTAATCCCTGGTGGTGGCGGCAATATAATTATAGGCAACATTGTATTCAACATTATGGGCTATTTAAACGGGGCCGTGGTATTATGCGTCACGGTGACGATGTCGGTGTATAATTTCGCTCTCGTTCCGCATATTCGAAAGAACAACGCGACATACAAGCTTTTTTCGTTCTCTGATATAATCGTCCATTATGCTGTTCCAACGCTGGCAATAATGGATTGGCTTTTTTTCGCGCAAAAGGGCCTGTTCTCATTTTACAGCCCGTTCATCTGGTCAGCCATATTCCTTGCTTACTATTTTTTCTTGTTAATACGCGCCCGTTATGGCAAGGCACTAGAATACACGCAATCCAGGTATCCATATTATTTTATTAACGCAGACTTACTAGGCGTAAAAAGAACGGCAAAGAACCTCTGCTTCCTGTCCCTTGCCATAATTGCATTGGGATACGGAATAACGCTCTTTGACCGTTTACTGACGTAGCAAGCAAATAATTAAACTGGGAGGATGAAAATGCCAAAAAGAATCTTAGCCGTCAACGGCAGCCCGCGCCATGGCGGGAACACGGCGCACATGCTTAGCACAGTGCTCGAAGTGTGCGAAAGCGCCGGTCTCGAGACGGAGCTTTACCAAGCCGGCGGGCGAGAGACGAGGGGCTGCAAGGCATGCCTCGGCTGCAAAACGAACCCCGGACGGTGCGTCACCGACGACTGGGTCAACGAGGTGTATAAAAAGATGGTCGCCGCAGATGCCATCTTGCTTGGCTCGCCTACATATTTCGCTGACATGACGCCTGAAATGAAGGCTGTGATCGACCGTTGCGGCTACATCTCAAGAAGCGACGGCTCGTCGCTTAGCCGCAAGGTCGGCGCTGCGGTCAGCGCTGTGCGCCGCGCAGGCGGCGTCAACACGCTCGACTCCATGCTGCGCTTCTTTTTGATCAACGACATGATCGTCGTGGGGAGCAGCTATTGGAACATGAGCCTATGCCGCGCCGTCGGCGAATACGAGAAAGACGCGGAAGGCGTCTCGACCATGCAAAGGCTAGGCGAAAACATCGTGTGGCTATTGGAGAGGATATAAAGGCAGACCGGCCAATCTAATAAATCGGTCAAATCGCCTAAATCATGGAATCAACCAGATTAAGCAATTGTGAGTATTGCGCGTAGTGAATTGACATTGCGCGCAATACGTGCTATCATGCTCTTATTGGATTATACCCGAGGCCGGAAAGATTGGAAGCTTTGTTGCGCAGGATTTTTGCTGCCATGCAAGGCGATAAAACGCAGCATGGCTTTGTGCCATGAAAAGCAACAAAACGCAGCATGGCTTTGTGCAATGCAAGTTTTGGCAACGAAGCAGGGCGGCAAAAAGACAAGCAAGAAACTGCAAGGATTTTCGACCTCGGGTATATATATACATTGACTGTAATGTGATTTGGGCGATGGGAGAGACGCAATGAAGAATAATAGCATAATAAATGAAACGAAAAGCAAGAGCTTTGCCACAGCCAAAACCGCTTTTTTCGCGCTGTTCGCGGCTATGCTGCTGGTCGCCTTGCTGCCTGCCCCACCCGCGCAAGGGGCGGACAGAGGCTTAATCACTTTTCGCGCTTCAGCTGAGAGCGGCTTCTTGTCCTTGAACAACGTCAGAGACCAGCTTGACGCGGCCGGCGTGACGGCTTCCGACACATTCTCCGCAACATTTCACAGCAACGTAACGGCAATTGGCTCTTATACCTTCAATGGCCAAAGGAATTTAACGAGGGTCGAAATCCCAAGCACAGTGGCGAGAATTGACACAGGCGCTTTTCGTAGCTGCTCAGCCATTGTGGAAGTCACTATCGCCAACGGCTTGCAAAGCATTGGGGCAGAGGCGTTCAGCTATTGCACGCTACTGTCGTCGATAAACATCCCCGCAAGCGTGACTTTGATTGGCGATTCCGCCTTTGGTTTTTCCGAGAACCTTGGGCTAATAACCGTGGACCCCGCGAACGGCCACTACTCTTCCCAAGATGGCTATCTGATGGACAAGGCAGGCGAGACTTTGATTTCGTTCCCAATCGGCAGCAAAGTAAGCCTTGAGCAATTCCCTCCCAGCGTTAAAACCATCGACAGTTATGCCTTTAGCGGTTCATCGAGGATGGCCGTTACCATCCCAGAGGGCGTCGAGGCCTTAGGGGTTAGCGCATTCATCAATTGCCCATACCTGGAAAGCGTAATCCTTCCTGACAGCTTGCAAAGCTACAGCCCGGGGGCCATTTTGGCTTGCGAAGCCCTGACTGATATTAGCGTCGGGCCTGAGAACGCGGCGTTTTCTTCAAAGGACGGCGCTTTGTTCAACAAATCCGGAACGGAGCTAGTCGCATATCCTTCGGGGAGAGCAGGCGAATATGCCATACCCAACGGCGTGGAGCGTATCGCCAGCAAAGCTTTTGGCGAATGCATACGCCTCACAAGCGTGTTGATACCCCACGGGGCCAAAGAGATCGGCAGCGAGGCTTTTTTCAACTGCTCAAGCTTAACCAACGTGTCAATCCCTGGCAGCGTGACGAAGATAGGCGACGGCGCCTTTTTCTCATGCGCGGCCCTTGATAGCATAGAAATACCCGAAGGCGTCAAGACCATCGGCGAGCAGGCTTTCTTCTATTGCATCGGCCTGACAAACATAATTTTACCAAATAGCTTGACAGAACTCGGCAACGAGGCGTTTATCGAGTGCTACACGATGACGGACGTAAATTTAGGCGAAGGCCTGAGGCGCATTGGCTCCTGCGTGTTCCAGGACACGCAAATAGACACCATTTTCTTGCCTCCTTCTTTAGTTACATTTGATAGCCCCGACGGCTCAAGCATCGGGCCATTTTCCAACATGTCCAACCTTGTAAATATCGTTTTCGCGCATGGCACGGAAGCTATCGGCGAAAACGCGCTGCTCGGCATATCGACGAACGTGGAGGTTTTCGTGCCAAAAAGCGTGCGATACGACGCCATCCATTACGGAAGCGGCTTGAACCCGAGTACCAAGCTGTTCGTTTTCGCTAGCTCGGACATTGAGACGTACGCATTCGATATGAGGCTTCCCTATTTCACGATGCCAACGATCTTGGGCGACGTCGTGGCGCCGGAGGGGCGCCAGTACTTGCCATACTCGCATGTGTTCGAGTCTAGCGAAGGCGCTACTTTGATCGCGGTGCAAGACACGCTGCCTGCGGGCATGTACGTCGCTGTGACCTCCAGCCCAGGATCGAACCGCGAACAGGGCGAGATATACGGCGCGCCCGCGACCCATGGCACGTACACAGCGACCATTCGCGCGGTCGATGCAAATGACTATCTATTAAAAGACGAAATCACCTTCGACATCACTATACTGCCAAGGATCGAGGCGCAGGTCATCTTAGACGAACTCAACGATTTCATGGTCGCCGAGTACATCGGCGAAGACATCGGGGAAGACGGCGTATACGTCTTGGACGTCTACGACCATGAGCCCCGAGACGAGCGGATAGTATACCGCGACAAGGACCTTGGCGGCGTCTGCGTCGTGGACAACTTCATCGACCTTTGGATCGACGGCATGCATATGGAGATGGGGGAGGGGAAAGACTATACGGTCGTAGACGGGTCGGTCGTGATCACGGTGCTCGGGCAAGCGCTCGGCAATTTGTCGTCAAAGCCAAACCCACACACAATCGCGGCCGAGTTCAAGATCAACGGAGAGCAGAAGAAAGCGGCGCAAAACTTCAATATAAAAGTCGTGACAAGGCCAGCCGAGGCGTCCACACCAACGCCAACGCCACCGCCCGTGATTACGGCCACGCCAACGCCAACACCCACGCCAACGCCTACACCCCCGGGCTCGACGGGTCCATCGGGCCCGTCCGGTCCATCAGGCCCATCTGGCCCATCTGGGTCGGCGTCGGCCCCGAAGGCGAGCGCCTCCTCCTCTGCGCAAACGGCCCCGCCGATTTTGCCGCAGCCGACGCCTTCACCAAAAGCCACGCCTGCGTCGACCACGTCGCCTAGGGTGACAGTCAGGCAGGCGGCCGCGCGGACGCCGGCGCCAGCGCCAACGCCCGAGCCGTACATCGCGCTCTTCTCAGATGTCAGAGAGTCCGACTGGTTCGCGCTGGATGTCAAATGGGCGTACGAAAACGGGATAATGATCGGCGTCAGTGACACCGAATGGGCGCCGTACGAATTGACCAACCCCGCGATGGCCGCGCTCACGCTTGCGCGGATGCTCCAAACCGACCTAAGCGCATACGGCTGGGCGGGAGACGCTTGGTATTCCGCAGCAGTCGCCTGGGCGGCCGAAACCGACCCGGAGTCGTTTGGCGCCCAGCCAGCTTTCGGAGCGCAGCAACAAAATGGCCCGCTTACATTGCTTGCTGGAGAAGCCAGCGCCCCGTACCCCGAGCTGCCCATCGACAGGGGGCGGCTGGTCGTCGCGATCGCGCGGTTCTTGCGCCACGAGGAGGCGAACGACGGAGCGGCGGCGATCGTTAGAATGGATGCTAACGCCGGAGCGGCGGCGATCGCTGAGGCGGCGGGAAACGCCGGAGCGGCGGCGATCGTTGAGGCAAACGTAAACTCGAACGGGACACAGTTCGCCGATTACTACGATATGACCAGCCAAGAGCGAGGCGCCTTCGCGGCGCTGCACGAGCTTGGGATAGTCAAAGGCAAGGGCGGCGGAGTGATGGACCCGCGCGGGTTCGTCACGAGGGCGGAGCTTGCGGCCATGCTGCACAGGTCGGAAAGATACTTTCTAGGTATCAATTAAGCGGGATATTAATAACCACGTCATTGCGAGCGCAAGCGAAGCAATCCAGACATCGAGCATACAGTATACTCGCGAGCGTCAGCTTTTGCATCAAATCAAGTACGTGTACAGTACTGTGCGATCATTGTTGATTTCGAATGCATCTTTCGTAAGGACGGTGAAGCGCCATTTGCAATTGCACATGCCCCACGATCGTCCGCAGCACTTGTTTTACCGTACCAAAAGGCGGACGCGCAATGCGCGCCCCTACGCTGGCTATACCCAAGGTTGGAAAGATTGGCAGCTTTGTTGCACAGGATTTTCGGTGCCAGGCAAGGCGACAATCCGCAGCAATGCAGGCGCGTGCTTTAGCACACGCCGTGCCTCTGCAAGGATTGGCAACGATGCATGGCGACGAAAAGACAAGGCATAAAGAACAGGTTGTTGCTGAACAGCTCCTAAAGGTTGGCGATGGCGACGGCGCGCTTTTTCGCGTACCGCTCCTGTTACCACTCGACTCGGTCAAAGCGCAATTCCTTGTAGTAATACTCCCTGTCGCGTTCTGTTATCTCCCGCAACACTCTGCACGGATTGCCGACAGCAATCACATTGGCTGGTATATCCTTTGTTACAACGCTGCCTGTTCCGATAACGCTGCCTTTGCCAATTGTAACGCCGGGCGCGATGACCGTGCCGCCGCCGATCCAAGCGTCGTCGTCTATGGCCACCGGCAGGGCAAACATGCCGCCTTCCCTGCGTTTGTCAGGATGCACGGGATGGTTCGTCACCGATATGGTAACATTGGGGCCGAACATCACATAATTCCCAATCGTCACCTTGTAGTCATCTACCACGGTGAGTCCAAAATTAATGTAGATATAATCTCCCAACGAGGTGTTACTGCCGTAAGACATATAAATCGGAGGCTCCATCCATACATGGTCACCCATTGTTCCGAAAAGCTGCTTCATCAGATTATTTCTACCCTCAATGTCGTCCGGGCGCAGACGGTTAATCTCCCAACAGAGAGTTTTGCCACGCTGGCGCGCGCACGCCAATTCCTCCGCTTCTTCCGGATAGTGCGCGTCATGGTCGGTGAACAGTTGGCAACAAGCCATTCTTTCCTTGATGGTCATAAAAATCTCCCTTTCCTTTTAGTTCATAAGCGGACTCTTCTTTTCAAATTGCAAGCATGCCCTCTATGTAAAATCCCTCGTAATGTTTTTTAGCCAACGATATTGACGAAACCGAAATAATGCCGCCGGGAGTTTAATAAACTCATCAAGACAAATAATCGCGTATAAGAGCATAGGGTCAATGCGCCACACAAAAGCGCATAAAAGACTTATCGGAAGAATAACTCCCCACATAGCTATGGTATCGCACCAAAACCCGAATTTAGCATCGCCGCCCGCCGGGAATATGCCGCCGATTACGGTGGAGTTGAGTGATTTTCCGACGCAATAATAAGCGCAAATATAAAGCATTATGTTTAGATAGTTTTGTGCCGGCGCGTTCAAGCTGACCGCGCTAAAAATAAAAGGTTTAAGTAAAAGGATGGACATTCCGGCTATCATACCAAATATCAGCGCGTAAATATACAGTTTTTTTCCGGCTTCTTTTGCTCCTTGCATGTTGCCGCCGCCCAAGCGCTTACCCACGAGGATGCTTCCGCCCCCGGCTATGCCGCCGCACAGAACAATAGCCAAATTCCTTACCACCCCGGCTATGGAATTGGCAGCGACCATGTCCGAATTTACATGGCCGATGATAGCGGCGGTGGCCGACGTTGCGAGCCCCCACACTAAGTAATTAGCCTGAACAGGGAGCGTATACCGCAGATAATCCCGTGTGAGCTGTTTTTGAATATTGTCCCGAATCGGCAAGCCGAACTGTATATTGTCTCTTTTTGTCGAGTGGACGGCGCAACACGCAAGTTCAATGCAACGTGCCAGCATAGTTGCTACGGCGACGCCGATAACGGCTCTGTCGGGTTGGCCAGGAAATAGCGCAAAAATACTCACAGCGTTTAACGCTATGTTTATCAAAAGGCACGTTGAACTGACAGTTGCGCTGAAACGCGCCTTGCCCATGCTTCTCATCACGCCGAGATACATCTGCGACATACTCATTGCAAGATACGAAAACGAAACAGTCCGCTGGTATTTTATCCCAAACGCGATAAATTCCGCGTCATTTGTAAAAACACGCATCAAGACTCCCGGGAAGCATACCGAAGCTGTAAAAAACAGGATTGATACAATTCCCGAAAGCATACAGGCTATGCTTAAAACCCGCCGTATCGCCTCGGGTTGTTTTTTGCCCCAATATTGGGCGGTAAGGATCCCCGCGCCCGTAGATAACCCGAAATAGAACAGCGTCAGCACAAATGTTATCTGACCCGCGAGCGATACAGCGGACATAGCTGACTGGCTGAGCATACCGAGCATTATGATGTCCGCCGCGCCGACTGTCGCCGAGATTAGGTTTTGCATAGCGATAGGGATAACAAGCGTGACCAGAGAACGGTTGAAACTGTTGTGTTTTACCATATTGCGAACATCACACTCCTCCCACCCTCCACCGACAATATAGATATTGTAGTACCAATCGCTTGATATTTCAATAAATATAGTGCATAATACTATCAATATCGTATTTTTCTCATGGAGGTGAGGTATGATTGCTCTTGATGTTTTTTCAGATATGTCCGAGCGATTGAATCATAATATACCAGGATTCCCACTCTATGCGCGTAGCGGAGAATTGCGCAATTATGACAGATATGCTGCAGCATGTCACTGGCATCCTGACTTGGAATTCTTGCTTGTGTTGAATGGCTCTATGGATTATTTCGTC
>Ga0099364_10013191_pt1 | contig 11108 bp, 12 predicted proteins | sample TergutTh196P3_FD_73070 | JGI IMG/M metagenome (GOLD analysis project Ga0099364, IMG submission 73070) | Microcerotermes parvus P3 segment gut microbial communities from Pointe-Noire, Republic of the Congo - Th196 P3 | ecosystem: Host-associated > Arthropoda: Insects > Digestive system > Gut ... | reverse complement strand
GCATCAATGGGTGCGGGGGTAATTTCCTGTGATTTTCCTAATGTGTATTTTGCTTCAAAATCGAAAAACTCGTTTTCGCTGATAATCAATGTAAGAGGAAAAACTACTGATTTTTCGGAAGTTTTATACAGTCCGCAGGTTATTTCGATGCCTTCGATAAACTCTTCAATAATCACGTCATCGCTTTCTTCAAAGGCTTTATCTATTGCTGTTTCTAAGTTTTCGGAATAATTTACTTTGGTAATTCCGAAACTTGAGCCGCCCGTATTAGGTTTTACAAAGCATGGAAATCCTAAATATGAAACAATTTCGGAAATAGTGTAATCAGAATCTTTTCTGATTGATAAGAACTTTGCGGAATTAAATCCATATTTGTTCAAAAATATTTTACAGGCTTTTTTATCGTAGGTAAGGGCGGCTGTAAAAACGTCACTTGATGTGTGCGGTATTCCGAGCATTTTCAAATATCCTTGTAGCAGCCCGTCTTCGCCGGGAGTGCCGTGGATAGTGTTATAGATACAATCGGGAACAATTTTTTGTCCGTCAATTACAAAAGAGAAATCCTCTTTTGATACGGTGTACTCCTTATCTTCGATGATTGCACACCATTTTTTCTTGTCTATTAGGACGGGATATACATCGAATTTCTCTTTATCTATAAAAGAGCATACGCCATCAGCACTTCCTTTGCTGATGCTTTTTTCCGAAGAATATCCGCCATAAGCTACTGCTATTTTCTTTTTCATTAAGCGTACATTAATTTTTTTCTTATTGGTATTGGAATTGGGCGTCCTAATTCCTTAGCTGTTTCAATCCATTCTTCTATAATTACTTCAAGATTCGATAGGCAATCTTTGTAAGTTTTTCCATCACTCATACATCCTGCTAACTCAGGAACTTCGGCAATATAACAGTTATCTGTTTCACTCCAATAAATTATGATTTCATAACGGTAATTATTCATAAATATTTCCTAAAGAGTATTTTAAAATAATATTTCTTATTTGTTTTACTTGATATGGTTTTGCAAGTTTTCCAACTGGTTGTATATTAATTATTTCTTCAATATTTTTTTGTGTGTAAATATGATGACTGCCCTTAATACGTTCTCTGAATCCTAATTTAGCCAACAAACCTCTAATTTCCTCGAAATCAATATTATTGTCGCTTTGTCCATATAAAACTTTAAATAGAAGTTTCTCAAATTTACTCATAATTATTTATTGAATATTTTACAAAAATAGTAAAATTTTTTCTATTCTTATATTATTTCCAAATTATTTTAAATATTTTAAATAAATCACTACCATTTACTCTATCTTTTTTCAACATATCTTCGCCATTTATCTATAACCTGCGCCATATCATCAGGCAAGCAAGTGTCAAATTCCATCAATTCGCCCGTTGTTGGGTGATTAAAACCAAGTGTTTTTGCGTGAAGTGCTTGACGCGGCAACATTTTAAAACAATTTTCAACGAACTGTTTGTATTTGGAAAATGTAGTTCCTTTCAGGATAATATTTCCGTTGTATCGTTCATCGTTAAACAGCGGATGTCCGATATGTTTGAAATGAACTCGGATTTGATGCGTTCTGCCGGTCTCTAATCTACATTCTACAAGAGTAACATATCCAAAGCGTTCTAATGTTTTGAAGTGAGTAACGGCAGGTTTACCTAAATTTTCGTCAGTAAAAACTGCTCGCATCATGCGGTCTTGCAGGCTACGTCCGATGTTGCCGGTGATTGTGCCTGAATCCTTTTCAATATTTCCCCAAACTAATGCCTGATATGTTCGTTTGGTGGTTTTATCAAAGAACTGCATTGCAAGATTAACTTTTGCTTCCTCAGTTTTGGCTACCACAATTAAACCTGACGTGTCCTTATCTATACGATGAACTAATCCAGGTCTGGGGTCATCGGCATTGAACCAAGACTCTCCTTTGAAATGCCACGCCAGAGCGTTTACCAACGTACCCGTATAATTTCCATGAGCGGGATGCACAACCATTCCTGCCTTTTTATTGACAATTACTAATGCATCATCCTCATAAACAATATCTAACGGAATTTCTTCAGGTATTATTGTTATTTCCCTGCGCGGATATGGCATTACTACCGATATTGCATCGTTTGGCTTTACTCGGTAGTTTGATTTTACAGGTATTCCATTGACAAGGATATTCCCTGCTTCTGCTGCATCTTGTATCTTTACACGCGATATTTTTTCTAATCTGTTTGTCAAAAATTTATCTACACGGAGAAAATTTTGACCCGCATCGGCAGTAAATCTGAAATGCTCGTACATTTCGCCAAGATCCTCCGAATCGTCAACGAATTCGTCGTGTTTTGCAAATAAGTCGTCTTGAATTTTATATAAATTCATCTTCAAATGACGTATCAGATTCGGAACTTTCATCATCATCTTCTTCGTATAAAGGCTCAACGGTTTTCAGTTTTGCTTCGTTTTTAGTAAGCCAAATATTGATTGAAGCACCTACATTTATCGCTGCTCCTTCTTTTGCTACGGGATTTTGCCGCCACACAAAAGCAGTTGCGCTGTCATTTGTTGTAACGACCGTTTCGTCATAGATTACGGCACCGACATATAGGTAAACTCTTTGCAATATTTGTTCGGAAACTTTTTTATCTAATCCTTTTAAATTGGGGACGCTTGTCATTTCACCTCCAAATCCTTTGCCGATAAGCAAATCAATGGATGTCCCTTTTGGAACTGTTGTACCCGGCTCAATCGGTTTTCCGTTATGCATTTGACCAAGCACTAAATTTGCAAATTCAGAAGGAATATAGACCAATTCACCTAATTTCAAACCGAAAGATTCCAACATAACTCTCGCATTTCGCATACTATAATCTATCAGATTTGGAACTGAAACCTGCTCATCTGTCCACGAATTTATTGTAAAAAATATTTTACGATTCTTTTTGACATGCTCGTTGGCTTTTGGAACCTGCTCTACAACTGTTCCTTTGGGAAAATTATCGGAATAAATCGAATCAATTATGCTATAACGCAAATTGTTTTTCTTGATTAAATTTTGAAACTGTGCTTCCGTAAGCCCCGTAAAATCAGGTAACGCAAAACTTTTACCATGTTGCGTATAAATTTTCATGGAAATAAATGTAACTATCAACAAAAAAATCACTGATAATAAAATTATTCCTAAATGTATCCAAAATAATTTATTTATAAATATTTTCCAAAAAGCCATAGTTCGATATGTTATTTTTTAGTTTTGTTTACTACCTCCAAAATTGTAACTAACTCCCATTCCAAAGCCAGGTGCGTTTGCAGGCAACTCTTTACCGGTGTGGTTTAATTGATAATACACGCTAGCACCTAACGCTGTCCAAAATTTCAACTTTTCCCCACCAAAACGTAAGAATGCCGTTGGCTCGAAAAGAATACCATTCATACGATAAACAGAATATGGTTCATTGGGGGGATAATCAAAAGGGTCGAAAAAATAATTTGCGTCAGTCATTTTTGAATGTAAAAGTCCTACTTTTATTCCAACCCCAGACTCCAAATTTGCCTTCTTTTTTTTGATATTCCCATAATTTAATTGTAAAAAGTAAACCTGATAATTGCCAAATACATTCCCCGGATTAGCATTTGTATGTGCGTTGCTACGTCCACAAGCAAGCCCACCATAGAATTCTATAACGTTACGGTCAGATATATTATTGTAATAACCTACAGCAGTTTGTGCATAAAGACCGCTACGGTTACCAGGCCCATAAGGGTCAATGCTCGCGGACAACTGATAGGCTATTTTGTCTGTTGCGCCTTGTGAAAATGATGCTTGTAACGATGGTGCTAATATTCCTATGCCGCCCTCAATTCTAGTATCGCCTTTTTCCTTGATTAAAGGGATGCCCGTTAAACGAGGATAATAGACGCAACTTGTTGCTAACCAACAGATGATTACGGTTAAAAATATTAAATCTTTTTTCATTTATTTTATCTTTCCACTAATGATATTTCCGCTCAAACATGGGTCTGTCTTTTACTCCTTTCCGTCCGAACAATACATTTAGACCGCACATTATTGTTGCTTCTTTAAGTTTTGTAGGATAATAATCGACCCTATAAAGTTGCTCTTCCTTATCGTAAATTTTTATATTAGCGTACTGTATCGGAATATGGTCAGCCAATAAATAGAACTGAAACAGCCCAAAATCCATCGATAAACCTAAGCCAGCATTAGTTCCACCTTTTATATTCTGGTTTAAGTTTAAGCTAAGCGATAGAAAATCGTAGAACAAAAAATTACCCGACAAATTAAAACTTTGCCTTAAATTATTTTGTTGAAAAATTGTTCGGGACAGCAATCCCACTGAAATAGAGCGCGTAAGCTCATACGATGCGCCCACATAAAGTGACGGCATCAGAGATGTTGTAAATTTTTTCGTATCTGTCTGATAATCAAATGCTTCTTCTAATTCATCGAAAAGTTGCTCGAAATAGTCGTCATAATCGGTATTCGGTTCATTAATTTCTATACCTTCAAATTCGTGGTATCCTTTAAAACTCACGCTATTCAAATCTTCTTTCCAATTAATAAAACCTAAATTGTTCAATGCTGCTGAAAAAGTAATCCTGTCGTCCAATTTATAGACTACACCAAAATCAAATCCTATACCGGGATTTTTGAAACTTGTGCCGTATTTATCTATCCAGTCTTTAAAATCATCAAAGCCCTCCATTTCCTCAATTTCGGGGTATCCGCCTTCGGGGTCATCGGTAACAATAATTGGTGCTGAAGAAAAGAATTCGCCATCTGCGTCGAAACTCCAAATATCGCGGGTTGTAACAAAATCAAATTTTTTAATTTTACTCATTACCGCCATTTGTCCGAAAATGGGACGCAAATTAATACCAACCGTTAATTCATCATTAATCTTATGGCTATAGCCAAACGATATTTGTTTATAAGCCAATGCTTTGGTATTAAAAGTAGATAAATCAAATTTGCTGCCATCAGGAAAAAGTTTATCAGCCATTTCAAAGAAAGCGTTAGGAACTCCATATTGCATCTCTACTCTTTCGGAAATCGTAACTGAAAAGTATCCGTTTTTTATTCTGGCACCAAATCCCAAGATGCCAACCTCGGCATCAAAGCCTAAATCATAAGATTTGCCTATCTTATTATACATTTTTTTGAAATCAAACTGTCGCTCAATGGGCAAACGCCAATTGTCACCGTCTTTTAAGATAAGGTCATGGAAAGCCAAGTCGCTGCTTAAGTTAAAGGTAACTGAAGGCAATGCCAAAAAACCGTTTGCACGTGGCTGCATTGCGGGATTGATACGGTTTAATTGCGGAATTGTCTCCATATAATATAAGGACATTGGGTTCTGCCCATAAAGACTTAAACCACAAAAAAATGCAATTATCAAACTTATTTTATATATTCTTCTATTTTTCATCTTATTAATATTTTAAAGTTTTACTTCCATTGAAACATTTATGTTCATTCCTGAATCTCCAAATACTTTTACTAATTGTCCGCCGCTGTTGTAAGTATTTGATTTGGTGTAAATTACAAGGTGTTTAACCTCTTTATCCATATAATCAAGCAATTGCGCACCCGTAATCGACAAAACGAACATTTCAAATTGTGGGTCAGGGATTCTGCCATCTGCATTGGGAACTCCTGATACGCAAAAAGTCTCATTCTCTTCGCTTATATTGGCGACCCATTCATCTTTGTCATCAATAACAAATACGGTTACATCTATATCAAAAGGCATTTTGTTTTTGATATTAAGGTATAAATCAAGCGTTTTGAAATGTTCCACTAAATCTTTGTTATCGCCAAAAATGTCGTTTACATCAAATTCAATGGTATCTCTACGCTCGTAAAGGTCGGAGCTAAATTCAAAGGGAAATTCAAGCATAAAATCTACTTTGGTCTTGTTTTGCTTTCCGATGTAATTTTTCACGGCATTACCGTTAACTATTTCACCTTTTGGATTTGAAAAACCTACTAAATCAAATTTAATGCGGTTTGGAAAAAGATTTCCCATTGTGAGAATATTTGAATTATTTTGGTCAAGTAAAAGGTCGCCTTTTCCACTATTAATTGTACCGTTAAATTCGGCGGAGGTAATTTCCATGCCTATTTCTTCTCCGTTATTTTTTTCCAACGTGCCTCTTATTTGCTCTTCTTCGTCTTCTTTAAATAAAACCGGATTGAAAATTGTTATTTCAAACGGCACTCCTATAGCGTTTTCGCAGTGTGCCGAAAAAATAATATCCCCAAAGACTAAATGTTCGGCTATTTGCAAATCTTCAAAGAAACCGAATCTAAAATCACTCTCATCTTCTTTTTCTTCTATTTTTCCAAAATATCCCCACGCTTCTTCTATTTCCATATCTTTAATGGCAAAAGTTACTGAAATTTCACCCGTAAAACTTGCGGGGAAATCTTCAAAAGTAATTTTGCTTTCGATATTGATGAGATTATTTGTGAAATTAATTTCACCGTTCTCTAATTTTTCAGGAGAATTGTCTGTCAAAGGAATGTTTCGGGTAAATTTAAGAGGATTTCCTCTTTCTTTTATTTCCGGTATCGTAAACTCAATTTTTCCCTTAGCGCCTTCGGGTAAATCTAATCCAATTTCGATACTTCCTTTTGCATAGGTCAGTCTATCGAAACGGGCATCTTCGTTATAAGCCAAATCGACTGACTCGCTAAACTCTAACTCAAAATTTCTTTTTCTAAAATCAGGTTGAAACGTCCACGTTACAGGGCTGTCATCCAATGATTTCAGATTTTTCCAATCGAGAGAGTCGGAATGATAATATTTCAACACTACCAATCCATCTTCTTCTCGAATATAGACTTCTACATCGTCATCGTCATTTAGTATATCCCATATCCAAGTTTCGATGTCGATGTTGATTTTTGCAAGGGGTGCATTCACATCCCACTGACGTAATTCCTTGTTATCAAGGGTAACGTCTAAATTTATATCTTCCATGCACGATGATAGCATCAACGGCAATATCAGAAGACTTAACACTATTTTTCTCATATTTTTTCTTATTAAAATTTTTGCAAAAGTAATTATTTTTTTTCAAAAATGGACAAATTTTTGAAAATTTTTGCAAAAATTTATAAAAAAACTCATTTAGCAGGCATTATTCATAAATTCAGGACTCCTGACTTGGTCGTTGCTATTTCATTAAATTACAAAGCATTACGAAAATGATACCGCAAACTAAAGATCGTCTAACCAAAAAGTTGTCTCACTTTTTTCAATCCCTCTACCAGCGAATCAATCTCTTCAAAAGTGTTATACATTGCAAACGAGGCTCTTACTGTACCCGGAATGTTAAATCTTTCCATCAAAGGCTGTGCGCAATGATGTCCCGTTCTTACGGCTATCCCCATCTTATCCAAAATTGTTCCCGTGTCGAATGGGTGTATGCCGTTGAGCAAAAATGATACAAGACTTGAACGTTGCTCGGCAGTGCCGTAAAATGTGATATTTTCGAGTTCATTCAACCTTTCAACTGCATATTTGAACAATTTGTCTTCGTAAATTTTAATATTTTCAAGCCCAATATTTTCAATATAATCAATAGCCGCTCCTAAACCGATGACAGAAACATAATCAGGCGTTCCTGCTTCAAATTTGTATGGGAGGTCGTTGAAGGTCGTACCATTGAAAGAAACATGTTTTATCATAACGCCACCACCCATAAATGGTGTCATCTTGTTAAGAATGTTTTCTTTACCGTAGAGTATGCCTATTCCTGTGGGTCCGTACATTTTATGTGCCGAAAAAACATAAAAATCACAATCTAAATCGGTTACGTTCACTTCTGTATGATGAATTGCTTGTGCTCCGTCAATTAAAACAGGTACCCCGTGCCGATGTGCTTTTTCGATGAGTTCTTTGACGGGATTTATTGTGCCTAATACATTGCTAATGTGCATTATAGTTACAAGTTTTGTTTTATCATTAAGAAAAGTATCAAACTGTTCCATATCAAGCGTTCCGTCATCAAGAACAGGAATGATTTTCAGTTTAATCCCTATTCTATTTTGAAGCATTTGCCATGGCACAATGTTTGAGTGATGTTCCATTTCGGTAAGAATAATTTCGTCATTTTGTTTTAGAAATGTTTCACCGAAAGAATAAGCGACAAGATTAATAGATTCTGTCGTTCCGTGTGTAAAAATAATTTCGTGATTATGTTTAGCACCTATAAATTTTGCAATTTTTTCACGCGTCTTTTCGTAGGCATCGGTACATAAATTACTTAACGTATGTACTCCGCGATGAATATTGCTATTGTATTCATACATAACCTCTTCCATTGCCTTTATTACCGAAACAGGCTTTTGTGCCGTTGCCCCGTTGTCAAGATAAATTAACGGCTTATTGTTTACCATACGAGACAGAATGGGGAAGTCGGCTCTTATTTTCTTAATTTGATAATTCAATAATTCAATAATTTAATATTTATAGATTTGTAATTACAATGCATAACTCATCCCTGATTCTTTATACCATTCTTCAAATTTGCCCGTAGCAAACAAATCTCTTATTGCATTTTCTTTGCTTATTACCCCAGTTCCTTCTAATGTATAATATAGTAATAATTCTACATCTTTTGTACCACTCCAAGTCCGATAGAATTTTATACCATGTTTATTTATTATAGATATCATTTCGGGGTCTCTTGTAGCCAAATAATTTTCATTTTCCTGCGGTTTTAGTTTAATCATTCCTGACCAAGTTTCATCAAACCATTCTTCAAATTTGCCCGTAGCAAATAAATCTTTTATCGAATTATCTTTACTTTCTACCCCTTTTCCTATTAACGTATAATGTTGCAATAACACAATGTCAATTTCATCAGGGTAAGTCCTGTATAACCCTACATCATGTTTCTGTAATATGGCTATTATTTCGGGGTCTTCCGTCGCTAAATAATTTTCACCGAACAGTTCTTTGATTTGCGGTCTGATTTGAATTTTGACTCGCATTCTGCCAGCCCATTTTTCATCTAACTCTCCTTCTTTCAAATTACTCTTAATGCATGAAGAAAAAACTCCTGCCAATATCAACAAAAAAGCCAATATTTTAATTTTGTTCAAATTCATAACTTTGGAATTAATTTATTATACCTTCTGAAAGGATAAATATACCTTCGGGGGCAAGACCTCTATGAAACAATATTTTATACTTCTGATTGAGTTCTCCCTGATAATTGAAAGCAAAATCAAACGTATAAGAGCAATAGCAACGAGCATAACCACAGATTTCCTTATTATTATCCTGATCATAGCATATATCTTTGATGTGCATACATAAAATATCGTCTTTAATTTCTACTTCTGTTTCAAAAGGTTCCACTTTACAAGTAAATTCTATACCAACAAAAACATTAAACGAATCTTCTGAAATAGTAATGGTAACAATAACGTCATCTATTTTCGGGTAAATATTTTGCATGTCATCATCTTCTAAATCAAACTTTTCCGCACATCCTGCTAACTCTGTTTTAATATGTTCAATTCTTGCATCCTTACTATCTGTTTTGCAACAAATCATAAATAAGCAAAAACAGCAACAAATCAAAATGATTTTTATTTTTCTCATAACTCATTTCCTCCTATTTTAGTTAAAATCATCTGTTTGGGCTACTCCTCACCCCCGCCATAATCAAGATACAATTTTTTGGTTTTTGTAGGAGTTTGCGAACCGTTTTCGTAATATTCGATAATAATATAATACTCACGAGTTTCCTCATCATAAAAGCCTGAAGCTAATTTGAACGCCAAATCACTGAACGTTCCGCTTTCATTTACTGTTAATACCTGACTTTTTTCGACTTCATTATACATGCTTATATTCCAGTTAATAACAGGAAGAGGTGCAGTAACAAAAGCCCAATAACCACCTCGCAATACAATTTTCAAACTGAAACCATCGGGTACTTCTGCTCGCATACTGTGATTTAGATTAATATCCCAATAATTTGCGGCTACGCTTGTAATATCATCCGACAAAATATTAACTCCGTAAATTCCTGTTGCAGGGTACTTTATGAAAATTGACATCGGATACAACCCGCTTTCTAAAAACGACTCTACATATTTTTCAAAATCAGGTATTTCAACCTCGTCATCGAGTTCGGAATATTTTGATTTTAAATTGTCGCGGACAGACGAGAGTGAACGTGCTATAGAATAAGCACCGTCCATTAGTTGCGTACCTAAATCAATATTGTCCAATTTGCCGTCCTCTTTAATGTCTTCACTGATATTTGCCATCAGTTCCATCATATCGCCGGTCGATTGCCAGCTTTGCAAAATTGCTGAAATAGCAAGCAGTTTTGCGTCATTTAGCAGACTTAATGCCTCGGAAGATGACTCCGTCGGCTCAAATCCAAACAGTTCTAAAACTTCACTCTGCGCTTGTTGTTTGGCATCGGTAAAGTCTTTGCCTTCTGATACCAAATAGTTTACGCGAGGTCGTTTTAAATGGGTCAGCACGTTGACGTTGGCTGTATTGCCTTCTGATACGTCCGCCAACGCATATAGCCTGATTTGACCGCCTGAGGTCTGACCCGTGACTTCGTTAAAATAATAACCCTCGGCTTTTAGTTCTACATAATTAGAAACTAATTCTACGTTCTTTTTCTCAAACGTGCCGATGTTGTTTGTGATATTGGTTGAATAAACACGCCCCGTCTGGTTTAGTGCCTTATCCAACTCAAAAATCATTACCGCCGAACCGTTAATAAACGGTCCCTTTTGTGCATAACCCGAAATAACCGATTTAGTAATAACCGGAATATCTGGGTCTTTTGGTATTTCTACCACTTCATAAGGCTCTTCATTACACGCAAATAGCATAATAAAGCCCAGAAAAACTAATAACAAATTTTTTGGTTTCATATCTATTAAATAATTTTAAAATTTTTACAAAATTAATCTTTTTTTTTATTTTTTTAAAGTTTTCATCAAAAGTATTGAAAATTTTCATTTGCAATACTTCGATGAATTAATAAAGTTCGGTTTTACTCTGTTGTTCTGATACTTAAACCTGAACCTGCGCTAACG
>Ga0099364_10013190_pt1 | contig 11109 bp, 7 predicted proteins | sample TergutTh196P3_FD_73070 | JGI IMG/M metagenome (GOLD analysis project Ga0099364, IMG submission 73070) | Microcerotermes parvus P3 segment gut microbial communities from Pointe-Noire, Republic of the Congo - Th196 P3 | ecosystem: Host-associated > Arthropoda: Insects > Digestive system > Gut ... | reverse complement strand
TTGTGAAGTATTAGACCTCTTCACTCGATGGCATTCGGCTCATGATGCAGCAAACGCCGCCTTTCGGAATTTAAAAATTTGGATGCCGTAGTAGGGGCGAGGCATGCCTCGTCCAAAAGTTAAAAGTTGCCTCGCCCAAAAGTTAAGAGTGCCTCCCCAATCGAAAACTGACGCATTAAACCCTAAAACTCCGCATTCTGCGGGGTTCGTGGAAATGGAATCACATCGCGAATGTTCGCCATGCCGGTAACAAACAAAAGCAATCTCTCGAAACCTAAGCCAAATCCGGCGTGCGGAGCAGTTCCGAAACGACGCGTATCTAAATACCACCACATGTCTTTTTCCGGAATATGCATCTCTTGCATGCGTTTTTGCAACACATCTAAACGTTCCTCTCGTTGCGAACCACCAATGATTTCGCCGATTCTCGGAAACAACACATCCATCGCTCGAACAGTTTTTCCATCGTCGTTGAGCTTCATGTAAAATGCTTTGATGTCTTTCGGATAATCCGTTAAAATCACCGGTTTTTGGAAATGTTTTTCCACCAAATAACGTTCGTGTTCGCTTTGCAAATCCACGCCCCACTCAACTTTGAACTCAAACTTCTGTCCGGATTTTTGCAAAATATCAATCGCTTCAGTATAACTTAATCTCACGAAATCCACATCAATCACGGATTTCAAACGTTCAATCAATTCTTTATCGTATAAATCATTCAAGAATTGTAAATCATCTATGCAATGCTCTAATGCCCATTTCACAAGGTATTTGAGAAATTCTTCCGCCAAATCCATATTGTCTTGAATTTCGTAAAATGCCATTTCAGGTTCGTTCATCCAAAATTCGGCGAGATGTCGTGGTGTGTTGGAATTTTCGGCACGAAACGTTGGACCAAACGTATAAATTTTCGACAAAGCCATGGCTCCGAGTTCGCCTTCCAACTGTCCGGAAACCGTTAAACTCGTAGGTTTCCCGAAAAAATCACCGCTATAATCTACATTGCCGATGTCGCAAGAATTTGGTTCTTTAATTTTCGGAATATCGTTCAAATTCATGGTGGTAACTTGAAACATTTGTCCCGCACCTTCACAATCCGATGCCGTGATAATCGGTGTGTGCAAGTAGAAAAATCCGCGTTCGTGATAAAACGTGTGCAAGGCGTACGCCATTTCGTGACGAATGCGAAACACCGCACCAAACGTGTTGGTGCGAGGACGCAAGTGTGCAATTTCACGTAAAAATTCTAAGGTATGACCTTTCTTTTGCAACGGAAAAATTTCAGGATCAGCCTCGCCGTTAATATGGATATTTTCGGCTTGAATTTCGACGGATTGTCCTTGTCCTTGCGATTCAACCAACTTTCCGGTTATCGCCAAACACGCACCTGTCGAAATGCGTTTCATCAAGTCTTCGTTGAAATTTACTAAATCCGCAACCACCTGAATACTGTGAATAATCGAGCCATCGTTAATCGCAATAAACGCAACATTTTTATTGCCACGTTTCGTACGAACCCAACCCTTAATCAAAACGGTTTCTCCAACTGCGACCTTTCCTCGCAAAAGGTCTTTTACAAATATCTGTTTCATAACATAAAAATTTAGGTGCAAAGATACGATTTTTTTTTCAAAAATAAAAAAAAATTGCATTTAACTTGCATAATTGAAAAATAAAACTTATTTTTGCAAAAAATTTCAGGAAAATACGATTAAGCGAGTAAAGAGAAATTTATTTTTTTTCGAGCAAGAGAATTTTCAATGAAGTTATCAAATTCAAAAAAAAACGAGAGATTATGTATTGGACACTTGAATTAGCCTCAAAATTAGAAGATGCACCTTGGCCCGCAACCAAAGAAGAGTTGTTGGATTACGCTTTGCGTACAGGACTTCAGCAAGAAGTGATAGAAAATTTGATTGAAATCGAAGACGAGGGCGAAATCTACGAAAGCATCGAAGATCTTTGGCCCGATTATCCGACCAAAGAGGATTTTTTCTTTCACGAAGATGAGTATTAACGAACGAAAGGAACGCTCTGCGTTCCTTTCGTTCATAAGTATCTTTTCAAAACCTCATTCTTTCTCTCATCCATACCGTCAACAATTTTCTGTATTTTGTTGATTTGTGCTTCGATTTTTTCAATTTTGGAGATGATTTTTTGTTGCTCGGAGAGCGTAGGGACTTTTATGGTTAGCCCCTTTATCCTATCAATAGAAGCACGAAGAGTTCTTGAAAATCGTTGCTGAATCCCTTCTTTGTTAAGTGCCCAAGTCAAATATTTTGGTAAAACATCATTGGTTTTCACTCTTAAAACTCCGCAATGGTCTGTTGGATAGAAAGGTTTATCGGCAGGCACATAATTCACCATCCAATCGCCATCAATGCCCCAAAGAACAGACGGAACCGAAAAATCATCAATTAAACATTTATCAATGTAGCCGAAAGGCTCAAAAACATTTGCACTATAGACCGGTATTTTTCCTTTTCCATTCAAATCAGCGGCAACTACCCGCTTGCCTATGGAAATATCAAAAATGTCGTCTGATAATCTGAAAGTCTTATTTGATTTATTATATGCTTCTGTAAAAAATTGTTCTATGCTTTCTTTCCCTTCTTCAACTTTCCTTTTCGCCGTTGCCTCTTGCTTTTCCAACGCTTCAATTTCTGCCACAATTTTTTTCTGTATTTCCTTTGGCGGGAGCGGGATTTCAATTTGTGCTAAATCTTCGCCATAAACGTGCGGTTGAGCCTGTCCTCGCTGTAATTTGTAAATTACTTCTTGAATTGATTTTAAAAATAAATAGATCAACTTTGTAGAAATATTATTTTCATCTTTAGACTGAATGGTGTTACAATCAGATGCAAAAATAGAGTTTTCAAAATAATTTACAAAACCTGAATATGCACCTGAAGCACTTATAGTTATAATATTTCCATTTCTGTTAGAAACATTATGAAAATATGCAGGCTCTTTTCCACCTGCAACAACAGGAATATTACCTGCAATTGTTTTCTCTTGCGTAATAGAAGTACCTTTTTGAATTAAAGAAACATCATTAAGAGAAACTAATTTACCTGTCTTCCAAATCTCATCATATCTTACTTTTTTTTTAACCGCCGCAGAAATACTTTTTGCAAAAGCTGGACGGTCAAAAGTCAGCATATCCACTAAACGAACACGAGAAATATTATTTGCCAAACTTTCGTGAATCGGATATTCGTAATCACCTGAAAATGCTTTGTAAATATAGGTGCTTGCCTTTTGTGGATTATCAAATTTCGTCTCATCAAACAAGCGAGTACATTTGGTTATGGTTTTGCCTCTCCGTATCGGGTGTATGCCCTCACTGCCTCGGCGATTTGAGAACTTATATCCTAAAAAACGTTTCTCGGCATCCTTCTCTCCTGTCTTTACAATAACCACTTTCTGCGGATATGCCAAAATGAAATAAAGAAGTTTTTCTTTCTCGATTTCAATGAAAGCATCCCAACATTCTTTTTCGACTCGCTCCTTTATTTTCTCTATGTCCGAAGCAGGTAGTACTGTTTTTCTAGTCTGTTTTCTTATAGAAATTTCACTCTCTATTTTCTCATCAACAGACTTTCTGTAATTCTTGTAAAATTCGTGATTCTCTACCTTCGTATTTGGTGTGTTTTTTATCAATGCAACATAGTCATTGAGGGTTATATTTTCCCAAACATGTTGAATGTATTTGCTAAAGGGGGTTTCTATCCCGTTTAGGGTGATTTCCTGAAAATTGATGAAAAATTCATCAACGGATTCTTTCAAGCGGGTGCTCTTGTAGTTATTCACACGACGTAAAAACAGGACAACCGTATTCGTTCCTGTCGCCATGAATGTATTACTGCCCAATTCCGTAATTGCGACTACTTCAAAATTTCGTAAAATTATTTCACGGGCTTTGGTGTAAATTCCTTCATTGCTTAATATGGAACTTGGCAAAATAATCCCCGCAACACCGCCATCTTTCAATAGTTGTTTGGTGCGCTCAACGAAAAGGCATTCTATTTCTTTTGATTTATCCGTTGCGGCATCGTATAAATCAAAAGAATGCTGACCACGTCCAAAACTATTTCGACTATCAGCCAATGACCAAACAAAATCGTCAATTGAAAAAGGGGGATTAGAGACAACAAAATCAAATGCAGGATTGTCTATACCCTGTTTTTTGTAATTATCATTTCTGTCATCTGGGTTTAATTTTAGTGCTCCAATATAACTCTTTGATTTATAAAAATCGTCTAATCCGCTGCTATTTATTATATTCGCGACCCCATCTCCATGCATATAACAACCGACTTTTGCTACTTTAGAAAGTCGATAATCTCTTTCTATCCCATAAATAGATTCACTAGCCCAACTGTATTTTGCCGTTTTCCATGTATTTATTTTTTCTTTTGTAGAAGTGCTTTGTAGGCATTTACTCTCGAAATCATCCAAAAGGCTTTGAATTTCATGCATGCTTTCGTGAATAAAATGACCACTCCCTGCAGCATAGTCGATTATCTTTGGCAATTCTCCTTGTGCTAATGATTCATCCACTTTTTCCTTCAATGGGATTGATTTTAAAATAAATTTAGCAATAGGGACAGGAGTGAAAAATTGTCCTGCTTCTTGTTTCAAACCCGTGGTTAACAGTTGTTCAAAGAAATTACTTAAATAGTTGTTTTTCTTATCGTATCTAATTCTCAAATTCTCCAATAGTTGAACAATGGATTTTACAACGTCTGTGTTTTTATAGAAATCATTTTTGTCTATAAGTTCAAGTACAGCAAAATCATTATTTTTTAGAACCAGCATTTCTTCAAGTTCTTTGATTATGGATTCAGAGATGCCTTTTGAGCGTAAATTTCCCAAACTTCTTAAACCCATAATTCTCTTATTTAGAAATTTATCTATGGCTTTTTCATACAATTTTGTTAATCTAGATATAAATCCTTCGGGATAATCGTCATTCTTCCAGACAAATTGAGCTATTCCATTGTTTTCATTATGCCATTCATCATAAATTTTGCAAATAAACAAATTGAATATTTTATTGAATGCATTAGGTTTGTCCGAGATGGCGTTTGCTCTTAATATTTTCAAAAAATCATAAAATAGTTTTTCGGAATTTGACTCGTCAATATCATCTAGTTCAGAAATAGATTTTGCCTTGTTTTCAAAACAATAAGGCTTGACTTCATCTTCAAAAACACCGTTTTTGTTGGTTAATTTGTCCCATTTTTCGTGAAAGTCCTTTACATCACCTATACGATAGTCATCCTTGATTTTTATAATTTCATTATGGTATATAATTTTTTTCTCTCTGAGTTCAGAAGCGTAAAGCATTATTACGTCTGCTTTGTTACTAAATTTGAAATAAGTAAAAAGCTGTCCTCCATCTTTTTTCATTCGGTTAAATTCTTTGTCGAATTCTTTGCCATAAGTTTTACATTCAATCAATAAAAACTCTGAATTATCTTCTCTTGTTACGCAAATATCCAAACGCCCTGATGTTCCATGTCCTGCGCCCCATGTTTTTTCTAAAATGATGTTTTCTGGTTTGTACCCTTTTTCCAATAAACGATTTACACACTCTAAGACCACAAAATTCTCCGGTTGAGAAAAATTTTGGGTGGTTTTGTTCTCTGCTTTGATTTTTTTTCCGTAGTTGATCTGTGATTTCTTCAAGTCCACCTCAATCCGATAGCCACCTGCCTGCGGATATTCCTTTGAAAAAATATCGGCAGAAGCCTTTTCCTTTGAGGTAAAACCTAATACGTTGAGAAATTTTTTGTAATCCATACTGTAGTTCTATTGATAAAAAACTATTTTTGTTTTACAGAGTTAAACAATTTTTTTTGCAAAAATACACAAAATTTCACACAAAAACAAACAAAAAATTGTTAAAAAGTGTTAAATTTGTAAAAATTTGTTAATTTTGCAATGGTGTTTTTCCCCTTCGTAGCATTTTAACTAAGTCCGTAGTTGTTTTTTTCTACCCCTAAACTTAGATTTGGTTCCATGTACAGAATACGCATTCGGTAAATGTTTCAAAATCGGTTCTGCGTTTTCGCGAATAACAACGGAAACAATATCAAATCTGGCATCTTTCACAGAGCGAGTTTTGAGCATATAAGCATTCGCAGCACGAATGATTTTTTGCTGTTTTTCTTTCGTAACAAAGACTTCGGGCTCGCCAAAGACTACATACGAGCGGGTTTTGACTTCCACAAAGACCATATAAATGTCGTTGCAAACAATCAAGTCGACTTCGTGATGGTGCCAACGCCAATTTTCTTCCACCAACCTGTAGCCGTTTGCCTGTAAATAATCTTTTGCGAGCTCTTCGCCTTGTTTTCCTAAGTCTAAATTGTGTGACATAGAAAAAAGCCCGTCATGCCGAGCGAAGTGAGAAATCCCTTTGCTATGGAATTCCTCGACTACACTCGGAATAACGATACTGTTTTAAAAGGGCAGATCATCCGCCGGAGGATCAAACGCCGGCTGTAAATCCGCTGATTCGGAACTCGCAGTTGTCGGAACAGATGCTGCTTGCGGAGCATCGCCCTCAGCTTTTTTTCCGCCCAGCATGGTCATGCTACTGCCTTCAATTTCGGTTACATACACTTTTCTGCCTTCGCTGTTGTCGTAAGAACGCGTGCGAATGCTGCCTTCCAAGTAAATGGTCTGCCCTTTTTTCAAATACTGTGCCGCAACGTCTGCTAATCCTCGATAAAGGACGATGTTGTGCCACTCTGTGCGATCAACTCTCGCACCTTCTTTGTTTTTAAACGACTCGGTCGTTGCTAAGGAAAACGAAACTTTTTTGTTGCCGTTTTCGAATGTGAAAGTCTCAGGATCTTTTCCCAAGTTTCCAACTAAAATGACTTTGTTAATTCCTGCCATGATAATTTTGTTTTTTAAGTTTATAATTTAGGCGTTCATATATATAACGCTCGACCCCCCGATTTTCGTATATTTTTTTTGTTAAATTTTTTTAACATTTGGCACTTTTTTTTCAACAGTCTTTGCAATAAGTTGATAATCAATCGCAAAATTGTGAATAGGTTTGGGCGTTGCAAACTCCAAAAATTGCGAAATTTTGATTTTTTGAGATGACGATTTCAATTTTTGGGGTAATTTTTTCGTTTTCCAAAAGAAAATTGACAATTTTTGATGGGATAATTGGTGTTCACAGGAATCTATAAAATGATAGGTTCTATGGTTCTTAATTTCCGGAAAATCATACAACCCTTGCCAAATATCACGATTTACACGTTTTTTTATCCAAATATAATCGTTCTCGATACAAACCAAATAATCCAAACGTCGAGGTTTTACAACAATTTTATTCTTTTTAATTGGCAAATTTTCCACAACATCGTACCGAAATGCGTAGCAGTTTTTTTGAAACACACATTCCAAACATATCGGTTGACGCGGCTTACAGCAAATCGAACCAAATTCCATTATCGCTTGATTAAATTCGGCAGGTTTTTTTTTATCAATCTGTTTGTTCAAAATTTTCATCAACTCATTTTTGCCGGAAGGCGTGTCAACAAGCTCTGTTACGCCATAGATCCGTGAAACAACACGCACCACATTTCCGTCCAAAACGGGATAACACAAATCAAATGCAAACGATGCAATTGCTGCCGCCGTATAGTCGCCAATCCCCGGAAGGGCACGAATTTCATTATATTGATCAGGAAAAATACCTCGATAATTTTGCGTAATAATTTTTGCTGTTTTGTGCAAATTTCGAGCACGAGAATAATAGCCCAACCCTTGCCAAAGTTTCAAAACCTCATCTTCTGGAGCATGAGCCAAATCTTTGATTTTCGGATATTTTTCTACAAATTTCAAATAATACGGTAATCCCTGAACGACCTGTGTTTGCTGCAAAATCACTTCCGAAAGCCAAATCAAATACGGGTTTTTGGTGTGTCGCCACGGCAAATCACGTTTATGTTGTTGAAACCAATCAGAAAGTTGTTTTTTCATTTGACAAAGATACGAATTTTTTTTGTGTTTTCAAATTTTTTCGTATCTTTGCAACTTGAAATTAAAATATTATATTGCCAATGAACAAACCTCCGGTGCTGACATAGCACCACAAACATACTGAAAAGCGTTTCGCTTTCGTCTTGTACTTTGAAACTTAGACATTTCATATTGGATCAAGACGAGTAAGTTCAACGCTCACGGGAGACCGTGGGCTTTTACTCGTAAAAACATATTTGATCCAAAGGTAGTCTAAGACCTCAAAGTACAAATACGGAAGTTGAGTAATCGCCTCCGGTTTTTTTTATGTGATGTGTGATGTGTGATCCGTGAGGATCCGTCCGTAGCCAATGGCACTGCCTCACAGTTCACAGTTCACACCTCACAAATAAACAATTAAACCAAAATTAACAACTAAACAAACAAAACTATGGAAACAATGAACGAAAAACTAAAAGAACTTTACGCAAGAAGATGGAGTGTTATCCGCAAAAAACTGCTTTCCTTTAATAGTGAAAATTTGAGTAATGAAAAACATCGTGCGACAAATCCACTATTGATAAGAACAAATAAAGACTATGAAAAAGCAAAGTTGAAAATTATGTTTTTTGGGCAAGAAACAAATACGTGGGGGCGTGTCTTTGGTATGAGTAATGTCTTTGACAATAAATCCAAAATGAAAAATATTTTAGATGGATACGAATCTTTTTACTTAAATCAGGGGAGTAAAAAATATGGGAGAGCATTTTGGAATTTTGTTGAAAGGCTCAAAAATACAAAAACCAACCAAAAAGCAGAATATCTATGGAATAATGTCTTTAAGATTGGAAAATGTGAAATAGGAACACCTCCCGACGACATAATTAACGACACATTCGAACATTTCAATGTAATTCAAAAAGAAATAGAAATTTTGAAACCGGATGTATTATTGTTTTTTTCCGGTCCAAACTATGATGAATTTATAAGACAGAGTGTTGGAGCGTTCAGACGAAGTCAAATAGATGACGAATTTTCAGAAAAAGAATTATGTAAATTGGACTTCAGAAATGGGCTACCAATAAAGTTGGCTCTACGCTCCTATCATCCCGAACACTTACGGTTTAAAAATAAAAAATACAAAGATCGTCTATTCAAAAAGATTGAAAAAATATTACAAACAGACCCTGCATTGAATAAAAAACAAAAAACAAAAAAATAAACAACATGAAAAAAATCATTTTAACCCTGCTCTGTGGCTTACTATTCGCCACAACAAACGCCCAACAAACTTGGCAAATTGGCTCGCCAACAGCATCGGCAGTAACCGCAACCTTGCACAACGACACGCTTACCATTAGCGGAACAGGAAATATGATGAATTGGTCATATGGTTCTTGGAATAGTGTTCGCCCACCATGGTATAGTCATAGTAATTCTATCACAACAGTAATCATCAACCATGGTGTAACATCAATTGGCAATATAGCGTTTTGGAGTTGCTCAAAACTGACATCTGTAGAACTTCCAAATAGCCTAACTTTAATTGGAGTTGAAGCATTTTCTAATTGTTATGATTTAACGTCCATTGTCCTTCCATCTACTGTAACTACGATTGAAATAGAGGCTTTTATATGGTGTAGAACTCTAACCTCAATAAACATTCCTGGTAGTGTGACTTCGATTGGAATAGGTGCATTTGCTGCTTGTAATGCACTAACCGCTATAAACGTTGAACCAAGTAACGTTCATTATAGTTCTATCGATGGCGTTCTTTTTAATAAAAACCAAACGTTACTAAAAGTGTATCCTAATGGAAAAACAGACACATCCTATACCGTTCCTAACAGCGTAACGGTTATTGAGAATGTTGCTTTTGCTAACAATAATACACTAACCACAGTAATCATTGGAGATAATGTAACTACGATAGATGGGGGAGCGTTTTCGCGTTGTTTAAAATTACGTTCTGTAACTATGGGAAATAGTGTAACGACAATTGGAGTTAGTGCATTTGATGGGTGCAGATTGCTATCCTTTGTGAACATTCCCAACAGTGTAAAGTCCATTGGAAATTCTGCATTTAATGAATGTGCTTTGACCTCCGTATCCATTCCGAGTAGCGTGACGTTTCTTCACCCAAGAGCGTTTATGGCTAACTATTATACATTAGAATCTATTGATGTTGATTCTGACAATCCCAATTACAGTTCCATTGATGGCGTTCTGTTTAATAAGAATCAAACCATTTTATTAAACTATCCGAGTGGAAAAAAAGACATTACATACGACATTCCCAACAGTGTAACTAAGATTGAAGATCCGGGATTTGCATATAACTATTTTATATCCTCTATAACTATTCCCCATAGCGTTACCTCAATAGGAGATGCGGCATTTGCAGTCTGCACCTCACTAAAAACCCTAATAATCCCTAACAGCGTAACTTCCATCGGTAGAGGTGCGTTTTCTGAGTCTGGTCTAACTTCCATAACCCTGCCCAATAGCCTATCCTCGCTTGGACCTTATGCATTTGCCTACTCTGCGATAGATTCTATAATCATTCCTAACGGAATAACATCAATAGATATAGGAACATTTACAAATTGTACCGCATTGACGTTCGTTGTCATCCCTCAGAGCGTAAAAGTAATAGGAGGTTCAGCTTTTGCGTATTGTACAAAACTTAACGAGATTATCAATTATTCCACAACGCCACAGACTACATCCGGCTATTATCATCCGTTTGATGAAGTACCTAACAAAAGCACTCGTACGGTTTATGTGCTGCCAAGTTCAGTATCTGCCTACAAAGCATCTCATGTGTGGGGAGATTTTAATATCCAACCCATGACTGATTCAATGCTTGCGGCGAATATGTATCCTGTAGAGAATCTGCGTACAGAACAGTTACAGATTTATCCGAACCCTGTGGATTATGAATTATGGATTATGAATTATGAATGGAGACCCGGTGATGTGGTAGAACTGTTTGACATGAACGGCAAACGTGTCTATTACGGTAACCGGATACCGGTAACCGGTGACCGGTTACCCTATATCATTGATATGTCAACGTTCCAAACGGGCACCTACATCCTGCGGATAGGCAATCGTGTG
>Ga0099364_10013189_pt1 | contig 11109 bp, 11 predicted proteins | sample TergutTh196P3_FD_73070 | JGI IMG/M metagenome (GOLD analysis project Ga0099364, IMG submission 73070) | Microcerotermes parvus P3 segment gut microbial communities from Pointe-Noire, Republic of the Congo - Th196 P3 | ecosystem: Host-associated > Arthropoda: Insects > Digestive system > Gut ... | reverse complement strand
GCAATCGACCATGAAACAGCTTCACTACCATGCATGAAAATGAAGATTGCGATTCGGCATCATGATGTATATGAAGCAGATAGCCGACCATTTTGTCCATTCATTTTCGTATTATGACGGGTAGTGCGATTGACTAAGATAATTCGTTCCAACAAATTGCTAGGGTGCATCCCTTCGGGATGCGGCTGGGTGTGTGCATCCGTTTCTACCTAGCTTCACATACCTTCGGCATGTGTAAGGTGTTGATTTATTATTACTCCCCCCTGCCCCCCTCAGAGAGGGGGGGGGACAGCCCCCCCACGAAATATAGATTTTAAGGTATTTCATATGGATAAAACTAAAGCCGATAAGATAATCACTGATTTTTTAAAGAAAATCTACGGTTTCTCACTTTCAAAAACTATGAATATTGACAAAGCAGAAGAGCTTGCATCTAGAATAACCTTTGAAGTATATAAATCATTATTAAAAGTGGACAGTATACATAACATAGATAGATATGTATATCGAATAGCAAATAACACATATTCGCAATTTGTATTAGAAGAGAGAAATAATAGAGAGTTATTAAGCAAAGAAATAGAAATTAATACAGAGTACGATGAAGCTAAAGAACATTCATATGAACAAATTAGAAAAGAAATATCTTATTTAAGCAATTTACAAAGAGAAATAGTTTATAAATATTACTTTCAAAAATTAAAAACTAAACAAATTGCAGAATGTTTAAACATATCTCAAGCAAGAGTTAAATGGCATCTTATAGATGCAAGAAACCAAATTAAAGAAGGTTTTTTAGAAAAAAATGACGAAGATACAACAATAACTGATAATACATTTTCTGAGATGAGAAATCTAGGGAAATTAGGATATATTCAAAATTTTATTGACATGTCTTTTTATTTTGAAAGCATAATTTCTCAAAAAATAGCCTATTCTGCGTATTATACTCCTAAAACTACTATAGAAATTGCAAAAGAAATTGCCGTACCCGTTGCCTTTGTTGAAGACGAAATCAATCATCTTGTTGAAAACGGGTTCATTAATAGAACTAAAGCTAACAAATTTCAAACAAATATTTATATTATTGATAAAAATAAAGATTTTGAGAATAAAATTGAAAATATTGTTACAAAATATGCTAAATTAGTTGGTGACATATACGTTCCATTGATTAAAAACTGTAATTTAATGCTAAATCAAGAACAGTATCAAGTTTATACACCAGAAAATGATACTAATTTTTTACTTTGGTCCTTAATATCTTTTGCTTGTGTGACAAAACTTACCAGTTCTGATAACTCTGTTGATATGTCGAAATTCATGATAAACAGAAAAGACGGTGGTTTTAATATTGCTCATGCCATAATTCCGCTTCAACAAAAACCTGTACATCATAAAGGCTTTAGTAAAAATTTAGTAGATGTATTTGTAAATAGCAATTCCCCAAAAAACTACCCCATAAATTTTTGGATGTTCTTTTCGCCTTTTGATGATAGAGATGGCAATTTTACAAATTGGGTTCAAAAATTATTCTTTTTATTGTATGATTATATGAAAAAAAACATTACAAAAGACGCAGCACACATAGACGGATTAATAAATCTTTATAGCAAGGGTTTTATAGCATCAGATCCGGTAGATCATGTAAATATTGTTGTAACAACAATTACAAAAGAAGAATTGATAACTTTACTGCCAGACATGCCAGATGAATTGATAAATATTGGTAAACAATTTAATGAAGAAATGTATAAAATTCATATGGAACATATGCCGTTACATATGAAAGATTTATGCTATGTTATGAATCAAAATAGCCTTAGAAAAGGGTTATTAAGAATTTGCTTGATAAATTACTTACTTGAAAAAGGTATTCTAAAACCTTTAAAACCTCATCAAAAGAAAACTGTAAACATGATATTGTTTTCTGATGTACTGCCGGAGAATTTATGAACGAGAAAGGACAATTAGCCATTAATCCTATAAAATTTAATAAGATAAGGTTTCTAGGCAAAATGGGTTCGGATTGGATTTCTATCGAATATAGACTTTCTAAATTATTAACTCAAAATGTTTTATATGCTTCTTATCATGAACCTAAAACAATAGAAGAAATTGCCGATTTATTATGGTTATCCAAAAATCATGTAGAAAATGAAATTGACTATTTAGAATATAACGGCTTCATGGATAGAATAGATAAAAATAAATATATATCAAAAATCCTGATACACGATCTTTCTAATGAGGTAGTTAATGAAAGAAAAAAGATTTTTGAACATTATGCAAACCTTGTTTGTGAAAAATATAATTTGTTTCATAATAACAAATTACCCTTCACGAATAATATCTATACACCAAATGATGACCAAAATTTCTTACTTTATAGCATTATTTCAATTTGCTGTGCTTATAAATTTGAGAATCCATGTTTTCAACAGATGATAAAAAAACATCTGATAAAAAGAAATGACGGAAGTGAAAATATTCCGTTTACTTATTTGGATAATGAGCAAAAACCTTATGTTGAACTTAATCTTTCTTTAAAAGCCACAAACGGAAAACTATTTAAAATCTTTATTACTAACTCGATATACGATAATAGAAGTTTTGACTGGAGTCAGATCTTTCAAAAAGAATTTATTGATCTTTACGATTTTATTAGTTCTCCTGATGATAAAAATACAACTAATTTAAATAATCTAATGAAAAAAGGTTATTTAGTTGAACATGAGCAAAATAAACCATTAGTAAATTTGGTAACATCTGAACTTGACCTGGATGACATTGTTGCTTTATTACCTGATTTTCCGAAAGATTTTATTGAGCTTAACAATAGTCTTGGAGATGAATTATTTAATATTAGTAAATCATGCTACCCCAAACATATACATGATTTATGCTACACATATTATAAAAATTCTTTGTTTAGCGGAGAAATGATTATTAATATTATCGATAATTTAATATCAAATGGCATTTTAAAACCACTTGAGGATTTTCAAAAAAATACTGTTAATATGATTTTATTTCTGTAGGGAACGCATAAATGCGTTCCGTACAGGCATAAATTGGATCCCAACCGAATTCGGAACGAATAAATGCGTTCCCTACAGAATAAGAGCCTCCCCAACAATAAAATTTTAAAAATTATGATACAAAATTATATAAAATTACAAATAAATCTTTTTAAACGAAATCTATATGCAGCTACTCTTTTACCTAATTACTTAACATTGTCGCTTTTGTTAATTATTTTTATAGGAATTTCAATTATTTTAGCTGAAAAAGCCCCATTAATACATACTATTATATTATTTTATTTACTGTTACCACTTTCAGAAACCAATAGAAATGATTTTCTTAAAACATGTTTTTCGAACAAAGACTATAAAAAAATTAGATTTATGGAAAACTTATTTTTAGCACTACCTTTTATAACTATAACAATAATTTGGGGATTCATTTTTAAACTAATTTTACTCCCTTTTGCATTAGTTTTTATACTAATCTCATATTTATTTTCTTTTTTTAGCTTCAAAATACCTACTAATAGACCAATACCTACTCCTTTTTATAAAAAACCTTTTGAATTTATCATTGGGTTTAGGTACACTTTCTTTTTATTTATTATTTTATATATTTTAGCGTTTATTGCAATAAAAATTGATAATTTTAATCTTGGTGTTTTTTCTTTAGTTTCTGTTTTTCTTCTAGTTTTTCATTATTATTTAAAACATGAAAATGTTTTTTATATATGGATTCACAGTTTAACACCAAAAAGATTTTTATTAGAAAAAATTAAAACTGCAGTTTTATATACATTATATTTATATCTGCCTATTTTATTGTTATTAATTGTTACTTATCCTGCTAAAATACTTGTTTTGATGATTATTATTCTGTTAGGATATGTTTATTTAGCTCTTGTAATTATGCTAAAATATAAAAGTTTTCCCAACGAAATATCGATAATTGATACATTTATTACGCTATCTTGTTTTGTGTTTCCTCCTTTATTATTATTTGTTTTTCCATATTTTACTAAAAAATCGATTCAAACACTGGAGTTTTATTTATGATATTTATTAAAGATTTGTGCAAATCTTACGGAAAAAATGATGTTTTAAAGAATATTAATATAACTTTTGAAAAAGGGAAAGTATACGGCATTGTAGGGGAGAATGGGGCTGGAAAAACTACTCTCTTTAGATGTCTAGCAAATTTAGAGAATTACTCAGGTTCTATAGAATCAGATTTTAAAAGTTTAAAAGATAATCTTGGTTATTTAATGACAGAGTCTTATTTCTTCACTAATATAACAGGAAATGAATATGTTAGGTTATTATGTAATGCTAGAAAAATTGATATATCAAACAATATCCTAAAAGATAAAAATATTTTTGATTTGCCGTTAAATGATTATGTTTCAACATATTCTACAGGTATGAAAAAGAAATTGGCTTTATATGCTATTCTTCTTCAAGATAATCAATGCTTTCTACTTGATGAACCTTACAATGGTATTGACATACATAGCAATATTATCATTGTAGAAATTATTAATAAATTGAAGGATTTAGGAAAAACTGTTATTACTGCTTCACATATATTTTCAACCTTAAAAGATACGTGTGATGAAATTTTGCATTTGAAAAATAACACTATTGAAAAGAAAGTTTGTAAAGATGATTTTGATACATTAGAAGAAGAATTGAAGGAAGTTGCAATAGGTAATAAGATTAATATGTTGTTTAATGTTGTAGAACTCCCCCCTGCCCCCCTCAAAGAGGGGGGGTAGGGGGGAGTAAAGAGGTATAAATGAATAAATTAATGAAAAGCGTATCCGGAATACGCGGTGTTTTTGGCGAATCTATAACCCCTGAAAATATAACAAAATTCGCCGCACAATTTGCTTATTTTCAAAAGAATAGGCACACGGAAAAAAACCAAAAAATTATCGTAGGTAGAGATTCAAGAACAACTGGAGATGCTCTTGCACACGCTGTTATGGCTGGAATATTAAGCGTTGGGCTTGATGTAATTTATCTTGGAATAGTTTCTACTCCAACAGTATTACTTACAGTTAAAGAGCTTGAAGCAATCGGCGGTATTGTAATTACGGCATCACATAACCCTGCTGAATGGAATGCCATGAAATTTGTAGATCAAAACGGCATGTTTTTGTTTCCTGAAATAATGAATAATTTTTTATGTGAATGTGAAAAGAATAATTATTCATATGCAAATTGGGATGCAATTGGGAGTAGATACGACTATTTTGACGCTACTTGGATGCATATTCAGAAAATTCTATCTATTCCATATCTTAATCTTGAAGATATTAGAAACAAGAATTACAAAGTTGTTATTGACTCTGTTAATGGCGCTGGTGGCGTTATTTCTCCAACTTTGTTAAGAGAACTCGGATGCGATGTGATAGAGATTAACAGCGAACCTACTGGATATTTTGCTCACCCACCAGAACCTTTAGCAAAGAATTTAGAACAAATATGTTTAGAAGTAAAGAAAAATAAAGCTGATATTGGTTTTGCAACCGACCCTGATGTTGATAGATTAGTAATTGTTGACGAATCAGGTTGTTGCATCGGCGAAGAATATTCACTTTTACTTGCCGAAAAATTTGTTTTAAAGCATAAAAAAGGTGATATTGTTACAAATTTATCATCTTCTATTGCCTCTGATGATATTGCTTCTGAATATGGAGTTAAAGTGGTTAGAACTGCTATTGGTGAAATTCATGTTGGGAAAATGATGTTAGAAATTGATAGTCCCATCGGGGGCGAAGGAAACGGTGGTATTATCTGTCCTGAAGTCAATTACACTAGAGACGCTGTTACAGGAATGGCTTTAATTTTAGGATATATTACTGAACGTGGGCTTAAAATATCTGAATTAGTAAATGAAATCCCCAAATATTTCATAGCTAAAGATAAAATAGATGCCGATATTGAGAATATCTTTGAAAAAGTTGTTGACTATTTTAAAGAAGAAAAAATTGATTGTACGGATGGCGTGAAAATTAGTTTTAAGAAAGCATGGGTTCATATAAGAAAATCAGGAACTGAGCCAATTATTAGAATCTATGCAGAAGCCGAAACCCAAACTGAAGCCTACAATTTAATTGATAAAGTTAAAGATGCTATAAAAATATGAGTAATATTGAACTATTTATACTTGCGTTAAGTTTGTCTATGGATAGCTTCGCAGTTTCTATTGTGGTTGGGATGTCGTATAAGGGTAAAAGTACTTTGAAATACACAGAGCCGGGCTTTTATTTTGGTGCTTTTCAAGGACTTATGCCATTGTTTGGATTCTTTGCAGCCTCTTTATTTATTGATAGAATAATGCTAATAAAATATTTTATTGCTTTTATTATTCTTTTAATTATCGGCGGAAAAATGGTCTGGGATAGTTTTGCAACAAAAACTGATAAAATGCATGTAAATCCTATTAAAATGCTACTATTAGCTACTGCAACAAGCATAGATGCTCTAGCTGTGGGGATTACTTTAGCTTTACTTGAAGTGAATATATTTAAAGCTAGTTTAGTTATTGGAATTACAACTTTTTGTGTCTCTACTGCTGGAGCTTTCTTAGGTAATTTTTTTAGCACTAAACTAAAAAAAATTGCTCTCTTTATTGGTGGTATTGTATTAATTTTATTAGCTAATAAATTTTTATTGTAGGTAACACCCTTCCCCCTTAGAGAAGAAGTAAAATGAGGTACACATGGAAATCATAACCCCGAAAATCGATAACATTAAATATGGCAAAGGATTTAAAGTTGTACATCCAGTAAATTTGTACTCATGCAAATTTGGAGACAACTGTTTTGTAGGTCCTTTTGTAGAAATTCAAGCCGATGTTGTTATAGGTAACAACACTAAAATTCAATCTCATAGTTTCATTTGTAGTCTGGTTACTATTGGTGATTCGTGTTTCATTGGTCACGGTGTAATGTTTGTAAACGATAAATTCGAGAACGGAAAACCAGCAGCTGGTGATACATCGCTTTGGGAAAAAACAAACATAGGGAATAGGGTTTATATTGGCTCAAATGCAACTATACTGCCAGTTACAATTTGTGATGATGTCGTTATTGGTGCAGGTTCTGTTGTTACAAAAAACATAACTGAACCCGGAAAATATGCTGGAAACCCGGCAAGGAAAATATGAAAATCCAATTAGTTAATCTTAAAAAACAACAAAAGAGTATACAAAGTGAATTACGAAAGGTTATTAACGATGTAATAAGCAATACTGATTATATCAACGGAAGATATAATGCTTTATTTAGTGAGATGTTTGCTGATTATATCGGAGTGAAACACTGTATTTTAGTGGGTAATGGAACAGATGCTTTAGAACTCTCATTATTAGCTCTGGGCATTGGTAATAATGATGAAGTTATTGTTCCAGCAAATAGCTTTATCGCCACTGCTGAAGCAGTAACAAATGTTGGTGCAAATGTAGTATTTGCAGATTGTAACACTTTTGATTTCAACATAAATGTATCAGATATTTTAAAAAAAATCACATCTAGAACAAAATGTATTATACCTGTTCATTTATATGGAGTTCCGGCAGATATGGCTTCGATCATGGAAATAGCTAGAAAATATAATTTATATGTTATTGAAGATGCTGCACAAGCTCATGGTGCTTTATTTCAAGGTAAGAAATGCGGGTCGATTGCTGATATTGGATGTTTTAGTTTTTACCCTGGTAAAAATCTTGGTGCTTTTGGTGACGCAGGCGCTATCGTTACTAATAATAATGAACTTGCAACAAAAATAAGCATGTTAGCAAATCACGGAAGAGTTGATAAATACAATCATCTGATACCGGGTCGCAATTCTAGAATGGATAATTTACAGGCTGCCATATTAAGCGTAAAGCTTAAATATCTAGACCAATGGAATTCCCAACGTGTTGATATTGCAATGACATATCAAAAATACACTGGAATATTTCAAGATAATTCTGTATATCATCTTTATGTTATAAAACGTAACGACCGTGAAAAATTAATACAACATCTCAAAAACAAGGGAATCAGTACCGGCATTCACTATCCGATTGCTTTGCCATTTTTAAAAGCATATAGTCATCTCGGGTACACAACAGATGATTTTCCAGTATCTTTTTCAAATCAAGATAGAATATTAAGCCTTCCAATGTATCCAGAACTAGAAAAAAATGAAATTGATTATATATGTCAAGAATTGTATAACTAAAACTGATATTATAGTTATATCTATCATTCTGTTATCTGCAATTTTTACTTTTATGCTTAACTTGAAAACTAATAGCAAAATCGATATTATTATTACTCATAACAATCAAGTGTACGCGACCCTACCCTTAATGTCTGATAATACTATCTTATTAGAAGATATAGCTATTATTGAAATTAACAATAATAAGGCACGTATTAGTTTTTCTACTTGTAAAAATCAGCTTTGCATAAAACAAGGATGGTCAGATAGATTACCTATTATTTGCGTACCTAACATGATTTTAATTGATTTCAAAGATAATAATAATGATAAAGATAGAATGTTTATTACCTATTAAAATTATGAACCATATCTGAAAAGTTTCTGCGATTCATTTCCCGAAGACTCGGTACGACCGCAGAGGCTATGTGATTATTAATAATTAGAATGTTAAATATTGAGCAATTTTTTTTGACATTTTCTCAGCTCCTGAAGCATTAATGTGGTAAGCGTCACTAAAGTCAAGTTCATTAAAATCATAATCATATAAAAAGTCTAGATATTCTATGTTTGTAGCCATACTCGTCACATAATTTGCAACATCATGAATTATATTCACATATTCTTTATTCATCCAATCTCTTCTGATTGGGTGTGTAGGAGTAGTAATCAATAATAATTTTATGTTTTTCGTTGCTAATTTTTGAGCCATATCTAAAATAATTTCTGTATTAATAGAAATGTTATTTAAATCATCATCGCTTATTCTAAACAAATTATCATGTCTGTAATCTCTTTTTAATTCATCAATATTAGCAGTTTTTGTTGATAAGTGATTTCCTAATGGCTGTTGTTCTCCATGTCTGAATCTTTTATCAAGAAAATAATAATCAATTATTCTTATTATTGCATTTTGCAGTGGGAAATTTGAGAAAATAAAAAAATCACTTATTTTCTCAGATTTAAATCCATAATTAATTGTGTACAAATAATGTGATTTTGGTGGAATAATTAAATATTCATAATCAATTTGTGTAATAACCATTTCTAAATTATCAAAGTTATCAAAATATTTATTCAATATTTCTTGAGATAGATAATAATTTTGACCATTATTGGCTGCGTTAAAGCTGTTATATTCAAAAAATTCAGGGTTTAATCCAGACCATATTAAGGAATTTCCTAAAGCAAGAATTTGTATATTATTAGCGTTATTATCAAGGTATTTCTTGTTATAATCGTGTCCAAATGCTGTACTTCTTAAAAGATATTCAATAAACATCAATAAAACAAAAAGTATACAAACGAACAATAAAGATTTTAATAAAAACCTTTTCATATGGGTTGCTCCTAATATATAATAACACACGATATGTTATAATGTTACAGAGAATAAATTACATATTAATTTAATACAAAACTTTAATAAATTATGAAACAAATGAAGCAGATATGATGTTTTATATATAGCATAGATTTTTCTAATTAGGAGATTATTTAATGAACGACGACAAAAAGAATCTTGAACTTTTACAATCTTTAAAAAAAGTTAAGGAGCAAATTTTAACAGAACTACACAAAGTTATTATTGGACAAGATGAAGTTATTGAACAAATTTTAATTGCTTTGTTTTCAAATGGGCACTGCTTACTTGAAGGTGTGCCGGGACTTGCAAAAACGCTGATGATTTCATCGCTTGCAAAAATTTTAGACCTGAAATTTACACGTATTCAGTTTACTCCAGATTTAATGCCATCTGATATTACAGGAACTGAGATACTTGTAGACAATCGTGATTCCGGACACAGAGAATTTAAGTTTATAAAAGGTCCTGTTTTCTCAAATTTCATTCTTGCTGATGAGATAAATCGTACTCCTCCAAAAACACAATCTGCTTTATTACAGGCGATGCAAGAATTTGAGGTTACGGCAGGCAACGATACATTTAATCTAGAACCGCCATTTCTTGTATTAGCTACACAAAATCCCATCGAACAAGAAGGAACATACCCCTTACCTGAAGCACAATTAGATAGATTTATGTTTCATATCATCATAAACTATCCAGACTTTAATGAAGAAAAAATGATCGTTAAACAGACTTCTATAAGAAATAATGTTAAACTTCAACCCGTTATAAATAAAAACATTATTTTGAGTATTCAAAATGCGATTAATGACATACCTGTTAATGACCATGTCATTGAATTTGCGGTTAAACTAGTGAGGGCAACAAGACCCGGTGAAGCTGATAGTCCAGATTATGTTAAAGATAAGATTAATTGGGGGGCAGGACCAAGAGCCTCACAATATCTTGTCATAGCAGCGAAAACAAGGGCGATTTTAAACGGAAGACTTACACCTTCAGAAGATGATGTTATTGCGGTTTCTAACATTGTGTTAAGACATAGAGTGTTAATTTCTTACTCAGCGGAATCTGAAGGTTTAAAATCTACGGATATTGTACAGGAATTGATAAAAAAATCATTTTGATTTGAGGAACTCCCCCCCTCTATGAGCTAAACTTGACCCACTAAATTTGATGGAACGAATTATCATGATCAACAGCACTACCCGTCATTGCGAGCCTGTAAACTGGAAAATAATGCACTATCCTATGCCGCGAAGCAATCCATGTTTTGCATCATAAATATCGATTTAATTCTACGTTGGGTGCAGATAAAACGATTATTGGGTTAAAAATTATGGATTGCTTCGCGGCATGGGATAGTGCCTTATAGACAAACTTACGGGCTCGCAATCGACCATGAAACAGCTTCACCACCATGCATGAAAATGAATGTTGCAATGTTGTATCATGATGTATATGATGTAGATAGCAAACCATTTTGTCCATTCATTT
>Ga0099364_10013188_pt1 | contig 11110 bp, 7 predicted proteins | sample TergutTh196P3_FD_73070 | JGI IMG/M metagenome (GOLD analysis project Ga0099364, IMG submission 73070) | Microcerotermes parvus P3 segment gut microbial communities from Pointe-Noire, Republic of the Congo - Th196 P3 | ecosystem: Host-associated > Arthropoda: Insects > Digestive system > Gut ... | reverse complement strand
TATTAGAAACAGGCGATTGACGCTTGCAGGCGAGGAACTAAAGAACACGCAAGCCAAAGTAATCGACGTTTCCCTGAAGTACGGCTATGATTCGCCGGACAGTTTCACAAAAGCGTTTGTGCGCTTTCACGGCGTCACCCCTACGGCTGCGAGGGCATCAGACGAAAATCTAAAATATTTTTACCCGCTCTCCATAAAAATATTTATAAAAGGCGGATTTGACATGAACAGAAAAATCATCCCAAACATTCCCGAAATCGGCTATTACGGCAACGAAACCGACTACAGCGTAAACCTCCTTGCGGCGACATTTTGCATCGCGGGCACTGAAATGGACAGGGCCGAACTCGCGTTTTACAGCGGCATGGCAAACCATTTTTGCTGGATTGAAGGCAACTGGGTAGGGTCACGAGGCTGCGAGTGTTTCGGGAACACCAACGAAACGCCCTTTGAAGAAGAACTGCGATTGCTGAAAACAATAGGCTGGTCGGCCAAGTATGTTGTCGTCAGCCGCGACAAAGACGGTAAAATGGAAGTCCTGCGCTTCGTTCGTTGATTTGGCATAAGCCGTCGCAGTATATGCCCAATCGAAGATTGAGGTTGTCCTTGCCATCGTTTGGAGGGAGTTTTGACAAATCCTCGTGTTCGAGCATATGCAGATATGCCTCCCATGCGGCGGCACCTGACGAGATGAATCCCCTGATTTTGTCGGTTCTGCGTGCGCGATAAGTGATTAATTTTAGTTGTTCAAGTATGCGTTGGCGTTCGGGGACGGGTTCCAAACGCTCTTTCAGCACGATGTAATCCAGTATGACATCTTGCCAATTTTGGTGTACGAAGGTTTCAGCATCTTTGTGATCGCTCTCGCCTTCTCCATCGACCGCTTCTTTGCACACGATTTTATCTCCGTTGTCTTCGTAGCCGATGATTATGCTGTATCTGTGGTTGTTGGCGCGTCTTGATAGAATAGGGTAACCTTTGTCGATGGATTCGACGAAATCGCGCTTGATTTGTTCTTCGTCGGAGTTCAGCATTTTGCCGTCTTTATCGCGGCTGACTATGACATACTTAGCCGACCAGCCTATTATTTTCAGCAACCGCAATTCTTCTTCAAAGGGTGTTTCGTTGTTATTTCCGAAACATTCGCAGCCTCTTGACCCTATCCAATCCCCCTCGATCCAGCAAAAATGGTTTGCCATGCCGCTGTAAAACGCCAGTTCGGCTCTGTCCATTTTAGTACCCGCGATGCTGAATGTTGCCGCCAAGAGGTTGATACTGTAGTCGGTTTCGTTGCCGTAGTAGCCGATATCAGGGACGTTGGGTATAATTTTTCTGTTCATGCCAAACCCGCCTTTGATAAATATTTTTACCGAGAGCGGATAAAAATGTTTTAGATTTTCGCTTGATACCCTCGCAGAAGCAGGCGTAATGCCGTGAAACCGCGTAAACGCTTTGGTAAAGCTGTCCGGCGAATCATATCGGTATTTCATGGAAACATCAATAACCTTGGCTTGCGTGTTTTTTAGTTCTTCCCCTGCAAGCGTCAATCGCCTGTTCCTTATGTATTCGCTTATCGAAAGCCCTGTCATAATTATAGCATACAAACCCGGAATTTCCACGTTTATTTTTTCTTTTTGATTTTTATGCTTGACATTGACGCACCGTCAAGTGGTACACTGTACATCGTGAGGAGGTTGCGCTCTATGAATTTGGTTAAAATCACCGACCTTGTGAACGGGCTGGGATTGTCGTCGAGGAGCCTGCGGTACTATGAGCAGGTCGGGCTGATTGCAAGCGTTCGCCCGCCGTTTGAAAGATACCGCTACTACGACGAAAATGCCATCGATCGTCTGAAGCAAATCATTGTACTGCGGAAAATGCAAATTCCCATTCGGGACATACTCCGCATCTACCAAAGCGAGGACATGAGCGTTGTTGTTGAAACCTTCGTCAACCGCATCCGGGAAATCGACGAGGAGGTCGGCGCGCTGTCCGAGTTGAAGCGGATCACCAACGAATTTTTGCAGGCCATGCTACAAAACGGCATAACCAAAATTTCCGCCCTGCCGCTCTTGTACACCGAAATGGAAAAACAGCTTGAAACGCTGGAGAAGAACCGTTCAACGCGTTGCAAGGACTTGGCGGCGGTGAGCGAAAGGCTGGCCAAGCCCGTTGAGCCGTCGATTGTTTTTCTGCCGGCCATGCGCGTTGTTTCGTCCTATCTGAAAGAAAATCCCGAATGCTCGGACACAGACGGGTTTTGGCGCTGGGTGCAGTTGCGGGGTCTCCCGCCCGGCCGGCCCGGACAGCACCGGCGGTTTGAATACCAAACGCAGGCGGGCGACGTGACCGTCCTGCATATCCCGGAAACGTTTGAAAACGACGGCGAGTTTTTGGATTTCACCTTCGACGGCGGCCTGTTTGCGTCGGCGAATGTGTATCTGGACGAGGATTTGGGCGAGCGGTTCCGTTCGCTTATCAAAGACTTTGACGACAACAAGTATTATCAAATAGATTATCGAAATGACGGCAGTCTGCGCCACGCGGCTATGCTTGAAAATCTCATATCCCCCGACGACCAACGTGAGCTTGTTTCTTTGCTTGTCCCGGTGAAGAAGCGTCTCGCCGACTACACGCTGTTTGACAAACCCGTGGAAATCACCGATGTTTCCATTGCGGAAATCGAGGCGGCCAACCCGGTTTTGTGGGCGGTTGATGTTGCGTTGGACAAACTCACGCCGATCAACAATCCGCATTATCGCATTACCGAAAACGGCGAAGCGGAATACATCAGCTGGATCATGACCCGCGGGTTATCAACAACCGACATTTCGGTCAAATTGCCGTTTCGGGTGGATTTTGAATACCTCCCCGCCGCTGAACCCGATAAAGGTTACGGTCATGGCGCGAGCGAAAACAGTATGTGCATACATCACGGTTTGCACGGTCAAGACCACAATTATGCTTTTGGCGTAAGCATCAACGACTTTTCGTTCGGGCATGAAAAAGCGCTGTCTTTCTGCCAGCCGATCTTCAACGACCGCTTTTATTTCAAAGGGCGGGGACGGGTAAACAACGGCGAATACAACCGTGTTACCTGGATTGTGGGCGAAAATCATTTGGCCTGCATCATAAACGGCGAAATTCGCTATTGCGGCGTGAATTTCCCGTATATGAAGCTGAATTTGAGCATGACCGAAGCCAAACCCATTGTCCTGTCCTCCAACGGCGACCGCAAAAAATATATACGCTCGATCCGCGTTTCACAGCTTAGGCTGAAACAAAAAAATACAATCAAAGAAGGAGAGCTTACCATGATTTGCAGGCAAAGCAACAACATCATCCCGACCATTCACAGGCTGGTCACCGATGAATACGGCGAAAACTACTGGTTCAACGGTTGCGCCAAATATGTGATGGAGTGCTTGGGCGAACCGGACTACGACTATTGGTTCTTCGCGGGGATAACCGGCGATGTCTTCACCCAGCACTATCCCAAAAGCGGAAACTACAGCGGCGACGCGCGAAGCGGTTATTTAATCGACAAAGGCGATACTGCTTTTGCCGAGGATATTTTTGAAAGGTGCGGTTACGCAAGCAGTTTTGTTACCGGAAAAGAGCTAAAAAAGAACAAGGAAATGTATTTACAGACCTTGCTCGGATATATTGACAAAGGGATACCTGTAATTATTTGGCAAAACAGCAATCCCGGAGCGAATATAGTCGGCGTTTTTGTCGGATATGAAGAACACGGTCAAACGCTTCTGTATATAACAGGGAACAAAGCCGAGCCTCAGCGGATTAGCCTTGAAAAAGCTCTGCGTTTTGACGGTGACGGCGATAACAGCGGCTGGATTTTCGTGGGCGAAAAGAAGGAGCAAAAGGATTTGGCACAGATCTACCGCGACGCCGTTACGCGTCTGCCGAAAACATTGACCACCCAAACAGACGACCACTATTTCGGGGCCGAAGCCTTCGGTAAGTGGGCGGACAACATTGAAAACGGATATTTCGACGGCATGAAGCCCGAAGAATTCGACGGTTGGGGAATGTATAATAATTTTGTCTGCGTTCTTGCTACCAACGGAAGCTGTTGCTACGGATTTTTAGACAAGGCGCGGGAGCTAAACCCGGACATGGTTTTTTTGGAAGAGTTGAGCCGCCTTTACAAAAGAATCGGCGCCATGTGGAACAATGACAACGGCACCGATTTGGAAGCGCTGGGCGGCGGCTTCAACATCACCCTTGAAGCGTTGCAGGACAAAGAGAGACGCGGCAAAATCGCGGCGAAGATACGGGAGCTTGCCGATTGCACCGACGAGGCGGTGCGGGTGCTAAAGGAGAATTTACGGTAGGGGCAGTACGCTGTCCGTGGCCGTTTGCGGCTGTCCTTCCTCGCCGTGTAGCAAATCCGGGTTGATGCCCATCTTTTTCCGCCGCTCGTCGATCATTTCATGCAGCTTGGCCAGCGCGTCGGACAGTCCGCCCAGCTCGTCGATGAGGCCCGCGTTCACCGCTTCCTCGCCGTAGATCACCGAGCCGATGTCGGCGGCCAGCTCGTCGGTGCGTAGCATATATTCCCGAAAGGTGTTCTCGTCGATCTTTGAGTTGCCGGTTACAAACTTCACAATCCGTTCCTGGATTTTCTCAAAGTATAAAAACGTTTGCGGCACACCGATGATGACGCCGTTGAGCCGCACGGGATGAATGGTCATGGCGGCGCTGGGCGCGATGAACGAGTAGCGGGCCGCCACGGCCAGCGGCACGCCGATCGAATGACCGCCGCCCAGAACCAGCGACACCGTTGGCTTTTTCATACCGGCAATCAGCTCGGCAATGGCCAGACCGGCCTCAATGTCGCCGCCCATGGTGTTGAGCAACACCAGCAACGCGTCGATCTCGTCGCTCTCCTCGATGGCGGCCAGCTGCGGCATCACGTGCTCGTACTTGGTGGTCTTGGTATTCGGCGGCTGAAGCTGGTGGCCCTCGACCTGCCCGACAATGGTAAGGCAATGAATGCTGCCGCGCTTGCTTTTGGCCGTGACCGAACCCATTTCAATGATGGTACGCAGATCGCCGCTCGGCGGCGGCCGGGCCGGGTTTTGCTCCCCTTCTTGTTTTGTATGCTCTTGTTCCACAAAAAACACCCCTCTCTCGACAAGGATAGTCTTGACGAAAAAAGGGTATTTATGTAGCCGTAGCAATTTTTCAATTCATATTCGGCATCTTCGGTCAAATTGTTATTCTGAGAAAGGAATTGCCGAAAATCGCAAACCATGGTATACTGCGTAGGGACGGTCGCCCTCGACCGTCCGTTGTCGGTATTCGACCGTCCGCTGTTGCTGCATGAAACATAGAAAACAACATGGTTTTCGGGTGGTTTCGGACGACCGGGGGCGGTCGTCCCTACCTCCTTTTGATTGTTGAGGGGGATGCGAATTGAAGAAAGCGGCTTTTCTTTTTCTTTCGGTTGCGCTACTGCTGGGCTTTGGCTTACTGGCGCTAAGTACCGAGCGGCCTCCCGCGCCCGCGCTGCGGATCCAGCAGGTTTACGGGCGGAGCAGCGAAGAAAGCGCGGCCATTTCCCACAGCTTTGTTGAGATATACAATCCCACCGACCGAAACGTGCCGCTCAAGGGCCTGTCGCTGCAGTACGCCGCGCGGGGGGACAATTGGCGGCAGCTGAATCTATCGGGTACCATTCCTGCCGGCCATTCCTTTTTGGTTCGCTGCGGCTCGCTCAACGGCATCGGCAACATCCACACCCTCGACAGATACGACATGGCATGGGATATCAACATCCACGACAGGCGGTTCAAAATCGCGCTGGTTGCCCACACCGGGCTGCTGACAATACCCGACCCCACCCCCGGCGACGGCGTGATTGACCTGCTCGGCGCCGGCGACACCGACCATGCCTGGACGACCCTTTTGAGCGGCATTTCCAAGCACAGATCGGCCTTCCGCATCGGCGATTCCGGCGACAACGGCGCCGATTTTGAAGTTCTGGACTACCGCGCGTTGCCTTCGGGCCGTTTCGCGGCGGTGCGCCCCCGCGGCGTTTGGGACGGGGCTTGGCAGCCCGCATCTTCGCCGATGCCGGTGTTTTCCATGCCCGGCGGGCTGTATGCCCAACCGTTTGAGCTTACATTGTCTGTCAACGACCCCCGCGCCGTTGTTTACTACACCCTCAACGGCGACGAGCCCACGCCGCAGTCGGCGCGGTATGACGGACCCATCGCGGTGCGCGACAACACCGATTCGCCCAACGCGCTTTCGGCCCGCACCGACATCTTCGACGACAGGGTATATCGCACCTACCGAGCGCCGCGCGAAAACGTGTTCAAAGGCACCGTTGTGCGGGCGCGCGCTTACTCGGAAGAAGGACTGCCGCTGACCGGCATTGTGACCCACAGCTATTTTGTTGAAGAAAAGATAGCCGACCGCTACGGCCTGCCCGTTGTTTCGCTGGTTACCGAAGCGGGAAACTTGTTTGACGAGCGCAACGGGATATACGTCGCCGGTCCCCGCGGCATCGACGCGCCCAACTGGGACAGGAAGGGCAGTGAATGGGAACGCCCGGTTCACATGGAGCTGTTCGACGGCGACCAAGCCTTTTCCATGAATTTGGGCCTACGCATCAACGGCGGCGGTACGCGGCGGGTGCCGCAAAAGGCGTTCCGCCTGTACGCCAGAACCGAATACGACCCCTTCAACGCCGCCATGGAATATGATTTTTTCCAAGGCACGGCAACCGACATATTCGACACCCCCATCACCGACTTCCGCCGTTTGCTGTTGCGGCAGGCCGGCAACGAGAGCGGCGCGACACCGGGTTCGACCCTGTTCCGCGACGCCATGCTCCAGCAGTTGTGCAAAACCCTGCGGGTGGACATTCAGGCATACCGGCCGGCCGTTGTCTTTCTCAACGGTGAGTTCTGGGGCATTTACAACATCCGCGAGCGGCTCGACGACGAATATTTTCTCAGCCATTACGGCATCGACAAAGAGAACATCGTGATTTTAGAACATTCAACCGGCGCGACGCCGGTTGTCAACCAAGGATTGCAAAGCGACCTCGACGATTTCTTTGAAATGTATTATTTTTTCTACTACAATACCTTTGTCGGCGAGCAAAATTACCAAAAGGCCGAGCGTTACATCGACCTCGACAATTTCATTGACTATTACGTCGCGCAGATTTATCTGGGCAACATCGACTGGCCGGGCAACAACAACAAGTTCTGGCGCCACAGGATTGAATACCAACCCGATGTCGACCTGCCTTACGGCCACGACGGTCGCTGGCGCTGGATCCTCATGGATTTGGACAGCACCACCGGCCTGCAATACGGCTTCGACTACGCCGACGACAACATCACACGATTGATGCGTCCCCCCGAACCTGAGGATTTGGGCTTCAACGCCGAGTGGAGTACCCTTTTCTTCCGCAGACTGCTGGAAAACGATCGATTCAAGGAGCGGTTTGTGGCCCGTTTCATAGAGATTATGGACAACGAGTTCCAACCCGAACGCTTCCACCGTCTGATCGACGATGCCGCCGCCAAGATCCGTGTCGCCATGCCGGAGCAAATCGCGCGGTTCGGCTACCTCGACAGCATGGAGGAATGGGAGGAAAACATTGCCATACTCCGAAACTTCGCGGACAACCGCCGAAGCCATATGCCGGAGCTGTTGCAAACCAAGCTCGAAGTCCCCGCCGAATTCATGGCCGACGATCTGCCGCTGGAAAACGCCGTGTTCGACCTGGTGCATGATTTCTCGTGGTTCGGCTCCGAAAACGAGCTATCGGAGGACGGATTGCAGGTCACCGTGCAGGGCGGCCAGGCGCACCTGCTGCTGCCGCTCGACATCACCGTCGACGCAACGGTTTCGGAATACCTCACCATGGAAATATCGGGCCTGCCCGCCGGGGCCGGTTGGAACTGGGAGCTGGATTACTACGACAGCCAGGGTTACGCCTCCACCATCAGCGCCCTATGGGATTTCAACCCCAACGGCTGGTTCGGGGATTACCGAGGCGCGATGTACCTGCGCGGCCATTTCGACTACACGCTGGAATTCAGGAACACCGATCTGGACATTCGCAACATTACCTTCACCCGGCTCCGCTTCTCCTGCAACGCGCCGGACGGCACCACCTTTGTCCTGAACGCCGCAAAAATCGGCCCCGGCTACGCGCGATAGGGCGGGGAGGGTGTATTGATACTGCGCCTCCTTGCATTTGGCGGTGCTTTCGTCTATCGGTATTTTCTGCTAATGTAGTAAACGAGGTGACACAATGATTGGCAAGTTCAAGCCCGAGTGGACAAGAAATCGTTACTTAAAACAAAGGAAAGCGAAGACTATTGTTAGAAAAACAAGAGATCAATCACAATTAGTCAATATAATCAGAAACGCTCCAAACTACTATATACGCGAAAAGGCAATTAAGAAATTATCCGAACATTCTCTTATTTTGGATGTAGTGCGTAATTTCAATATTTCCGAGGCTGAACGTTATAATGAATTGAAGAAAATACACATGAGGCACGATGAATCATTCTTTTTTTCGTATGAATATGAATATGAAGACAGAAAAATCCGTATGATGGCACTTGATAAATTGGATGATGAAGCTCTTGTTCAAAACGAGTGTGCCTCTATTTTACATACCAACGGCGGCATGATCTGTTTTGAGGCCATGGAAAGGTTAAGCGAGCAAACGAAACTACTTGAAATAGCGAGAAGCAAAACCGCCCGCGGTTTTTTTAGGGCAATATCGTTGGGAAAAGTAGATGACAATATTGATTTTATTGAATTTATTATTAAAAGCGAGGACTGCCATGTTCGATATGCGGCAGCAAACAGATTGACAGATGATGTTCTTGCTCAGGAAGTGTACGCCGACATTGCGAAATGCGGTAAGGTTAGAGATGTTCGTCTGGACGCACTAAATAAAGTGACTGACCAATCTGTGCTGCTGTATGTCGCAAAAGACCTCGGTAATCCAATAGCGCTGCGCGCAAAAGCAATAGAGAAACTTGACGGCGGTGTTGACGTTACAATTTTCATTGCCGAAAATGAACATTGTCGTGTGCGTATTGCAGCAGCTAAAAAGTTATCGGATAAAAAACTCGCTCAAGAAGTATTCGCCGATATTGTAAAAAATACGAAATGGATTGACTGCCGTTATTTGGCACTAATGGAACTAAACGATGTAGCTCTTTTAACAAATATTTTTCCCGGTTATGATGAGTCTCAGTTAGAAGAAATCCGCGAAAATCATTGGGAGCATATGATTGGATGGTAGTAAAGAGCGGCTGCACCGTTTGTAAAAATGAAATCACGTCTTCGTAGGGGCGCACTCCGTTCGCCCGAAAAAAGTTGCAAAAATCATCATATATGATGATTTTTGCGGCAGTTTGATGAGAAACTCAATCATTACCATAATCATCCAAAAAAACACGGCTTGACAAACCAAAATGACGGTGTTATGATGAATGCGTTTCCCATTGCGGTCGTGGCGGAACTGGTATACGCGCACGTTTGAGGGGCGTGTGGCTTTGCCGTACGGGTTCAAGTCCCGTCGACCGCATCATCCATATGTCAAGCCCATGCTGAGAAAAAAGGTGAAATCTTTTTCTTACGCGGGCTTGATGGTTTTTTAAGATGATCGCCGCCCTTTGAACCCGTATCCCGTGTCACGTTCAAAACAACAGGTTCGCCCCCGTGAGAAATCTCCCGGCACTTCGGGCCAATTCGGCCCGAAGTTAAACCTTATTTTTTACGAAGGTTAAGCACCGAAATAAAATGCGGTATATCGAAAATTTCAGGTACACTTTTTAAATATTCAATATGTTCTTTTTCCCATTGTATTATTTATTCTGCCAACAATGAGGACGCTCCTATACCCCGACACGTTCTCATACGCCCATGCCAACTCTCACGGGTGAATGTCACAGGCGCATCATATATAAAAGAGTTTTCAACCTCAAACAACCCGTTAGCTTCTTCTGAAAGACGGCGAGCTAACATAATTTGATTTTCAGAAATATCAGAGCCGATAAATTCCGCGCCGTACTTGTATAAGTTGCGGGGGAGAACACCTGTCCCTGTGCCTATGTCCAACACACGCTGTCCTTTAACACATAACCCCATTTCGATTAACCTTTGATAGAAAGTTTCAGGATAAATATCTCGAAATTTTGCGTAATCTTCCGAAGTTCGTCCCCAATCGAAACCTTTTCCGCCGTCGATATATTTACTGATTATTTCCATGAAAATCCTCCATAGAAGTATAAATACCGTTCAACCGAACGCACCCGTATTATGCCACAACCCCCAACTAAATTACAAGCGGCTTCCGCCTTGAGTTCCCCCATTTTTCCCTACTATCCCTTGTCAGCTAAAACTTGACAACATATAAAACAACTGATATGCTTTACAAAAAAAGCGAGGTAATCATATGAGTGCAAAAGAAGTTTGGTTGAGCAAAGAAGAAAGGTCGGAGTTGGAAAAGTTTTCAAAAAACGGGGTTCATAATGCTCATCTGATAACAAGGGCGAAAACAATTTTGGCATTAGACCGCACGGACAAAAAAGACCATTTACGAATAGGGCGAGTCTGTGAGAGCGTTAATCTATCAAGACAAGCGGTAAATGACATTCGTGCTGATTTTTTCTCAGCACCGAGCATCGAAGCATTTTTGACCCGCAAAAAGCGTGAAACACCGCCTGTTCCCGCAAAGATAACGGGAGAAGTCGAAGCACGCATCATAGCTCTTGCGTGCGGTGAACCGCCGAAGGGATGTGCTCGTTGGACATTGACCATGCTTGCGAATAAGGCTGTTGAATTAGCATATGTGGATACATTGTCGTTCAAATCAGTTCAACGCGTTTTAAAAAAACACAATTTAAACCTCATCTAAAAGAAATGTGGTGTATACCGCCGGAACAAAACGCGGATTTTGTGGCAAAAATGGAAGATGTCTTAGCGGTGTATCAAAGGCCATACAACCCCCAATTCCCTGTAGTTTGTATGGATGAAAAACCGTTTCAATTGCTTGACGAACGTATTCAGCCAATAAAAATGAGCGATAATTGCCACA
>Ga0099364_10013187_pt1 | contig 11110 bp, 10 predicted proteins | sample TergutTh196P3_FD_73070 | JGI IMG/M metagenome (GOLD analysis project Ga0099364, IMG submission 73070) | Microcerotermes parvus P3 segment gut microbial communities from Pointe-Noire, Republic of the Congo - Th196 P3 | ecosystem: Host-associated > Arthropoda: Insects > Digestive system > Gut ... | reverse complement strand
CTATTAGCCTAAGATTTGGCAGATTTCCTATCATATCACCACATCCCACGGTACACTGAATATGAAATATAATAGGGACAAGGCATTCCTTGTCCCTACAACCCCAGCCCTATACCCAACCCCCAACCTTAAACTAAACCATAGAAACCTCCAAAACCCCAGCAGCACACCGCAAGGTGTGCAACGTAGATAACCCCGTGTAGGGGCAAACCTACGTGTTTGCCCTAATAGCGCAACACGGGGCACGTCCAAGATGTGAGTGAGGGTCCGATGTCTAAAAATCTGAAATCTTTCCTCTAAAATTTGCGACAATTGAGTTTGCGCCAAGTCTGGAGTTCTGAAATTGTAATTTTTGTTAATGCCCCCAACCAACGCTAGCCCGTCATTGCGGGTTCGACCCGCAATCCCCTGATAACATCAGAAAATCTGAACTTATTTTTAACCCCCAAATCAAAAAAGGCAAGCCTCATAAAGACTTGCCTTTTCGATTTAAAAATGAAAACTAAATAAAAAAATTTTTTCTTAATATTCTGCAATAATTTTTTTCACTTCGTCGGCTGCTACTCTGCCGTAAACTTTTGAGCCTATTGTAACAACAGGTGCAAGTCCGCAGGCACCTACGCAGCGGAGACAACTCAATGAAAATTTTCCGTCGGGGGTCGTGTCGCCGACTTTTATGTTAAGCAAATGTTTAAATTCGTCCACAACTTTTTCTGCGCCACGAACATAACACGCTGTTCCCATACAAATTGAGATGGGATACTTTCCTTTGGGCAACATCGAAAAGAACGAATAGAATGATACCACGCCGTAAACGTTGGCTACGGATACATTTAATTCTTCAGCAATTAATTCTTGTACTTCGGCGGGTAGATATCCGAACATTTCTTGCGCTCCGTGCAAGACGTTTATCAGTTCTCCGCTACAGTTATTAAATTTTTTGCAAAGTTCTTTTATTTTTTCGACATTGCATTCTGATAATTTTATTTCTGACATAATGGTTTCAGTTTAAGTGTGTTATTAAGCGCATTATTCTACAACAATTTTTTTCTTTTTATCGAAATAATGCGTATGCAATAGTTCGTGAGCTTTGTGGCTCATCGGTTTACCAAGATATTCATCGTACAGTTGTTTGATGAATGGATTTTCGTGGGACTTGCGTAACGGTTTTTGCTTATCTTCCGTATAAATTGCTGCTTGACGTTTGCGCAATATGTCCACGTTTCCGTGATGATAAGGTTGTCCGCCACCACCGATAAAACCTCCCGGACAAGCCATTATTTCAATAGCATGGAACGAACATTTGCCATCTTTTAGGTCAGCAAGAAGTTTTCTTGCATTTCCGAGCCCGTGTGCGATGCCGATGTTTATTGGTGTTCCGTCAAAGTCTATTGTTGCTTGCCTAATTCCTTCTAAACCGCGTAGTTCTTCAAAATCAAGTTTTGGAAGCGGTTTTTTGGTAAAGAGTTCGTATGCCGTGCGGACTGCCGCTTCGATTACGCCTCCTGTTGTACCAAAAATCACTGCCGCACCCGTTGACGCTCCCAAAGGTGCATCAAAATCTTCATCTTCTAATGCGTTGAAGTCGATGTTTGCGTTCCTTATTAATTGTGCCAATTCACGCGTTGAAATTGAGATATTTACATCGGGGTCGCCATTTACGGCAAACTCAGGACGCATACTTTCATATTTCTTTGCAAGACAAGGCATTACAGATACTACAATCATATCTTCGCGCTTAATTCCAATTTTTTCTGCAAAATATGATTTGGCAATAGAGCCGAACATTTGCTGCGGTGATTTTGCCGTTGAAGGAATATCTTTCATTTCGGGGAAATTATATTCCAAGAAATTGACCCATCCCGGACAGCAGCTTGTTAAAATAGGTAATTTTACCTCTTTATCGCCGCTTAGGAATTTGCTTAACCTATCTAATATTTCTGACCCTTCTTCCATTATTGTAAGGTCAGCAGTAAAATCGGTGTCAAAAACATAGTTGAAGCCTAATTTTCTTAGGGCGGCAGCCATTTTACCTGTAACAAGCGTACCGGGTTCCATTCCGAATGCTTCGCCAAGGGCAGCTCGCACTGCGGGTGCTGTTTGAACGACTACTGTCTTTTCGGGATTTACTAATGCTTCAATTACGCGCCACGTCATGTCTCGCTCGGTCAATGCTCCTGTGGGACATACCGCAACGCACTGTCCGCAATATGTACAGGTAGTTTTGTCAAAATCCATTTCAAATGCGGGTGCTACAACGGAATGAAATCCGCGATTTATTGCTGAAAGTACTCCGACTGTTTGTACGTCATTACAAGCGGTTTCGCAACGTCTGCACATCACACATTTTTCCATTTCACGTATAATCGCCGGCGACTTATCACCTTTAAATTTCGACCTTTCGCCTTGATAATGTATTTCTCTGATACCGAGATTATGCGCTAATGTTTGCAGTTCGCAGTCACCCGATTTTGCACAAATAAGACATTCGGCAGGGTGATTGGACAGTATCAGTTCAAGTACCGTGCGGCGCGAGTTAATAACTTTTATTGTATTAGTTTTAACTTTCATGCCTTCGGAACACTCTGTTTTACAAGCAGGCGCAAGGTTTCTACGTCCTTCAATTTCTACTACGCAAATACGGCAACCGCCGGGCTTGTTTTCAAAATTTAGGTCGTCTAATTTCATATAGCAAAGAGTAGGTATTTTTATGCCTACAAGCTTGGCGGCTGCAAGTACGGTCGTACCCGGCTCTACTGCCACCGGTTTATCATCTATTATTACATTTATTTTTTCCATTTTATTCCTTATTATATAAGATGATTAAGCGAGAATGATTGCGCCAAATTTACATTTATCCATACAAGCACCGCATTTGATACAAGTTACTTGATTAATTGTATGTGGTGCTTTTCTTTCACCTGATATTGCATCGACCGGACAAACTCGGCTGCATAACGTACAACCTACACATTTGCTATGGTCAATCGTGTATTGCATCAATGCCTTGCACTGTTTTGCAGGACATTTCCTATCGCGGACGTGTGCAATGTACTCATCCATAAAGTTATCCATCGTGGAAAGTACAGGATTGGGAGATGTTTGTCCTAATCCGCACAAAGAAGTATCTTTAATTACTACGGCAAGGTTTTTAAGTCTTGTAATATCGTCTTCTTCACCTTTACCTAATGTAATTTTTTCGAGCATTTCGTACATCCGTTTATTTCCAATTCGGCACGGCGCACATTTTCCGCAACTTTCTTCTACCGTAAAATCTAAATAGAAACGAGAAACATCAACCATACAGTCGTCCTCGTCTAAAACAACCATACCGCCTGAGCCCATCATTGAACCAACGGCTACAAGGTTGTCAAAATCTATTGGAGTTTCCAAGTGTTTTTCGGTCAAACAGCCGCCTGAAGGACCGCCTGTTTGTACGGCTTTGAACTTTTTGTCATCTTTGATACCGCCTCCGATGTCGAAAATTACTTCACGTAGCGTTGTTCCCATCGGTACTTCTATTAAGCCTACGTTATTGACTTTTCCTGCAAGTGCAAAAACTTTTGTTCCTTTGCTGTTTTTGTTTCCGATGGACTTAAACCAGTCGCTTCCTTTGAGGAATATTGGCGGAATGTTTGCAAAGGTTTCTACGTTGTTTACGTTTGTAGGTTTTCCTTTGTATCCGCTAACTGATGGGAATGGCGGCTTAACGGTCGGTTCGCCGCGAGCACCTTCCATTGAGCGAATAAGTGCTGTTTCTTCGCCACAAACGAACGCTCCTGCACCGTAACGTATCTCTATATCGAAACTAAAATCCGATTCTAGAATGTTTTTCCCTAAGAGACCGTATTCGCGTGCTTGTTTTAAAGCAATTTTAAGTCGCTGAATAGCAAGTGGATACTCGGCGCGTATGTATATTACACCTGTATCAGCACCGATACAATATCCGCAAATTGCCATCGCTTCTAAAACAGAATGCGGGTCGCCTTCAAGGATTGAACGGTCCATGAATGCGCCGGGGTCGCCTTCGTCTGCATTACAGACCACGTATTTTTGGTCTGCTTTCGATTTCATTGTCAGTTCCCATTTTAATCCTGTTGGGAAACCGCCGCCTCCGCGTCCGCGAAGTTCTGAATCTTTTACTACGTCTATCGCTTGCTGTGGGGTCATTTCGCTGATTACCCTTCCAAGCACTGCATAGCCGTCTCGTGCAATATATTCATCGATATTTTCGGGATCTATAAATCCGCAATTTCGTAAAGCGATACGAATCTGTTTTTTATAAAATCCCATGTGTTTCGAATCTGAAACATGCTGTTTGGTTTCGGGGTCGATGTAAAGCAGTCGTTCTACTTTTCGTCCTTTCACAAGGTGTTCCAAAACTATTTCGTTGGCGTCTTCGGGTTTTACTTGGACATAAAAAGTATTGTCGGGACTCATCTTTATAATGGGTCCTTTTTCGCAAAACCCAAAACAGCCTGTACCAAGGACTTGTACCTCGTTTTCGAGCCCATTTTCCTCTATTGATACTTTGAAGCTTTGGATAATTTCAGAACTTTGTGTGGCTCTACATCCCGTTCCTGCACATACAAGGATGTGATTTTTAAATTTTGCCATTTTATGTTAGTTTCAATTGTCTATTGATCAGGCGTTTGATAATTTGTAGGAATTATTCCATCTACCATCTCGCCATGTTTGATGTATTTCTCAATAATCTCTTTTGCTTTTGCCTCATTTACATAACCGTAAACTATCGGTTCTTGTCCGGGCATCGTGATTTCTATTGTCGGCTCGGCATAACAATATCCCATACAGCCTGTTTGTGTAACAACTGCATCAATGTTCTGTTTGTCCAAATCTTCAATAAAAAAATCCATTACTTCTTTGGCTCCTGATGCGATACCGCAAGTTGCCATAGATACTTTTATTTGTGCCATACTATCGGGATTGTCGCCTTTTTCCCGAAGATTAATTTTGTTTTTCAGATCTTCACTCATCTTGCGAAGGTCTGCAAGTGTTTTGACTTTTGCCATATAATATTATTTAATATTTAATAATTTAAAATTTAATTGTTTAAAATTTAATTGTTTAAAATTTACATTCCAATACCTAAAAATAATCCCAAAAAGATTGGGGTTCCACCCCAAAAGTCTGATAGGTTTACGTTTATATTCGCATCAATCCCTAAATGCAAAATGTCGCTGATACGATATACTGTAAAAGAGGCATTTAGTGGGATAATGGGGTCGTATTTCTCTCTGTTTTCACTTTTTTGTACTCCAAAACCCATTGATACAGACATCTTTCTGTCATGCGCTGTAATAAGTGCAGCGGTCGAAAATATTCTGTTATCAGGGAAAAAGTAATATGAACCCGCTATATCTGCTCTGATACGTCCTTCCTTTCCTTCCGCTCCAAAATCGCTTATGTAACGACCTAACGTAAGATTTGTATTGCAACCTACAAGGATTTTGTTATTATCACCCTCTATCATTGCAAAACCTACTAACGGGGCGGCAAACCACTTTGATTGTGCTTGTAAACAAACAGCACTCAATACGAAAAAAATTGCTATCAAAAATTTTCTACTTCTCATAATAATTTAATAATTAACTTAATACTTAATTTTTTATTCCTAATTCTTCAAGGTTTTCATTTATCAAATCTCTAATCATAATCATCATTTTCAGTTGCGTTAAGCCGCTTTCGGACATCATCTCCCAAACTTCTGAAGACTGTAACGTAAATTCATCCTTTATTGTTGCAAATTTAAAGAAAAAATTTTTATCGGGGTTTCCTCCGAGTAGTTGTGAAAAAACACTCCCCAGATTGCCAAGTGGAATGCAATCAATATGTAACATGTTGAAACTCACTGTTACTACTGTTCCTTTTCCTTGTTCTGATTCTACTTTCATTGTGCCGCCTGTGAGTTCGCTGCTCATTTTTATTAGCGGTAGTCCCATGCCTACTTTTCGTGTTGTACGTGTTGTAACAAAAGGGTCTGTAACGTTTTTTACCATTTCGGGGGACATCCCGCGCCCGTTGTCCTCAAATTTTATTGTCAAAAAATTGTCGGCACTAAGGGTCATTGAAACAAAAATGTTTCTCGCCTCGGCTTCGACTGAGTTGCGTACTATATCCAATATGTGCATTGATAGGTCTTTCATCATGCGTTGTTTTTTGCGGTGCAAATTTATAAAATAATTTTGATATAGCAACAAAAAATTTTAACTTTTAACAAAAAATCTTCTAACTTTCATTATTCATAAGAAATGAAAATATATCTTAAACGCAAAGGGTGCAAAGGTTTTTCGCGAAGGGCGCAATTAAATTTTTGATTTTTTTTCTTTGCGTTCTTTGCGAAAAATCTTTGCGTCTATTGCGTTTAAATAATGAAATAATTTTGAGAATGCTGTTTTTTACTTACACAACTCTTTTTCAACCTCTTCCATCTCTCTGAAAAAATCCTCGCCATATTTTCTTATGATTGCTTTTTTTAGAAATCGAAATATTTGTGTGTTCGATTTTTTTCCTAATTCCCGTGCCGTCTCGCAGAGATGCCATGAATGGTAATTCATAGCTTCAAAATTTTTATATTTTGTAATACGAATCGGATAGATATGACAGGATATTGGTTTAATAAAATCTGTCAAACCATCATTGTATGCCTTTTCTATTGCGCATTTACAGATATTATCCTCAAAAATGGCGTAAACACATTCATTTCCATTGTTAAGTGGAGTTACTTTGTCATTTTCAAAATCTATTGTCCAAGCGCCTGTTTTTTCTACAATTTTTTGTGCGCTTTCCTTTAAAAATGGACGGATAATAGGAAAAATCATATCAAGAATTACAGTTTCACCATCTTCTAACGGTGCGCCAGATTCACCGTGTACGCAGCAAGTTCCTTTGCAGTTTGCCAAATCACACTCGAAAAATTGCTCAAAAATATCAAGGCTAATTATTGTATTTTGAATTTGGATCATAATTTATAATTCAACCAAACTTTTCCCTGTCATCTCTGCAGGTTGCTCAATTCCCATTAGTGTGAGTAATGATGGTGCTACGTCTGCAAGTATTCCGTCTGAAACTTTTCCTTTTTGCTCTGTTACCCAAACAAATGGAACGGGATTAAGCGAATGTGCTGTATTTGGTGTGCCGTCAGGATTTATTGCGTAGTCGGCATTTCCGTGGTCGGCTATTATAATTATTTCGTATCCGTTTGTTTTTGCGGCTTCAACAACTGCTTTGAGGCACGAATCGACTGCTTTTACGGCGTTGATAATGGCACCGTAAACGCCTGTATGTCCTACCATATCACCGTTGGCGAAATTTAGGCAGATAAAATCGTATTTGTTTTTGTTTATTTCGGTAACGATGGCATCTTTCACTTCAAAAGCACTCATTTCGGGCTTCAGGTCGTAAGTGGCTACTTTCGGTGAATTGATTAATAATCTCTCTTCGTTTTCAAAAACCTCTTCGCGCCCGCCCGAAAAGAAAAACGTTACATGGGCATATTTTTCTGTTTCGGCTATTCGTAACTGTTTCAGACCGTTGGCAGCAACAATTTCGCCGAGTGTGTTTGGAACATTCTCTTTATCAAATAATATGTTAATAGTTTTGAATGTTGCATCATAAGGGGTCATGGTACAGTAATATAGCGGTATTGTTTTCATTCCGAATTGGGGCATATCTTGCTGTGTGAGTGCTATGGTCATTTCGCGGGCGCGGTCGTTGCGGAAATTAAAGAAAATAACCACGTCGCCTTCGCGAATAATACCAACAGGTTTTCCTGTATCATCAACATGTACAATGGGTTTAATAAATTCGTCTGTAAAATTGGCATCATAAGATTCCTGCATCGCAGAAAGTAAATCGATAGCAGGATTTCCTATTCCGTTCACCAACAAATCGTAGGCTTGTTTGATGCGTTCCCACCGCTTGTCGCGGTCCATTGCGTAGTAACGTCCGACAACTGAAGCAACTTTTGCATTGTTGTTTTCGATATGTTCCAAAAGTTCTTTCATAAATACTTTTCCACTTTTGGGGTCGGTGTCTCTGCCGTCAGTGAAGGCGTGTACAAAAATATTTTCAATTCCTGCCTCGGAAGCAAGGTCGGTTAGTTTGTAAAGGTGCTCTTGACTGCTGTGAACACCGCCTTTTGAGACAAGTCCAAGAAAATGCAGTTGTTTACCGTTTTGGCGTGCATAATTCAATGCCTTTACTAATTCAGGGTTTTGAGCGATTGAATTGTCGCTAATTGCCATGTTGATTTTTACTAAATCCTGATATACAATACGTCCCGCACCAATATTAAGGTGTCCGACTTCGGAATTTCCCATTTGACCTTCGGGTAGCCCAACATTTTCACCCGATGCCTGCAATTGGGAGTTCGGATAGTGTGATATAAGGCTGTCCCAATAAGGAGTCTCGCCTTGTGAAATGGCATCTGACCCTGTTTTGTCGCCAATTCCCCATCCGTCAAGTATGATTAAAAGTGCTTTTTTCTTCATAATTCAATATCGTAACTAATTATTCAATTTTTTTATTAAACGTTTTTTTTAACGGTTAAGTATTTCATTTATGTTTTTATCCAATAAATTTTCTTGATAAAATGATTGTGTGTTATTGTTTTCATTAATAGTATGTTGCGTAAAGTTAAACTTATCTATTTGTGATTGTTCTAAAAAAAAATGGTTCATAAGTTGGCTTTTTTGGGCAAGATATTCTTGTTCTGTTTGTCCCGGCGTAGGTATCAAAATAGCGTTCTTCCTCAAAAACCATAAATCCATAATTGTTGAATATCCCGCTCGTGAAACAACTATGGGAGTATTTTTTATGTAATGGGCTAATGAACAGGCATCTAAGTGAGGCAATAATGTAATGTTTGCTGTAAAATCGGGCTTCAAAAATTCCTCAAATGTTCCTGTAACTACCAAACATTTAATATTTTGTAGAGAAAGATTAATAAGCAATAACATCTGTAAAAGTGAACGTTGCGGCTCTGGTCCTGATATTATTGCCAATAGGTCATATTTGTTTTCTTTATTAAAAAAGTCGTTTTTGGGATGATTTTGTAAGTAATCGTCCATAAAACGTGAGATTGGTCCTATTAGTCGCGCATTTTTGGGCAGCGGATATTTATGCACAATATCGCCTGCAAGACTATCAGGCAAAGGATTGTCTGGTATCCAACATAAATCAAATTTTGATACAAGCCTCTTTATCAGTATGTTAGTTACTTTTTCCAACCATTCGAGGTTTTTGGGCATTTTCAACATCAAATGATGTGTAATGATTATACTTTTTACTTTTCGATGCCGTACTGCGTAGCGATTATCAGAAATTATCAATTTTGGATTATATTTTTTTACGAGCCGTGCCGTAACTCTTTTTTCACGAAATAGAGAAAAGACGGCTTTTGGTAATTGTCGTAACAGAATAATTGTTTGGTTATCGCTTATTGAATAGGTGATTTCAACATCTGGTAATAATTCGGTTTCGATTTCGGGAAATTCTGAGCAAATTAGGTCAGTAATAACTTTGCCGCCTGCAACTATTACTCGAAAATTTTTGTCTAACAGCCGTCTAATTATTGGAATATCTCTCGAAACGTGTCCCAAACCCCAATTCAGTGGACATATTAATATGGTTCCATTTTGTTCCATTCCTTATTAATATGTAACTTGCACAGATATACCTTCTTTTTTTAATTTTTCTTCAATTTCGGTCATTCTTTCGGGCGCAATTTTTTCAAGTGTATCGAAAGGGGTGCGTCTTGCAATGGAATAAATCATTACATAACGCGGTGAAATTTCTTTGAGTAGATTGATCCATGCATCTACCTCATTTTCAGTGCTATTGTCAATGGAAGTACCATTAAAAGTTCCTTTAAGAAAAAGTGTTTGAATGATTACTTTGCCTGAAAGTTTTTTCAAATAGTCGGTTATTCTTTTCAAATCGTACCCCGTATCAGGATTGTTCAATATTTTTATTGTTTCGGGAAATACGGAATCAATTTTTTGAATATTGTCATCAACTTTCAGAAGTGCTTTAAAAACATCGGGTACTTGAATTCTTGTGGCATTTGACAATACCGCAATACGTGTTTCGGGACAATATAAATCTCTTACACGTATTGTTTCGTCAATAATTTGAGCAAAACTTGGATGTAATGTAGGTTCACCGTTGCCCGCAAAAGTAATGACATCGGGACTTTTACCATTGTCGGATAACTCTTTAAGTTTTAGTTCCAAAAGTTTAATAATTTCGTTTGGTTCTTTAAAACTCCTGCAAAAAGTTCCTTTTTGTGTATTTAATCCACACTCACAATAAATGCAATTAAAAGTGCATAATTTTTGGTTCACCGGAAGAAGATTTACTCCCAAAGAGACCCCCAAACGCCGACTCTGTACGGGACCAAAAATAATGTCCTTAAATAAAAACGTAGCCATAATTAATAAAAATTTTTTGCAAAATTAGATAAAATTTTTGGAATAACAAGCTTTTATAATGAAAATTTTTTTATTTTTGTTCATAAATTAAGTATATATAGCGTTTGCCCTCCGCAGTCACTCAGACACCTTAAAACAATACCCATATCCCGACCTATTTATAATATAATTTCCGAATTTGCCGAGTTTTTTTCTTATTCGGGTTACGTGAACGTCAACGGTACGGTCAAGCACAAATGTCTCTTTTCCCCAAATTTTGTCCATTATTGCTTCGCGAGTGAAAATTCGAGACGGATTTTTCATCAACAGACATAATATTTCATACTCTTTTTTTGTCAGTTCAACGGCTTTTTCTTCTATGTAGAGCTGTTTTTCGTTTAGGTCTATTTTTATTTCATCAACGACAATAATATCGGTAATTGTCTCATTTCCAATTCTTTTAAGTACGGCTTTAACCCTTGCCAAAACTTCTTTAATTGAAAAAGGTTTTGAAATATAATCGTCAGCACCTGTTGAAAATCCTGTAAGCATATCATTTTCAGTGCCTTTCGCTGTAAGAAAAATTATTGGCACGTAATTTCCGTCATTTCTCAGATTTTCAGCCATCCTAAATCCAGACATTCCGTCCATCATCACGTCAAGTATTATTAAGCGGT
>Ga0099364_10013186_pt1 | contig 11110 bp, 8 predicted proteins | sample TergutTh196P3_FD_73070 | JGI IMG/M metagenome (GOLD analysis project Ga0099364, IMG submission 73070) | Microcerotermes parvus P3 segment gut microbial communities from Pointe-Noire, Republic of the Congo - Th196 P3 | ecosystem: Host-associated > Arthropoda: Insects > Digestive system > Gut ... | reverse complement strand
CAGTTTAAATTCTCTGGTTTTGTGGTCTGATGGCGCTACTTTCCAATTAAAATCGTTTTGATAGAAAATATGTTGAACCTCTGAATATGGAATAAATGCAATTTTTTCACTATCAAAACAACCGAGAAACATTGGTGGCAATATTTCGTCAAAAGTGCGTGCTTTACCTATTGTGAGTATAAGTTGTGTAAGCATTATCAAAACATCTGTGGGTAGTTTTTTAACTTCCGACCATAAAAAATATATTTCAACAAAATCAATGGCGTTTGCAGTAGGTTTAGGTTTTACTGCAAAATCAATTTTGCCCAAAATTCGGGTACAATCAAACTTCTTAAAAACCTTTTGAGCAGCAAGGTTTTTAACTTCTTCTTCGAGGATGTTGGGTTGTTTCATATTTTATAGTGAATGAGTAAATGTGTGAATGAGTGAATGAGTCATATTATCCCTTATTTTTATAAGTTCCCTTAGTAGAAATTAGTGAATGAGAGACTCCCTAGGAGTCAAATATTTATAGAAAATCAGTTTTCAGTTTTCAGAATCTTACCACAAAGTCGCACAAAGTTTTTTCACAAAGGAACACAAAGGTTAGCAATTCATAATTTGGACAAGGCATGCCTTGTCCCTACAATTCTACTCACTACACTCTATACTCTACTCACTAACCGCTAACCACTAACCGCTAACCACTAATCACTAATCACTACACTCTACTCACTACTCACTACTCACTAACCACTAATTATATCCCCACTTCAAATATATAGCACCCCAGGTAAAACCTGCACCAAAAGCGGCAAGAATTATATTATCACCTTTTTTGAGTTGTTTTTCCCATTCCCAAAGGCAAATAGGTATTGTAGCCGACGTTGTATTACCGTATCGTTGAATATTTATCATAACTTTGCTTTTTTCTAAGCCCATTCGCTCGGCTGTGGCGTCAATTATTCTAAGGTTTGCCTGATGTGGTACTAACCACGCTAAGTCATTTGCACTAAGATTGTTACGTTTCATAATTTCTGCTGACACGTCTGCCATACCGGTAACAGCATATTTAAAAACATGTTTACCGTCTTGATAAACGTAATGCAATTTTTGGTCAACCGTTTCGTGCGATGGCGGCAAAACAGAGCCTCCCGCTTTCATATTCAGATATTTACGTCCGAAACCGTCCGTTAATAATAAGCGGTCAATTATTCCAATTTCTTCTGTTGTAGGCTCTAACAGAACTGCAGCCGCCGCGTCTCCAAAAAGTACACAAGTTGTTCTATCAGAATAATCGGCTATTGAACTCATTTTATCAGCACCAACAACAATCACCTTTTTTTTATTACCCGATTCAACATATTGTGTGCCGCAGTCTAAGGCAAATAGGAAACCCGAACAACCCGCATTGAGGTCGTAACTATGAGCATTTTTTATTCCTAACTTATCGGAAATTATGTTTGCCGTAGCGGGAAAAATGTGGTCAGGTGTTGTTGTTGCGCAAATTACTAGGTCAATGTCTTCGGGTTTTGTACTCGTTTTTTCAAAAATTTGTTTGACGGCTTCAACCGCCATATCGGAAGATCCTTTGCCTTCTCCTTTTAAAATTCTTCTTTCTTTAATTCCTACTCGAGACATTATCCAATCGTCTGTGGTATCAACAATTTTACTAAGTTCCTCATTAGTAAGAACATAATCGGGTACGTAACCTCCAATTGCAGTAATTACGGCTCTTATTTTATTCATTATTATTTATTTAATGTAGAACTATGCTGCAACTTTTTTCTCAACTGCTAATTTACCTCTGTAATAACCACATTCACCACAAACTCTGTGTAATCTTATTGCTGCTCCGCAGTTTGAGCAAACTCCCAATGCGGGAATTGTGGCTTTGTAGTGTGTTCTTCTTTTATCTCTTCTTGTTTTCGAAGTTTTCCGTTTAGGATGTGCCATTTTATATTTTTATTATATTTATAACTAATTGTCAATTAACTTCTTTAATCCTTCCCATCGGGGGTCAGATTGTTTATGCGTACTATCTATACTATTGTTCTTTGAATATTCATTCAGTATTTTAATCATATCGGGATTACATTTATTGTTTCCTTTTTTGTCATATTCGTGCAAATGTCTCATTGGTAATGATGTTACAATTATATCGTATAACATTTTTCTAATATCAATTTCATGTTCGCTATGCGGAATCATTAAACTTTCATCTGACATCTCTTCATATTTATCGCCAAATTTTACGTAAATTCTTTCTGAATTTTCAAAAGGTACGTTAATAGGTTCCAAACAATTGTCACAAACCGATGAAACATAGCCTTTTAAGCAAAAATCTAAAGTTAAAATATTAAAACCTTTATTTAACGATAATTCCACTTTAATATTTCCGTCATTGTACATCGAATCCTCAATCATCGCAAAGAAACAAGAATCTATCAAATAACTAAAGTTGTGTACTCCATCCTTCAATCCTTTATACTGAATGATGTATTCCTTGTCTTTTTTCATCTTTCTAAGTAAAAAAAATCGCTGCAAAATTATTAAAAAATAATATACTAAAAAAATTTTTTTGATTTTTTGAACATAAAGTTATTAATTATTTTCATTTAATAAAAAAAACAATTTTGGCAAATATCTTTAAATCAGCGTTAATACGTATATATTTTTTAAAAAGAAATGAACTAAAAAGAAAATAAGAGCAGAAAAATTTTTTTATTACAGGCATTAGATTTATCTTTGCACCCCAGAAATAATAAAATAAATATAAAAAAATGAAGAAAGAATGGATTATAGTTAATGGAATTACCATTATTGCGGTTATTGTTTTGTTTGTACTTGTGCTTAATAATAAAAAGGAAAGTATTGAATCACAAGAAGATAAAAATGTGGAATTGACTATGCAGCAGGGAGGAATAGTTTACATAAACACAGATACTCTTATACAGAATTATGAGTATGCAAAATTTCTAAGCGAGCAATTGTTGAGAAAAGAAGAGTCGTCAAGAGCCGATTTCAACGAAAAAGTGAGGATTTTTCAGAGTGATATGTATGACTTCCAACGTAAAGTGCAAAACAACTCATATCTCACACTTGAACGTGCACAAAACGAGGAACGCCGCCTTATGCAAAAAGAAAGAGAACTACAAGAACTAAGCGATAGGCTTACTAATGAATTATTGGAAGAACAAATGCGTATGAATATGCAGTTGCGAGATACTATTACGCTGTTTCTTAAAGATTATTGCAAAGAAAAACCTTACAATATTGTTTTAAGTAATGCAATGGGCGATAATATACTCTATTCGGTTGAAGGTCTTGATATTACAGAAAATATTGTGGAACTTTTGAATATTAGGTATTCGGCATCGCAAAAGAAATGAAAAATGATGTATGACGGTTTATAAAAATAAAAAAATATAGACAAAAGTCAGGAAAGATATTATGAAGTATGAATTGTTGATTGCACAGTATTTGTAAATGGTTATGAATTCAAAAAATAATAAAACAATTTCCAAATATCTTTCAAAACTCCTACCCAAGTATACTTTTTTAAAAGAACCTGCAAAAAATTTGGAAATAGTTGTAGTTGTTCCAATCTATAAGGAAAAAGATTATATTTTTAAGACAATTGATTCCTTATTATGTTGTGATGAAACAAAAAAAGGCGTAGAAGTAGTTTTATTATTTAATGCCTCCGAAAAAGATAATAAAAATGTAATAAAAGAACAAAAACGTGTTGCTGAAACAATACGAAAAAAATATTGTAAACGAACAAATTCGTGGCTATCTTTTGTTGTTGAAGAGCGGTATAATATTGAAAAAAAACATTTTGGAGCGGGTATGGCACGAAAATTAGGTATGGATATTGCGTTGGCACGTTTATTTTCAGTTGGTAAAAATGAAGGGTTGATTGTTTCTTTAGATGCCGACACGTTGGTTTTACCTAACTATTTTAACGCAATTTTGGAATGGTTTAACGATACTGCAAAAAAAGGAGCGTCAATTTATTTTGAGCATCCATTAGACGGCAATGAGTTTACGCCCGAAGTTTATGACGGAATTACTAAATATGAACTTCATTTGCGATATTTTCTTCAGGCTTGGCGAATTACGGGTTTTCCTTATGCGTATCACACAATGGGTTCGGCAATGGCAATGCGGGCATCGGCTTATGCACAAATTGGTGGGATGCCCCGTAAACAAGCGGGTGAGGATTTCTATTTTTTGCAGAAACTTATTCCTTTAGGCGGCTTTGGAGACATAACAAAAACAAAAGTAATTCCATCACCAAGACCATCTAACAGAGTAATTTTTGGAACAGGGGCAGCAATAAAAAATATGATAAAAGGAAGTAATGACATTAATTATACATATAATTATCAGGCATTTAACGATTTGAAAGTACTTTTTTCTTTACGTTCTCAATTATTTGGCATTAAAAGTGTTGATTTTAATTTGTGGTGCAATAATTTGGCAAAACCACTGCAAATATTTTTACTTGAATATAATTTTTATTCCGACTTAAACAACCTCAACAACAATTGTTCGAACATCAAAATTTTTGAAAAACGTTTTTGGGAAATATTTAATGCCTTTAAAGTGGTTAAATATCTGAACTTTGTCCATGATACATACTTCAAAAAAATGAGCGTTTTAGAGGCAGGATTGACTTTTTTGAATAACAATAACCACTCAACGGAAGGGCTTAATTCAGAAAAGAAAGTTTTGCACTATTTTAGAGATATGGAATTAGCAGTTTGAGTGCATTCACATAAGGGAACTCCGCTTTTTCCTCTGTAAGCAGGTCTCCTTGATTTTGTAGTTTTTAGAAGTTCCCTTATTCATAAATAATAATATATAAATCTTCGTCTGTTTTTTTCATCAAATATTCTTCACGTGCAAATTTTTCTACATTTTCAGAGCCACTTTGCAATTCATTAATTTTTTCTTTATTCTTATTAATTTCACTTATAAGGTGCTCTTTTTCTTGTTTCAAATTTCTTATTCCTCGTGTAAGCGACACTCTATCGATAATGCTGTTTTGGTCAAAAAAAATCATCCAAACAATAACAATAAGCGTTGTAAATACAAATTTGTTACGTATGAGTCTTAATAAAACTTTGAAATTTCGTTTACCTTCCATCATTTTTTGTTTTAAATTTCTGCAAAAGTAATTTGTTTTTGCTAAAAATCAAAATTTTTTCAAAAAAATTTCACTTGGAATTATAAAAAATATTTACTACTTTTGTAGTTTAAAAATAAATATCAAAAAAAATGAGTAATTCCAATCATTCAAACATTAATTCACCTACACTAAGTAGTTATTATTCAATAAAAACCATTGCCCGTTTTGAAGCCAAAACATTAGTACGCGGGTGGTTATTCAGAATTTTTGCATCATTAATTATTATTGTCATTATCTTTTATGATTTTGCAGCATTTACAAATTTGGGCTCAAGTGGAGATGCAGATTATGTTATTGCAGGTGCTGCTCCGTATGCAAATATGTTTTTACTAAATTTTGTTCAGGCTGTAATTGTGGTTTTCCTTTCATCTGATTTCATTGGAAGAGACAAAAAACTTGATACAACTGAGGCATTTTATGTACGTAGTGTTTCAAATTTTTCGTACGTAATAGGAAAAACAGTTGGTGTGGTTTCAGTTTTATTTGCATTAAACATAATTGTTTTACTTCTTGGACTTATTTTTAATATTGTAAGCGCAACAACGGCACTGATTCCTATTACATACCTTATTTATCCGATGCTACTTTCTTTGCCAACAATTATTTTGATACTTGGTTTATCTTTCTTTTTGATGACACTTATTAAAAATCAGGCAGTTACGTTTATTATCATGATTGGATTACTTGGAACAGGGTTATTCTATTTAAGCGATAAATGGTATAATGTTTTAGATTTTATTGGAATTCACACACCCTTGGCATATTCTGTTTTTACGGGACTGCACGACTTAACAAATATTCTACTACTCAGAGGGTCATATATTTTATTGGGGTTAGGTTTTATATTTTTTACAGTTTTTATGCTACCGAGACTGCCACAGGAAAAAAACTTTCGCACAAGAACTATTTCGTTTATGTTATTTGCTTTTATTCCTGCAATAATTATGATTTCGACATATATTATCCGTAACGTTAACAATGAAAAATTACGTGCCGAAATAGTTAAAGTAGAAGAATCTCTGCCTGCTTCTGCGTCAATGAATATTAAAGAGCATCATATATCGCTGATTCACAAAGGAAAATCAGTTGTTATTACCTCAAACATTAGCGCTGAAATTAATAACAAAGAGAGTCTTTCTTTAATTCTAAACATCGGCTTTAATGTTAAAACAATAAAAATTAATGGAAAAGAGGTACAATTTGAAAGGAATTTACATGTTATTTATCTTAAAACCAACAATATAGACATTGGAGAGCAGGTTGAAATTGAAATAATATACGAGGGCGCTCCCAACGACAAAGTTACTTTTCCTGAAATACCCGAAAATTTCCGTACTTTACCACAGCGATTAAGTTTTTTAGCAGGAGGGAAACAGATTTCTTATATCACTCCCTCTTATATTTTGCTTACTTCCGAAGTTGATTGGTATCCCGTTGCGGCATCACGTAATTATAGAGTTTACAGGCAATTTACAAAATTTTCACTTGATGCAACAATTTCCCCAAAACTGACCGCTTTTTCTCAAGGAATTAAAGAATACGATGAAAACGGAAAAGTAAGTTTTATGCCCGAAGAAAATTTAAAATTCATAAGTTTTACGGCAGGGAATTATGTTACACGTTCTTTGATGGTTGATTCAGTGGAAGTTACATTAGCGCTTTATCCGAAAAACCTTAAATATCTTGAATATTATTTTGATGAAATTGGCGACACAATTTCGTATCTGCTATCTGAAATGAAAAACGACTACGAACGAAAACTGGGACTTTCGTACCCGTTTAAAAGGTTCACAATTATTGAAGTTCCCATTCATTTTTATACATATCCACGCAGTTGGACGCTTGCAACGGACGACAATATGCCCGAACAACTACTCATCGCAGAACGTGGAGGCGCAGATTATACCTACGACCCTCGAACTATCCGCGCTCATCTTCGTTATGAAAGGTATAATGAAACCGAAGAACTTTTACCAAAAGAAGAACAAACAATAATTTTTAAAAACATTGTCGGAAATATGCTTTTTTCGGATTTTAGACGAGACAACCGAAGTTTTTCCGAACTGAGAGGACTTATTTCGTGGAACAGGCAAGGTATATTTCCGCAATATACTACAAATAAGTTTGGTATCGAACAAGAAGGATTCCCCGTTGTTCAGTTTATTATAGAAAACTACCTGTTTTCTCATTTACAGACCACTGAAAGAAGGGGTTGGTCGTGGTTCTTTGGAAATTCTTCACAACAAACAATTCTTAACTTGAAAGATAAAAACATTGTAACGTTATTAGACTCAATAAAATACGGTTATAAACAAACCGAATTGGTACTACGAAAAGGTGCAGAACTCTTTGAAATTATTCAGTTAAACATTGAGTCACAAGATATTAACGAAGTATTAAGTGAAATTATTAATAACAAAAATATGGTACTTATGTCGGTTGCAGATTTTACGCATTCATTGGACAGTACCACAGAAAAAGATATTTCCACGCTTATGGAAAATTGGCTCTACGACACAACTTCGCCTGCATTTCTGTTTGGCACAACAAGAGTTTCCAAAATAAAAGACGGAAATAATGAACGTTATTTTGTTCGTATTCAACTAATTAACAACGGAACAAGAGATGGAATAGTTACAATAGGAATTCGTGAACAAATACCTGAAACGAAAGTAGGACACTTAAATGATTATGCGGGATTCGAAAGAATTCAAAGAGGAAATGCAAACCAAGCAGCCGAAACAACAATGAAAAAAACATATAATATTCCTGTTGGGCAGCCTATGGAAATTGGGTTGCTATGTTCGGCGGAGCCACGAGAATTAGTTATAAATACGTATGTAGCACAAAATTTACCTACATCAAGAACAATTCAAATTAACAATATAAACGAAGAAAAAATTTTAAGTTTCGAGGGCTTTCGCCATTTTGATGGAACTATTCAAACATCACAACCTTATGAATATATTGTTGATAATGAAGACGAAAACTTTTCAGTTAGTCATCAACAAGAAAAAAATACGCTTAAAGAGTGGTGGATGTCACGCAACATGGAAGAGACGGATGATAAATATGGCAGCATCAATAGTTGGCGTCCATCACACAAATGGCAGTTCGTTTTGCACGAAAATTTTTATGGCGACTATATAAAATCGGTAGCATACATACGTAAAGGCACGGGTAATAATCACGCACAATGGGAAACCGACCTGCCACAAAGCGGACATTATTCGGTTTACGTTTATTTGCCTAAAATTCCTCCACAACAAACATATAGAGGTACAAAAAATGAAAGTTTATCGGGAACATATTGTTATTCTATCGAACACGACGATGGCAACGATATTGTAGAAATAGAGATTTCAGAGCAAGAAGGATGGCATTTTATTGGTGATTACTATTTCTCGCAAGGGAAAGCAACAATAACTTTAAACGACAAAACAGATTGTTGGATTACAGTAGCAGACGCTGTTAAGTGGGTTAGAAAATAGTGAAATTAATATTTTTTTCAAATTTTTAAAACTTTTTTGTATTTTGAAACGTAAAAGACTTGCTTAAATGAGTTATTTAAAGTTAAAATATTAAACATATATACTTAATACACAAATGATTAGTTTTAGAGATATTTCAGTTTCAGAAATAGAAATATTACAAAAAAACGGCTGTTTTTGTGCCGATTGGTCAAAAATTAAAGTTAAAGATGGTTTTTTAGCAAACAATATTCATAACGTTTCGTTTTCGGGAGATATAAAACTTGGAAATTTTGCAGGAACTATTACATTTCACGGAAATATTACAAAACCATCGGGCATTTACAACGCTACAATTCATAATTGCATAATCGATGATGACGTATATATCAGTCAAATAAGAAATTATATTGCTAATTATCATATCAAAAAAAATGTCTGTATCGAATGCGTGGACACATTGTCGGTTGATGGCAAAACAAATTTCGGTAATGGAACACGTGTGGCAGTAATTACTGAAACGGGAGGGCGCGAAATACCAATCTACAACGAACTGTCGGCGCATACTGCTTATTTAATGGCTTTTTACCGACATAAACCAAAATTAATTACAAAACTACAACAACTTATTGACCAATATTCACAAATAATACCGTCAGAAATGGGAGTAATTGGTGAAGGTGCGCATATAACAAGTTGTTGTTCAATTCTTAATGTAAATATTGGTGATTTTGCAGTTATTGAGGGAGTTAATCGTCTTAATAATGGAACAATAAATAGTTCGTGCAAGGCTCCTGCATATATCGGATATGGTGTGATTGCCGAAAATTTCATTACAGCAAGCGGAAGCACGGTCAGTGAATCGTCTTTTCTGCATAATTGTTTTGTTGGGCAGGCTACGATACTTGGAAAACAATATTCAGCCGAAAATTCGGTATTTTTTGCAAATTGTCAGGGATTTCACGGTGAAGCGTGTTCAATTTTTGCGGGTCCTTACACTGTTTCGCACCACAAATCAACATTGTTGATAGCCGCTTATTATTCGTTTTTAAATGCGGGTAGTGGCTCAAATCAAAGCAATCACATGTATAAACTCGGACCGATACATCAAGGAATTGTTGAGCGGGGCAGTAAAACCACAAGCGACTCGTATGTACTGTGGCCTAGCAAAATAGGTGCTTTTACGTTAGTAATGGGACGACATTACCGTAATTTAGACACTTCCGACTTACCTTTTTCATATCTTATTGAAAATAAAGACGAAAGTATTCTAGTGCCTGCAATTAATCTAAAAAGCATAGGAACAATACGTGACGCCCGAAAATGGCCCAAAAGAGACAGCAGAAAAGATGACAATCTCTTAGATGCAATACTCTTTAACTTATTAAGTCCATATTCAATTCAAAAAATGATAAAAGGAAAGTTAATACTCGAAAATATAAGAAAAACATCCGGCTCAACTTCCGAATATTATATGTTTGATGGCGCAAAAATTACAAACAGAGCGCTTGAAAGAGGTATCGCATTATATAAACTTGGAATAGTTAAATTTTTGGGTAACGGATTAGTAAAAAAACTTGAAATTGCCGACTATTCAAACGAAGAAGAGATAAGGAAAGCAATCGCCCCTCATAGTACCGAAGGCGCTTGCGAGTGGATAGATATGGGAGGTTTACTCGTTCCAAAAGAAATTGTTAACAAACTGATTGAAAGAATTGAAAATGACGAAAATATTTCGCTGCAAGAACTAAATAAACTTTTCCACCAATGGAAAAATATGTATTTTATTTGGGCATGGAATTGGATTGTACCGCGTCTGAAAAGTGAAGTAGATATTGATGTTGAAACGGTGTCAGTTGAGCAACTTAAACTATTTGTGTTAGAATGGAAAAATAGTGTTGTGTCGTTAGACAAAATGATGTACGAAGATGCCAAAAAAGAGTTTACGCTTAAATCACAAACAGGTTTCGGTATTGACGGCGAAGAAGATATACGACTTTCTGATTTTGAAAATGTGCGTGGTGAATTTAATAGACACCCCGCTGTTACTGATATTATCGAACATATTGAGAAAAAAACTAAACTTGCAGAAAAAGTTATTGATAAATTGAATAATATATATAAGTGAATGAGTGAATGAGGTATATTATCCCTTATTTTTATTAGTTCCCTTAGTAGAAATAAGATATCAGATATTAAAATTGTAGGGACAAGGCATGCCTTGTCCAACAACGCGACAGTAGGAACAAGGCATGGTTACAAAGCAAAGTAGAAGTATGCCTTATCGAAAATAAAAAATAAAAAGATGAAAGAATTGTCAAACATAGTAGCATCCAACAAAGGCGAGATAATACTTTATCAGCCCGATGAGAGTTTACGATTAGATGTTACAATAGAAGCAGAAACGGTATGGCTCACACAGTATCAGATGGGACTCCTTTTTGAAAAAGAGAGGTCGGTTGTT
>Ga0099364_10013185_pt1 | contig 11111 bp, 12 predicted proteins | sample TergutTh196P3_FD_73070 | JGI IMG/M metagenome (GOLD analysis project Ga0099364, IMG submission 73070) | Microcerotermes parvus P3 segment gut microbial communities from Pointe-Noire, Republic of the Congo - Th196 P3 | ecosystem: Host-associated > Arthropoda: Insects > Digestive system > Gut ... | reverse complement strand
AACTTCTCTTTATAATCTGAAACATCGTTCCCGTATATTTCATTGACAAGACAAAAGAAAGCTCTTTCGCCCTCGCCTGCTATTATATAATCAAAAATATCACAATCGAACGGCGCACCAAAAGATACTTCCGGACCGCCCAATATTATTTTTATTTCCGGAGCAATTTTTTTAATATCGCCGCACAGCTTATTTATAAAACCGACGTTCCAGATATAAACCGAAAAAGCTATAATTTCCGGCTTGTCCGCCAATATAGAAAATAAAACGTTTTTATAAACGTCGTTCACCGTAAATTCACAGACTGCCAATTCTATATTTTCACAAAATTTTTTGAAATAACAGGCAAGCGAATGAACAGCAAGATTAGAGTGTATAAATTTAGAGTTTACGGCACAGATTTTAACCGGCATATTTTAATAAAAACGCATGACCGAGATAACCCGTCCGAGTATCGCGACGTCCTGAACAATAATCGGGCGCATATTGGCGTTGCACGGCTGCAATCTTATATAACCGTTTTCCACGTAATATTTTTTAACCGTCGCTTCGTCGTCAATCAGCGCGACGACAATTTCGCCGTCAGCCGCGTAATTTCTTCTCTCGACGATTATATAATCGCCGTCCATTATGCCCGCCTCAATCATACTGTCGCCTCTTATTCGCAACGCAAACAGCTTCGCGTTAAGATAGCTTTGCTTGTATATCGGGAAATCAAGATACCCTTCGTGGTTTTCAACAGCCAATATCGGTATCCCCGCCGTGACTTTACCAATAATCGCCACTTTTATAGACGTTTTTCTGCCGCTTGCGTCTATATTATCGACTCTGATAGTCCTGCTTTTCCCCGCTTCTTTCTGAATATATCCTTTTTTCTCCAACTTTTCCAAATAGTTATGCACAGTCGATGTGCTTTTAATACCCAGAGTTTCTTTTATATCCCTTACGGACGGCGAAAAACCTTCTTTTTTTATAGTGTTAATTATAAATTCGTAAATGGCGCGTTCTTTCGGATTCAATTCGCTCATAATAAATCTCCCTTAAATTATTATAATTATTAATTAATTTATATTTTAATACTAAATATATTTTTATTATATCACAAAAATATAATCCGAACAAGTTTTTCGAAAAAATAATTAATTTATTTTACAATTTATTTACGGTTGTTTAATATATATTTTTTTAAAACAACAAAATATGCTTGCAATTTTTTATTTATTGTGATATAATAATTCAGATATATAAAATCAGTTAAATTTTTCAGGAGGTTTATTATATAATGGGACCAGTAGAATATATTTTCGGGGGAGTTCTTTTATTTTTCGCGCTTTTTTTAATTGTGGCTGTTCTTCTACAGCACGGAAAGTCCAAGCATTTGTCAGGGGCTATTACTGGCGGAGCCGAAACTTTCTTCGGGAAAGAAAGAGGCAAGACAATCGACAAAGTAATGTCCAAGCTGACTTCCGTCGTAGCAGTATTATTTGTGGCGGCGGTTCTCGTATTATACGTGATGCAGAGTTAATCTAAAAAAATAAACCGGCTTTTATAAATAAAGCCGGTGTTTTTTATGCAATTTCATTCCACTGCCTTTTTACAATACTCCTCGAACACCCTCACATAAATTTTATAATCCTCAAACGATACTTCCGGCGGCGTCTGATGGTCAACCGACGGGATATAATAACCTGAACGCATAACGGGCAGCAGCCGCTCAAATTCCGCGCGTATCGCGGCTTCGCCTTTGTGCATGACCATTTTATCATATCCGCCGAGCATTATAAATTCCGGATATTCAGCCCGTATCTTCGCAACGTCAACGCCCGCCATACGTTCAAGCGGATAAACTCCGTCAGCTCCGCACTCTAAAAGCCACGGTATCATTTCCGTAACGTCGCCGTCCGTATCAATTAAAGTCTTAACGCCGTTTTCACGCGTAAACTTTGTGAGCGGCTTATAACGCGGCGCGATAAATCTCTCGAATAATTCCTGTGAAAGCATCGGTCCGTGATTATACGACATATCCTCGCCGTAGCCTATAAATTCAGGCTTCATAATCTTAAAAAGCTCACGCAGAACGCGCATATTAAAATCTTCCAAATCCCGGCAAACCTGCTCCATAAGCTCCGGATAATCATAAAACGCGTAAAAATGCGGCTCTATCCCGAATAACTTGCGCGGATACCAGAAAAAACCGTCAAGCCATATCCTGATTATTATTTCGCCGTTGTCGTGCCGCGCTTTATAATTTTTTACGTTTTTAATAAAATTCTCAATGTGTAAATCAGAATAAATATCATGCATTTTGACAAGATTAAAATAATCGGTATCGTTTTCTATAACACCCGCGCCGTGACTTTTAGCGTGCGGAAGCGGCGGCGCAATCGACGGACAGTGCATTTCTTCAAGCCCGAAATATTGCAAGCTCTGCTCCAAGTTCATGCCCTGCGGGAAACCCTCGACAATCCATCTGGCTACAGTTTTATCCCACCACCATGCCGCCCATTCAACCATAGGCAATCTGTCCGGCTTTTTGCCGTTTAAAACGGCGTTAAATCGTTCTCTCGGATTCATAAAATTCTCCTTCAAATTGTGTTTTAACACTTATTTTTCATCTTTACTTTACATTGCCTTATAATATTTCTAAACTTCTTTTGTCGCATTAATAGTGTATAGTATAAAATATATCATATTTTTTTTTAAAAGTCAAGATATAAATTTTTATTTTTTTATCCAAGCGATGATATAACAATGAAAATAATTGCGGCTTTGATTAACATTGACTGGGCGTGGGCTATAATATATCTAAACGGAGGCGATATTCGCACAAAAAGTAGAAGTGATACGGAGAAATCTTGGCGCCGCTCTAGAGTATGGGGCTCTATTTATTGTTGCTTGAATAAACGCTAAATCAATTTATACAGCATATCGAATGAAAATGCCTTTGATAAAATCAAGACTTATTCTTTTTCGTGCTTTTTTTTAGCTTATTCGGCAAAAAACTCATACACATCAGTTATTGTATGAGTTTTTTGTGACTTTATATTTAATTTTTATTTTCTTTTTCTCGCTATAACCAAACCTGCCGCGGATATGAGCGACCCGAGTACGAGTATACTAACCGGGTCAGCGGTCTGCGGAGCGGGAGCTACCGGCGCCGGAGCTTCAACTACAGGAGCGGGAATTTCAGCAGGGTCGCCGCCGCCCGCGCCTAATTCGGGTTCTGGTTCGGCTGCGACTACAGCCGTAACCTCATTGGCTGATAAAACTATATAGTCATACTCGTAAGCCTCCCAACTGTTTGATTCACCGTTTGAAGAAGAAGTAAATATTACAGAACGCGCACCATCGTCCCACATTTCATTAATTTGCAACAGTAAACCTAAATCTCCGCCCGCGCCTTTAGCAATCGGTATTTTAAACTCAACAGCGTAGTTGCTGCTGTCTATTCTTCTGGCTTTGCCCTCAAAGATTCCGTCAGCGGCATTTTCGTCCTCATTATACGAGCTTATGCCTTCAAAACGGTTCTCAAACGAACGCCAACCAGTCGAGTCTATACGATATTGTTCAGAATTTTCTCCCTCATTCGGCGGGTCAAGAAATACTTCAAGGCTGTCAGTCATCCAAGGCTCTCCGCTCTGGTTATTGTATTCATCTGCCGAAAGCAATGGTCCAATCGCTTTATTTATTTCGCTGTAAATATAGAGGAAGCCATCCTGCCATATTATCCACGCAACGCCCGTAGAACCGGTATCAGGACTCCAATCGTAAGGTTCATATTTTCTGTTTATATCCAGTTTTAACCCCAAATCATAAACAGCGTCTTTTGTGCCGTCAATCGTGATGGCATCTGCCGACTTAGGCACTTCTCCATAGCTTCCATTGCCGGAGAACGCAAGAACAGGCGCGACCATAAGCGAACAAATTAACATTGCCGATACAATTAATACAAAAATTCTTTTCATTTTTTTAGCTCCTTTAAATTTAAATATTTATAACCCTATAATATTATATCAGATTACAAATAAAATTGCAAGTGTTTTTTTATATTTAATTAAATTAAAAATTATATCCCCTCACGAACTCTATATCCTGTTTTATTTGGGCTTGCAATTTTTCAGTATTCTCAAATTTAATCTCGTCACGGAATTTTACGTGAAAGTTCACTTTTATATTCCTGCCGTATAAATCCCCGTTATAATCTATTAAATGCGTTTCGGCATTCAGAAAATCCTCGTCTTTTATAGTCGGGCGCACGCCGATATTAGTGACGGCTTTATATATTTTATTTATGCTGTCCGGAACTTCGCAGGTACACGCGTATATTCCGCAGGCGGGAATAACATGACCCGTCGGGAATAACTGGTTAATCGTCGGCACCCCGATATTTCTGCCGATTTGCTTTCCGTAAATAACAGGAAACTTAATAGAAAACGGACGACCTAAAAATTTTTTCGCGCGCTGCATATCGCCAATCTGTATAAGCGTACGCACGAAAGACGATGAAACCGCCTGACCTTCGCAGATTACCGGCGGAATTATTACCGTTTCTATATTATTTTGTTCAAGCCGGCTTTTTAAAAACTCTGCATCTCCGGTGCCGTCGCGCCCGAACCTGTAATCAAATCCGCAGACAACCGCCTGCGCGTTCAGATAATTTATTAAAATTTTTTCTATAAATTCTTCGGGGGACAAATATCTTATATAATTAAAATCCTGGAAAATCAGATAATCTATATTTTCCTGCTTAAAAATCCCGATTTTTTCATCTTTCGCGGTTATATACGGCACATGAAAATCGCTTTTTAATATATTGAGCGTATGTTCCGTGAAAGTCGCAACGCATGAAGCCAGATTTTTAAACTCTTTTATTTTTTCTATAAGAACCATGTGGGCAATATGCACCCCGTCAAAATTGCCGAGCGCAACCGCCGTCTTTATATTTTTAAAATCCCCGCCGTTATTATATATTATTTTCATGATTGACCTTATTATTTATATTTTATTATTTATAATCTTTGACTGTGCTTTCTGCCGGCAAACCATAACCAGCTTATTATTATAATCATCACAGCGGGAGCACCAAAAAAAACGAGTAAGTCCGCAATTATGAACAAAGTCCAGTAACTGAACATTATAATTGCAATAAAAAAAGTCACGCCGGATATTGAGGGCATTGCCGCAAATATAAGCGATACATAAAACAGCAGCCAAATACAAATCAAGCCACATAATCCGCTTTTATTTTGCCTTTTGCCGTATTGAAACGCGGCGATACAGCAGGACAATAAAAATAAAACCGTAAAAACAATATTAAAAACGGACATCGGATAAGGCGATGTGTCCGCGCCGATTTTCCAAGGAGAAATCAGAGAATAAGCAACAATTATTATCACTCCGGCAAAAAAAGGAAGAACCCCGCTTTTTAAAAATTTTATCAGCATTTTGGTTTGATGCCTCCTGTTCAGAATATAAATTCTTAAATTTAAATCGCTAAATACCGCAAATCAAACTCAAAACCTTTCCGTGTGACCAGTATATCAGCTAAATTCTGCTCCGGAAGCCGCTCTTTTCCCATATAACATTGCACACTGTTAGAATCCTGCTCTATATACCAGTGTTCCGTTACTTCCGAAGTCGCGTATAAATTCTGTAAAAATGCCCTGTCATTTTTTAAATTGCTCTCCGACCATACTTCTACTATCAAATCAGGCTGCCCTGCCGTGCGCGTCTGTTTATTATTCTCGACATATAAATTATCTTTAAATAGTAAAAAATCCGGTCTGACATATTCCAGCTCTGTAATTATATTCTCCGTAAAATTCATGACATCATCTATATTCGCGGCGTCTACCAATTTAAACCCGTTGAACACTTCTTTTTTACCGTAATACACCAACGCGCATTCTTCCTGCAATACATGGACTTCTTTTTTTCTTAATAAATCTAAGACAGTACCCGCAAATGTCATAGTTATCCTGTTATGTCTGACCGTTGTAGACGTCGGCATATAAATATCCATTTAATCTCTCTCCCACTTTTCAAACTATAAAAATCACACCACTCTGTAACCTGAACCGCTCTGCATAATCCCGCCTGACAATATATGCTCAATTATCGCCTTTCTGAAACTCGTGTCCGTCGGCGCGTCTTTTATATTATCTTTATTTATGTTCACGAATATATAATCAAGCCCGCCGTAATCTTCGCCGCTGTACTTAAATATTTTAAATAATTTCTGGAACTTTAATATATTGCTCTCCGGCGGGAGCAAATTTTTAAAATTCGGGTCGAACAGCCATGTAAAACAGCCGAACGCTTTAAATTTATAATCAAAATATTCCAGGAAAAACTTTTCCGCCTGATTAAAACTGTCAATGCAAGCCGCCTCGTCCATGCGTCCGCCTCTGGGAATATGCACGCTCAAAATCGGGTCGCCTTTTTTCAGCCCGATATAATCCGGCGTACTATCGTCCCGTACTTCCGAAAACTCAAACTGTAACCTGCCGAGCTTGAACAATTCGCCGCGCAAATGATTTTTAAGCCAGCCGTACTGCGAGAAGCCCCATTCGCCGAACCAATTATAATGCCTGTTTATCCACACGCTTAAATCGCTCATCGTCGCGATAAAAATATCATGGGGAATATTTTTACTCTTGTATAATTTTTCCGCGTCCTCAATCGCCAGCGTATAAACGAACGCGCCGAACTGCACAGACTTGCCTTTAAATAATTCGTCCGGCTTAAACTCGCCGTCCAAATCCGCAATTATGCTTTTTATCTCCAGAGCGTCTGCGCTCAATTTTACGTCCGCGCAGATTTTTTTCGCCGCTTCGCGCAGAACTGCCCTGCCTTCGTCGCATAATTCATAATACCCGGAATATTTCTCGAATTTTTCAAATAAACTCATGCTCTTTCTCCTTACATACTTTATATAATATATTTATATAATTTTACCCAATCGCAAAAATATTATCAGTCAAAACAGTATCCCCCGGAGCCTCCCCGGTAAAATACGCTTCCAGAACAGACGTTGCGCTCTCATAAAACAAAATATCGCCTACGTAGCTCCATACCTTCATGACAAGCCCGGTTTCAAGCGAAATCCAGATAATCTCGTGCTGGTCAAGCTCGTCAATTTTATACGTTATCTCTATTATATTACCGTCAATTTTCCTGTTTATATAATAGTCAACAATCTGCCCGTTTTCAATCAAGTCCAGATAATAATTTATATCGCTTATATGCGGTATATTCGCGAAATTAAAATTCGGGTTGGCTCGTCTGGTCTGCACATTCCCAGTGAGCAAATCCTCGGTAAACTCTAATACCCCGTTGTTTATATAAATTTCCCCGCCGTCCGAGTTTATAATATATTTATATTTATTCTCTTTTTTCCAGAGCGACATCTCCGCCGTTCTCGCCAACTCGCCGCCCATATAATATTTGGCGGCAGTTTCTAAATATAAATTATCCGGCAGGTTTATCACCGAGATAATCCCGCGCACAGTTTCAAGCGAAATTTCCACGCCGAACCCGCCCGTTTCTGTTCTGTCAGAACCCAAAACGTCATAAATGCCGCTGTTGTCCGACTGTACCTGCTCGTCTGCGTCGCGACCGTAAATAATATTTTGCAGAAACTCCGGGATAACAAGCAAATTGAGGCTGTGCAGACCGATTATTATAAACGTGAACAGCCCCGCGAGTATCAATATTAAAAATATAACCGACAGCGATTTTGTAACCGCGTTATTTTCTTTTAACTTATCTTTTAGCTTTTTTTGCTTTTGCCGGCTTGAATTTTTTTCTGATTTTTCCATCTTCCGGTTCTTCCTCTATTAAATCTATACTATCTTCTAAATCTATATTATTTTCGCTGAACGCGAACTCGTCCGTCTGTACTGAATCTTCCGGTTTGCTCATAAGACCGCTTTCATATTTCATTTTTTCGTCTCTGAAAATAATCCACATCGCGGCAGATATAGTAAGCGATACCGCTATTATAATAACAGCGTAAACTATCTGGTGAGTTATAAGCATGACGGACGATACGCCTAAAATCGCGCTCACCGCGTATAATATACGCACGCTCTGCTTTGTAGTAAACCCCATGTCTATTAATCTGTGATGCAGATGCCCCCTGTCCGCCGAAAACGGACTCCGACCGGTCAGAATGCGGCGGAACATTGCAAATAAAGTATCAAAAATTGGCACGCCGAGTATCAAAAACGGAATAATAAACGTGACGACGGCATGAACTTTAAACACGCCTTGAATACTAACAACCGCAAGCACTAAGCCTAAGAACATTGCGCCCGTGTCGCCTACGAATATTTTAGCCGGATTTTTATTGAACGGCAGAAACCCGATACAAGCTCCGGCAAGTATGGCGAAAAGCAGCGCAATCCGAAAATCGCCGATTAATATCGTGACAACTAACAGCGATACCGCCGAAATAGTCGATATGCCGCACGATAAGCCGTCAAGCCCGTCTATCAGATTAATCGCGTTTGTAAGCCCGACTATCCATAAAATAGTAAGCGGTATTGCAAAATGCCCGAAGTGTATCCATTCGCCTAAAATATTAATCCGCTCTATGATTACGCCCTGCGAAACCGCCACTCCCGCCGCGGCAAGCATAACTATAAATTTAATGACCGCGCGTATTCTGTAAACATCGTCGATTATGCCGATAAGCACGATTAAAAACGCGCCGATAATCATGCCGAGAGTCGCATTTGAAATATCATAGAATAAAAAGAGTGAAACGACGAACGAGAACGCGATTGCAAGCCCGCCGAGTCTGGGAATGGGTACTTTGTGCATCCTCCTGTTATCTTTCGGCACGTCAACCGCGCCTATTTTATAAGCGATAACGCGCACAATCGGCGTCGTTACGAACGCCATTAGAGCCGCGAATACAAACGCGATAATCCCGTGAAGCAAATCATAGAGCTGTATCGCCCCAAGATTTATATCAGTTATATTTTCCATGATTTTGTCTGCCCTTTCTTTAACTTTTAATTAATTTTATCTATAATTTTGTTATTTTAAAATATTTTCGGCATCGGATAATATACGACAAAAACTTTGCCCAGTATCGTTTCTATTGATACAAAACTGTTAGCCCAGTTTTTGGAATCATGGGAATAGTTACGATTGTCGCCAAGTACAAAATAACAGTTCTCCGGAATGTAAAAAGGTCCGAAGTTTCCCCGCGCTTCTTCTTTGATAAAAGAATCGTCGAGCGGAATATCAGAGCCGTCTATATAAACTTTCCCGTCTATTATCTCGACCGTTTCATTCGGAAGCCCGATAATTCTTTTCAGCAGCGGGATAGCCGATATATTGTCCGGGTCGTCAAAAAGTATTATATCAAATCTTTTCGGCTCGTCAAAAAGATATGCCAATCTTGCGCCGAAAACTCTGCTGTTCGTCATTATAGTATTCTCCATAGAACCTGAAATGACCACGGCGTTCGCGAATACTGTTGTGTTCAGAATAACCGCGATAAATTCCGCGCCCACCAGAATATTTCTTTTACTATTTTATTCTTATTCAATTTTCAGCCCTCCTGCCTAAAACTGCTTCGCGACCTTCGCGATAATATTCACGCCCTCGATTATTTGAGCCTCCGACGGCATGGAAAAATTAACCCGGAATGAATGGGAAACCTCGCGTTCGTCCGCCAAGAAAGTTCCGCCCGGAACAATCGCTAACTTATTATCCAGACAAGTTTTAACAAACTTTGTCAGCTCTATATGCTCCGGCAGAGTGCACCATAAAAATAACCCGCCGTCCGGTCGCGTATATTTTATATTCTTCAGTTTTCTGTCCATTTCATTCAGCATAATCGCGCATTTATTTTTATAAATCTCGCGTATTTTTGAAATATGCGCGTCAATATCAAATTTTTCAAGAAATAAATTGCACACAAGCTGGAAGTACATATTCGTGTGAACGTCGTTCACTTGCTTCGCCACTACTATTTTCTGCCCAAGCTCCTCCGGCACTGATAAATAGCCTACCCGTATCGCAGGAGCTATTATTTTAGAAAACGAAGAACAGTAGACTACAAGACCTCCGTAACCATTTTCCGGCATATCCATGCTTTTAATCGTCGGCAAATCTTCACCGCCGAACCGTAGTTCGCCGTAAGGATTATCTTCAAGAATTATGACCTGATATTTTTTCGCGAGTTCAAGCACGGCTTTCCGCTTTTCAAGCGGCATCGTTTTCCCCGACGGATTCTGGAACGTCGGTATTAAATAAATAATTTTCGCGTTATTATTATTTTTAAGCGCGGATTCGAGCTTTTCCAAATCAATACCGTCGTCCTGCATATCTATGGCGACAGGCTTCGCGCCGTTTGCCTTGAACGAGTTTAACGCGCCGATAAACGACGGCTTCTCGCAGATTATAACGTCGCCTTCGTTGCACATTACTTTGCAGGTCAAATCTATGCCCTGCTGACCGCCCGTTGTTATCAGCAGCATATCGCCATCGCCGCCGGTATTAAATTTAGACTTTATACGCGCGGCTATTTTTTCGCGCAAAGGCGTATAGCCCTCGGTTACGCTGTACTGCAAAGCCTCAACGGGCGTCTGCCTGTATATAATATCAGATAATTCTTGAATCTGCCCGACCGGGAACGCGTCCGGCGACGGATTGCCCGCGGCAAACGCTATAACCGACGGGTCGGTCAGCGACTTAAAAATCTCGCGTATCGCCGACGGTTTAATATTTAGCATTTTATCGCTTATTTTATAGTTCATGCACAAAATCTCCATAAAAATATATTTTCACGTATTATAACACAAAAAAATATATTTTTTCAAGTAAAATAATTAATTTTCTTTTTCTAAATTAAGACAAAATCTTGTTTTCAGGCATTTGTAAATACAGATTCACAGCACTTTTGAAAGAAAATCAACCAGACGCGGGTTTTTCGGCGAATTAAAAAACTGCGCGGGCGGAGCTTCTTCAACAATCTGTCCGCCGTCCATAAATAAAATTTTGGTCGCTACTTCCCGCGCAAATCCCATTTCATGCGTCACGACGACCATCGTCATTCCGTCCGCCGCCAAATCGTGCATAAGCGCAAGCACTTC
>Ga0099364_10013184_pt1 | contig 11113 bp, 8 predicted proteins | sample TergutTh196P3_FD_73070 | JGI IMG/M metagenome (GOLD analysis project Ga0099364, IMG submission 73070) | Microcerotermes parvus P3 segment gut microbial communities from Pointe-Noire, Republic of the Congo - Th196 P3 | ecosystem: Host-associated > Arthropoda: Insects > Digestive system > Gut ... | reverse complement strand
TTCTAGAGAACAGTTGCAAATTGGAGAGGGGTTTTTCCGCCAAACTGCCAGACGTTCTGACCCTTTGGAATATAGCGTTGATTACAGCGCACATAATGATGAAATTGTGCAAATAGCTCCTATTTCGCAACCAATGCAATTGAAAGCCAGCTCTTCCGTTCGATACGACCTAGTGGGTAAAATCGTTGCAGAAACAGGATTAACTCGAAAAGCTGTTGCGAATATATTGATTAGCATAAAAAAAGAAGTCTTTGACCAGTTTGCCAATAACCCCGAAGAATTTATCATCCGAGCGTCGAACTTAATCAACGAACAAAAGGCGACAGCCATCATCGAGCATATCACCTATGATAAACTAACAGCAGCATATGACACCGACATTTTCACAGAGCCAGAGCTAAAAAAAGGCAGCCTTGGAACAAGCGCAATGGAGGCGCAAAAGCATCTTTACGACTATGTACTTTACGATTCTGACAGGGAGCGCAGGTTCGCAACGGAACTGGAAGCCCATTCCGAGGAAGTCGAAGTATATGTGAAGCTACCAAGGGGCTTTTACATCAGCACCCCAGTGGGAAAGTACAACCCCGACTGGGCTATTGCGTTTTATGAGGGTACTGTGAAGCATATCTATTTCGTTGCTGAAACTAAAGGTGATATGAGTACAATGCAACTACGAAACATCGAAGTCGCAAAAGCCCACTGCGCCCGAGAGCATTTCAGGGCGATTAGCGGGGATAATGTGAAATATGACGTAGTGGACAGCTACGAGAAGCTGTGGGAGCTGGTACAGGGGGGAATTAGTGACAGAGACTAACATTTCCAGTCATCAAATTCATATTGACATGCATCAGACGCAACTATACAATGACTCTGCGTATACGTACAAAGGAATGAGGATGGTACAGTCCTCATATCCGGTACTTACTACCAGTCTATCGCTTATCACATAATATAGCAACACTCATTAAGTATATGATTCCTGAGTATAGGGAGGGTGTAAGTATGGGGATATTATTGACAAAAGTAAATATTCAAAATTTCCGCTCCATCGAATCATTGTCGCTTGATTTGGGAGTTTCTAATCTACTTATTGGGCAAAATAACTCTGGAAAAACTAATTTTTTACGCGCTATTAACATTGCCTTATCTGGTTCTGCTGACGTATCAGGAGATGATATATATATCGCACAAGGCGAAAACTTGGATAAAAACAAAACTGCTATTATTGACATAATGCTTCAACCAGTTGATGAGGATAACCAAATCGAAGACAGCTTTAACGAGTTTTGGACAAGCGTATTCACTACTGATTGGATCAACACACGCTCAGAAGGTGATTTTGTAGGTATTCGAACCATTATCGAATATGATGAAGTAAGAGACACATATTCAATAAAGCGTCAACGCATTCTTCAATGGGCTGAAAATGGAATAGCAGCAACAGTAGAGAATAGACGCGTTGCTTTCAATGAAGATATGCGTATATATATGCAAACTCACTATCTTGATGCAAATCGTGATATCGTGGAGGATTTGCGCAATCGACGATCATATTTTGCTCGTGTGACATCTAGTTATGATATATCTGATGATACAAGAAGAGAAATAGAGCAGCAGTTAAGTGCGGTTAACAATACTATCGTCAATAGCATACCAACTCTTCGACAGACTAAAGAGCGTATCTCTGCAATTGGGGAGATTATCGGCGAACCATCAAGTAATGTTGAAATAGAACCGTTAGCGCGAAAACTCTCTGATCTAAATAGAGGCATGGATATTATAATACAAAGTGGATCAGCTGCTTCGTTTCCTATTTCGCAACATGGTTCAGGAACGCGAAGCTGGATATCTTTTCTTACTCTTGCTGCATTTGTTGAAAATCAAAAGGAAACATTAATAAAGAGCGAAAATGCTGAACTGTTCTTTGTCTTATCGATGGAAGAACCAGAAGCACATTTGCATCCACAAGCACAAAGGCAATTGTTTGAGCAAATATACAGCTTTTCCGGACAAAAAATCGTAAGTACACATTCTCCATACGTCGTGGCGCAATCCGACTTGAGAAATATTGTATACTTTTCTATGCGTAATGGTATCACTTCCGCTATTCGTTACGAAAACAACAGTCTAGATGAGCAAAAGATTTATCGCGATATCATCAGCGCAAGAGCTGAATTGCTTTTTGCTTCTGCTATCATTTTTTGTGAAGGGATAACAGAAGAGTTGGTCCTGCCTATATACTTTCGTGAATATTTTGGATGCTCGTCGTCCTCGCTTGGAGTCAGTTTTATTAGTGTAGGTGGGAAAGATAATTACAAATCATTTCTCTCTATTGCGAAGCAGTTTGATATTCCATGGTTTATCTTTGGAGATGGTGAAATTGAAGCAAAACGTGCAGTAGGTGCTGCTGTTTGGGAAATCCATGGTATTGATATTCGTAACACACAGATTCCAGAGGTTGTTATTCTCGATGACGGCGACAATTACGAAAGTTACTTAATACATGCTGGTTATTCAGAATTAATAATTCAAGCTATATGCGAAATTGAAAACGATAATGAATTCTTTGATAACTATGTAACTACACGCCATGGGCTTCCGCGAAAACGAAATAGACCTAATCGAAATTATATACATGAAAATGGTAAGTTGGAAGCACTAATTGACCTGTTATCTGAAAGCAAAACAAAATATTGTGAGCGGTATAATAAAGTGATCCAAAAATGGCAAAGCAGAGTATACCAAAAATGGAAACAAATTGAGCCACCCAGTATGAAAAACGATAAAGGCTGTATAATTGTGAATAGAAGAACACAATAGGAGGCCGGAAAGAATGAAAGGGTGGCAAATGTACAGCAACATACAAGCAATGAAAGAGCAAGGATTCAGCATACGGCAGATAGCCAAGATAAAGAAGATAAGCCGAAACACAGTAAAGAAATATTGGGAAATGGAACCAGAGGAGTACGCAGAGAAATATAAGACAGCAAACCGAACAACAGCACTAACAGCGTATGAGGGGGTGGTTGTTAAATGGCTAGAAGCGTATCCATGCATGACAGCAGCGCAGGTATGCGACTGGTTATCAGAGAAACATCACTTTGACGTGTCAGACCGGACTGTACGGAAGTTTGTGGTAACATTGCGTGAGAAGTATGGGATAACGAAAGAACACGAGCCAAAGCGCGATTACGAGGCTGTGGGAGAGCTCCCCATTGGGTATCAGCTGCAACTGGACTTTGGCGAGAAGACGGTTCGCAGCGCATACAGTAGCCGCTATATCAAACTATACCTTGTAGTGTTCACTTTATCGCATTCTCGATATAAGTGGGGTGTGTTTCAAAACAGACCTTTCACGTCAGAAGATTTGGTAGGTGCGTTATATGCGTGTTTTGAATACTTAGGCGGGAAACCCCGACAGTTGGTGTATGACCAAGACAGCATAATTGTGGTCAGCGAAAATGGCGGCGACATAATTCACACTAAGGCTTTTACCGCATTCCTTGCAGAAACAAAGCTAGACGTAAGAGTATGCCGAAAATCGGATCCTGAAACAAAAGGAATCGTAGAATCTTCCGTGAAATATGTAAAAGGAAACTTCATGGAAAACAGATTATATATGAACCTTGATATATGGAATCGCTCCTTTGAAGAATGGCTCGAACGCACCGGGAATCGGAAAATACACGGAACTACCAAGAGGAGACCGATGGAAGTATTCATTGAGGAGCAAGTCCATTTGTTACCACTTTACAGCATAGTGCCTGCAAAGATTGAGGAAGAGATGGATCGCCAGATACGTCCGGACAATACGGTGTGGTATATGTCGAACCGCTATTCAGTCCCTTACGGAACGTACAACAAGGGCAAGGAATCCCTTCTAGCGGTTGAAGGTGACAAACTGAAAATAACGAACATGTTCGGTGAACTTTTGGCAGAACATGAGATTTGTAACGAAAAAGGTAAATTAATCAAGTTGGAAAGCCATCGGCGCAAAAGAGGTGAAAAGACCGCTGAATTGAGGGAAAAGGCAGTATCATTATTGGGTGAGGAATTCAGGGAATACTTGGAAGCAGTTTGTGAAAAAATGCCGCGATACGCGAGGGATCAGATTAGCATCGCCATTAAAGCTTGCGAAACATACGGGCGCGAAACGGTTTTGGAAGCTATGCATTACTGCCAAGGTTTGGAATTATATAGCGCGAATGATTTGCGCGACGCGGCTGATATGATTGGCGGTAAGATACTACTCCCGCAACCAAATCGGTTGCCTGGCGAAGATGAGCGTTATCATATACCGGTGCAAGCGCGTTCGCTATCGGTATACGCAGATGTCGCCACAGGAAACGGGGTGATACAATGAGCGTGTTGACAGAAAAACTGGATAATCTATGCAACGGACTCCGCTTGGAAACACTGTCCGCTGAAGAACTGTATTCCCATTTAGAGGAAGGGTTATCTCCACTCGAAACAGTTATCTCTTTTTTAGAAATTCAATATCAGCATAAGACAGACAAGGCTACCGCATTGCGGATAAAGAACGCAAGATTCCCGCGCATTAAGACTTTTGAGGAATATGACTTTAGCCAACAGGACGGAGTGACCGCCGATCAAATGAAGCGTTTATGCGACTTCGTATGGCTTGAACAGTCCTTCAATATCGTTTTGCTTGGAGCACCCGGACTCGGAAAGACACACCTTGCAACGGCGATAGGTTACGCAGCTGCTAACTCTGGTTACAACGTGTGCTTTATCACGTTGGAAGAGCTGATTCGCCTGTTGAAAACCGCTGATATGTCAAAATCAAGCAATACACGCCTGACGAAGTTGCGACGTTCAGATCTCGTGATTATCGATGAAATGGGCTTTATGCCGGTAAGCAAAGCGGAAGCGCATCTTCTGTTCTCGTTTGTTTCCATGTGCTATGAACATAAGTCATTGGTTATTACCTCAAACAAAAGCTTTGATGATTGGGCTGACTTTCTCGGTGATCCGATTATCGCAACCGCTATTCTTGATAGATTGATTTTCAAATGTGAAATCTTCAACCTTACTGGAGAGGGGTATCGAATCCGTCATCGGCAGACTATATTATGATTTTGATGGGTTATTTCTATGAAAAACATACAAAAAGTGGCTCAATATTATTTGCCGTTTTTGGCTCACTTTTACTTGCCATTCACAGAGGGTAGTTCCCAATCGAAATCATAGATAAGTTCGACGGTATGTCTGCTCAGAATGCTGGTTATATCTATCTGATGCGCAAAGATGTTGCACTAGCCTTTGAACACGGAAGCAACATAACGATATGTGCTAGAGAAATTCTAAAGAATACTAAATTCAACTAATAAAAAGGTTATGGAACTGATGATCAACACAGTAAGGGAGGATATAATGCAAAAAAAACACAAGCTACTATCATTTTTGGTCTGCATTGCGATTATTGCCACATTAGCCACATTGCCGCTCTTTCCCACAGTCGGTGGAAGCAGTGGGATGGAAGTTATCGCCGAATACTCTTTTGAAAGCCCTGGTTGGGCAACGTTTGGCATCGTTGTACCAATGGGGAAAGCATATGAAGGATTGAAAGTCGGCAACTTGACTACTCAAAACGACGTGAAAAACATTTGGTCCGATGGATCAATCCGATATGCAATATTAACGGTTTATATCGATGAACCTGGCAGCTACGACATTTTCGAAAACTCCGCAGCCACTGGTTCTTTTGCTCCCATCGTGCCATCAGCAAGGTTAGAGCTGAACATAGAGGGAACTGCTCTCTTTGTGTCTGATTTGCCGGGTTTTCCCAACGACGACTTGTGGCTCGATGGTCCCTTAGTGAAAGAATGGCGTGTCCGCGATATACCAAGTCGAAGTGGCATCGAGCATACCTTTTTGTCGAACATATGGGATATCCGCATATACAACGACGGCACTGGCACTGTTGATGTAGCTGTCGAAAACATCCGAGATGTGGCAGAGGCAGACGGTGTGGTATATGGTGTTGATATCATAGTCAATGGAAGCGTTGCATACCACCACGAAATGTCACGTCCCGGAAACAACCCAATTTCTCACATTGGTGGTGTATATGGGTATTCATTCTATAGCCTAAACAACGAAATAGTCAGGGGTAACTATATCAGAATCACTAGCGGACCGGCAAGCGGAGCAGTGGGTTGTGTGCATGGCTTCAACAATTTTGTAGCACCTCGAGGTGACCACATTTTCGATGTTACAGGTGCGCTTTTGACCAATGGAAGCTTCGAAAACGAAAGCTGGGAAACCGTGTTTTATCACCAATATGGCGCAAGATGGCGGAAAACTATTGATGTCGGAGGCTTTGTTGGATCAACTGTAGCAACGGACTTCGCTCCTTTTATTGAAGCTAAAGCAATCCAGGAGTATCTGCCCAATATTTATAGCACAGCTGTTCTAGTAGGTTACGGTGATTGGGAAGGTGCAGACCCCCTTGGTTTTTCATCGGTATATGTTGCAATGACTTCTGGAGGTGGCAGACCTGAGTTGGGTCCCTACCCGAGATGGACAGCGAGGTATATAGTGCATCAGACCCCAGAGCTGCGGGAGCAAACCATGTCACTTGGCGACCTTGCAGGCTCATGGTCCATGCATTTTGCGAAAAACGACCCTTCTTCACTGATAACATTGGACGAAAACCCGAACTACTGGTTGGATACCCGCTCCGGGACAAATAACAAACCTCTAAATAACTTAAAAGGCGCGATTAACTTATTTTACAACAGCCATGCCCCGTCATATGTATATATCCCCTATCTCGTAACCGGCGATAGGTACTACAGCGATGAAATGATGTTTCGTGCAAACCATGTGATAATGTCATCATATCCTGGCTATGTGGAACCTGGCGCAAAGCTTCGAGGTGCTGAAGGCATGCTTTGGAACAACCAGATGCGTGGTATTGCCTGGGGGCTTCGGGATGTCGTCGATGCTGCCTATTACCTGCCAGATGGAGCTCCATATAAAGATTATTTTATGAGAATTGTAGGAAACAACTTGCAGGGCATGGATGAGCTGGTGCACGAAACCCACTCTCCTCTTGGTTTTGTCCGCATGGGTAACAGTTTTGATTCAAATGGCGATATCATAACTGCTCCCTGGATGGGTGCATACATGGTCTGGTCACTACAGCATGCCATAGAGCAAAGGCTTGACTCTAACGACCCTGAGCTTGGTGCAGTAGTTAGAGATTCGATGATACATTATTTGTTCCATCCTGCCATTGAAGAAACCGACTTCCCTCCCGAGTACCTACCTGGATACTGGATTTTTATTGGTAGACGAGTCGGGTCATATGGGGTAATCGCAGAGTTTTATGATACATGGAAAGAACTGTACGAAAGCAACTGGCAAAATCCCGATGGTACTCCAATGCCCGTTCCGGATTGGGGATATGGGCTTGACCTTCGTATAGCTTTGATTGCTGGACAAAGAGCTGGATATCCTGGCATCGACAAAGCGTATGATTTCTTCATGAGTATGTTAAACGATCCGTCTCGGAATTTAATGGCTCGATTGCCTGAAGGCTCTGCATATGCCTTTGCGGATTATGTACCCAAGCCCGATAATGAGCCAACACAGCCTGAACCTTCGACAATTCCTCCAGAACCAACACAGCCCACGCCATCTGAGCCTACGCCGACACAGCCAGAGCCAACGCAGCCCACGCCATCTGAGCCCACGCCGACACAGCCAGAGCCAACGCAACCTACGCCATCTGAGCCCACGCCGACGCAGCCGGAGCCAACGCAACCCACGCCAACTCCACCCGAACCGACCCCATCACAACCTACTACAACGCCGCCAGTACCAACAACAACTCAACCGGAACCTACTCCATCGGAAACCCAACCTACACCAACGAATCCTTCAGGTGGTGGCGGAGGAGGCAGCGGAAGCAGCGGCGGCGGAGGAAGCAGCAGCGGCGGAGTCAGCGATACGCCCACCGACATAAACGAAAACCTCATCCCAGGTTCTGAGACAGGCTATATTAATCCCTTTGAAGATATCAATGAAAGCGATTGGTTTTACCATTCTGTGATGGATGTATATCACAAGGGATTGATGATCGGAACCAAAATGAACCCGATGCTGTTTTCTCCAAACATTTCAACAACGAGAGCTATGATTGTAACCGTTCTTTATCGAATCGATTCATCTCGAATAGCGAATATGGAAGATGAAATCGAAACAGAAATGAGCAACAGTATCAACCCCGAAAACAATGATACCCATAATAATACTAGCAACAACAATCCTACCGATTTGTCCAATATGATATCTTTCACCGATGTTTCGGAAAACGCATGGTATTATGAGGCTGTGATGTGGGCTGCAGAACGCGGAATAGTTGAAGGCTACGGCAATGGCAAGTTCGGGCCAAATGACAACATCACCCGCCAAGATCTTGCAGTCATATTCAATCGCTACGCTGATTATCTCGGGTTACAGCTGCCAATAATAACCCCTTACCAAAACTTCGCAGACGAAGTGGATGTTGCAGATTACGCTAAAATTGCTGTACAAAATTTGTATTGTGCCGAAATAATTAATGGTAAACCAAACAACATATTCGATCCAAGGAGCGAAGCCACCCGCGCCGAATTTTCTGCAATGCTCACGAGGTTTATTGCTGTTAGATGATTGTTATCCAATGCACAACACATTCTCTAAGACGCATGGATGGTTCTTTGTCTTATTCTTGCCTTACAGCTATCATAAATCGCTTTTCATCTCATAAAAGCAAGACAAGAGATTTGCTCCACATTTTCTTTCGAGCAAGACAATAGAACCGCTCCTGCGTCTTAGATGCGTTTTGCCATCCAGATATCGGGCTTTCCTATACCATTTGCATCGGGGAAAACACCTACGATTTTATATCCCATTTTCTCATAAAATGTATATGGGTGGTCACCGATATTCCTTATATTCTCGATTTTGTTAAAAGTATCATCATATAAATCAACGCCATATAGAGAGGTCGTGCCATGCTCGTCATCGCTTCCAAGAAAAATAGTAATACCACCGCGTTTAGCGACTTCCTTTTCCAGCGTTCCCACCAATAAACTGCCGATTCCGCACCTTTGATATTTACTCAACACCGCCAACGGGTGCAACTCCCACCCAGTCATACCATACAGGGGCATCGCACCAATGATTCCAACGACATGATGCTTGCCATCAATATCCGCTATTGCTGCAAGCCCTATGTAGTTAGATTTCATCATTTTCCTGACTGTTTTAGTTGCATCGTGTTGGTTGTAATTTAACACGTCTCGCAGAACCTCAAGGGCATCTTCTTCGATGTCTTTGGCAAGCGGTATGATTGTTACCTTTTCGAGAAAAGAACCGTCATTCACACTGTCAGATTGCGATTCAGGAGATGATTCAAATTCATCTGCAGCTATGTTTAAGTCTAGTCCCGCTATCTTATCATCGCTATCGTTTGTCATAATATTTATACGGAACCATATGTCAACTGCCAGGTTACGCCAAATTTGTCCGCAACCCATGCGTACATCTGAGCAAAGAACTGGGGGCCGATTTCCATCAGTACAAAGCCACCTTCCTTCAGCTTCTCATATGCAGCACGGAGCGCGACTTCGCTTTCAAAGTCAACCGCAAGAGAAATCATGCATGAGCGCGCAAATGTCTCAGGTGCGTGATATTCGGGGTTCGTGTCAGAAAACATCATGTTTGTTCCGCATACCGTCAACTTGCCGTACAGCACCTTGTCTATCATTTTTTCGTCCATGGGCGGTGCCTCAGGATTTGGCGGCATATCACTGTAAAGCATGATTTCTTTGCCGGTTCCCCCAAATACATCCTCGTAGAAGTCGATGGCTTCTTTTGCCTGTCCTAGGAATGTGATAAATGGTTGTAGCATCATTTTTCCTCCTTGTTGTTTAAAATAGTCTACGTGAAAATGTGTCCTCAAGCCGTCTATAAGCGTCCCTCCCTCGATGTGTCACGCAACTAATCAAAACGCTCCACAATAAAGGGCATATAGTTTCCATTTGTCATTTTGAATGGTTAACGTTGATTCTGCTTCATTGACAGCAATAGCGGTCATCATTTCAGTTTAGATATCGCCGCGAATAGTATGCACAAAATGCCCCAAATCCAATGATTCACAGATTACCTATTGCATATATGGCAACAAACGGGTATAATATGACCATCTAAGGAGGCGTTATTTATGAATATCAAACCATCTGCTTCAATAAGAAGCAATTATAATGAAATTTCAGAGCTTTGTAAAAAAACAGGAGAACCAGTCTATTTAACGAAAAATGGAGTCGGGGATCTTGTTGTCATGGATATTGATGCTTTTGAAAAGCGAGCAAAAGAACTCAAATTAGCAGAAGACTTGTTTAATATACGGCTGGCTAGGATTAACGGAGCGAAAGGACATTCCATTGAGGAAGCTCGAGCCATATTGACCGAAACCATCGAGAAAGCGAAACAATAGATGGATGGAACTACTTACAAGGTTGTCATATCGGACGCTGCTTTGTCAATGCTGGACAGCCATATCGATTTTTTGGCAAGAGTCAACCAAAAAGCTGCAAAAGAACTGATGAATACTGTCCTAAATGATATGGCTTCTCTTTCGGAAAACCCTCAACGCTACCCATCATATGAAAGTCAGTTTGTGCCACCCAACCGTTACAGAAAAATGCTGACATCAAAGCGTTATCTCATATTATATGAAATCGTTGATACGAATGTCAATGTTGATTACATCGTTGATTCTCGGCAAGACTACGAATGGTTGATACAGTAACGCTACTCCACACCTAAAGCTTTGAAAACCGCTCCCTCGATTTTCCTCCTGCATATCATACCTCCATGAATCCGTAACTCTACTCTCTAAATCCTAACCCTTACTCAAGATCTGAAATGTTCATCAAAATCTGAACACAGTTCTGTCAAAAATAGCAAATCATGAGTTTTTGGAGCTAGAGAATCTTTGCTTATTAAAAACACTTTTAGATACTTTTCTATACTTTGTTGACAATGGAAGCATATATTACCACTATGAAAATCAGCATCTTCGTCTTTTAGTAAGACT
>Ga0099364_10013183_pt1 | contig 11113 bp, 5 predicted proteins | sample TergutTh196P3_FD_73070 | JGI IMG/M metagenome (GOLD analysis project Ga0099364, IMG submission 73070) | Microcerotermes parvus P3 segment gut microbial communities from Pointe-Noire, Republic of the Congo - Th196 P3 | ecosystem: Host-associated > Arthropoda: Insects > Digestive system > Gut ... | reverse complement strand
GCATTGAAAATCGGGGAGGCGGGCGAGTTCGACTACTCAGGCTCACAGGCTCTTAAAGCATTAAAAGAGGAGGGCATAAAAACCGTTTTGGTAAACCCCAATATTGCAACAATACAGACTTCCGAAGGGCTTGCCGACAAAATATATTTTCTTCCCGTAACGCCCTATTATGTGGAGGAGGTGATTAAAAAAGAGCGTCCGGACGGCATTCTGTTGTCGTTTGGAGGGCAAACGGCTTTGAACTGCGGAACGGAACTCTATTTATCGGGAATTTATGAAAAATATAACATAAAGGTGCTTGGAACGCCGGTCAGAGCGATAATGGAAACGGAAGACCGCGATTTGTTTGTAAAAAAACTCGACGAGGTTGATATTAAAACTCCCAAAAGCTTTGCCGTAACAAGCGTTGACGAAGCGCTTGAGGCTGCCGAAAAACTTAGATATCCCATCATTATCAGAGCCGCTTATGCGCTTGGCGGTCAGGGTAGCGGCTTTGCCTCGAATGCTGAAGAATTAAAAAATCTTGCCGCAAAATCTTTCTCTTACAGTTCGCAAATTCTTGTTGAAGAGTCGCTGAAGGGGTGGAAAGAGATTGAATACGAAGTTGTCCGCGACAAATACGATAACTGCATCACCGTGTGCAACATGGAAAACTTCGATCCTCTGGGGATACATACCGGCGAAAGCATAGTGGTGGCTCCGTCTCAAACGCTTACCGACAGCGAACTGAATAAACTGAGAGAGCTTTCTTTAAAAATAATAAAGCACATAGGCATTGTGGGCGAATGCAACGTTCAATACGCTCTGTCGCCCGAATCCGAAGACTACAGGGTTATCGAGGTAAACGCTCGATTGTCGCGTTCAAGCGCCCTCGCGTCAAAAGCGACAGGTTATCCGCTTGCCTTCATTGCCGCCAAACTCGGCTTGGGCTACGGCTTGCACGAACTTTTTAATTCCGTAACAAAAAATACGACAGCCTGTTTCGAGCCTGTTCTCGACTATATCATCTGCAAAATTCCGCGCTGGGATCTTAACAAGTTCGAGGGCGTTTCGCACCAGATAGGCAGCAGCATGAAAAGTGTGGGCGAAGTAATGTCTATCGGACGAACATTTGAAGAGGTGATTCAGAAAGGGTTGCGCATGATAGGGCAGGGAATGCACGGCTTTACCGGCAACCGCGACTTGAGTTTTGAGGATATTGAAAACGAACTTTCGGAACCTACCGACATGCGCATATTTTCGATAGCCGAAGCGTTTGAAAAGGGAATGTCCGTAGATAAAATCCACGACCTCACTAAAATAGACAAATGGTTTCTGTATAAATTAAAGAATATAGTTGATATTAAAGACGATCTGTCTAAATACTCGACTTTCGAATCGGTTCCGACCGAATTGTTATCACATGCCAAAGTAATGGGATTCAGCGATTTTCAGATTGCGCGCCATGTAATGAAATCATCTCCGGAAGATATTCACAGAGATTTGCTTGCATTCAGAGATTACAGAAAATCTCTCGGCATTGTGCCTTACGTCAAACAGATAGATACGTTAGCCGCCGAATACGCCACGGCTTCCAATTACCTGTATCTTACCTACAGCGGAACGGCGCATGACGTGGTTTGCGAAAAAGATAAAAAATCGGTCATCGTGCTTGGTTCGGGCGCATACAGAATAGGCTCAAGCGTGGAATTTGACTGGTGTTCGGTAAACGCCATAGAAACAATCAGAAAAGAGGGTTTCCGATCAATAATGATCAACTATAATCCCGAAACCGTAAGCACCGACTACGATACGTGCGACAGGCTCTATTTCGATGAACTGACATTTGAAAGAGTGCTTGACATTGTTGATATTGAAAACCCGGGAGGCGTAATTATATCGGTTGGAGGACAAATACCTAACAATCTGGCTACAAGGCTGCACAACGAAAACATTCCTGTTTTAGGCACCTCGCCCGTTTCGATTGACAGGGCTGAAAACAGACATAAGTTTTCGGCAATGCTCGATACTCTTAAAGTAGATCAGCCCAGATGGAAAGAGTTGTCTTCGATTGACGATATTTTCGAGTTTGTTGACAGAATAGGATACCCTGTGCTTATAAGACCGTCATACGTTCTTTCGGGCGCGGCAATGAATGTGGTTTCGAATAAAAGCGAACTAACGCACTATCTCAAACTGGCTGCAAAGGTATCGAAACAATATCCCGTGGTTGTTACGGAATTTATTGAAAACGCCAAAGAGATAGAGCTTGACGCTGTTGCGAAAGACGGCGAAATGCTGGTTTACGCCATAAGCGAGCATGTTGAATTTGCGGGAGTTCATTCGGGAGATGCAACAATAGTTTTTCCGGCTCAAAAAATATACTTTGAAACCGCCCGAAAAATTAAACGGATATCAAGACAAATAGCTAAAGAACTTAATATTACAGGTCCGTTCAATATACAGTTTCTGGCAAAAGATAACGATATTAAAGTGATTGAATGTAACCTGAGAGCAAGCCGAAGCATGCCTTTCGTTTCAAAAATATTGAACACAAATTTCATAGAACTTGCCACAAAGGTTATGTTGGGACTTAATGTAGAAAAGCCCAATAAAACGGTTTTTGAGTTGGACTATGTGGGCGTAAAGGCTCCCCAGTTCAGTTTTTCACGCCTTGCCAAAGCCGACCCGATACTTGGAGTTGACATGGTATCAACAGGCGAAGTGGGCTGTATCGGCGAAGGATTTTACGAAGCAATACTTAAAGCAATGTTTTCGGTAGGCTATAAAGCCCCGAAGAAAAGCATACTTTTGTCAACAGGTCCCGCAAGGTCGAAAGTTGAACTGCTGGGCGGAGCCAAAGCTCTTGTGGAAAAGGGACATAAACTGTACGCTACAAGAGGCACGCAGCAGTTTCTCGAAAACGCCGGCATAGAAGCGCACGTTGCCTATTGGCCCGACGAAGATAAATCGCCTAACACCATTGAACTTATAAAATCGAAAGAGGTAGATTTGGTTGTGAACATACCGAAAGATCTCAGCGCTTCCGAGCTGCATAATGATTATGCGATAAGGCGCAGCGCGGTAGATTTTAACGTTCCGCTCATCACCAACGCCCGATTGGCAAACGCTTTCATCTTAGCATATTGCAATCTTAAAGATGAAGACCTTGCAATTAAAAGCTGGGACGAGTATAAGTAGAGTTTAATGGAAGAAAAGAGTTTTTAGTCGGTAGCCAGGAAACAGAAAAAAGCTAAAGACTAACGGCTAAAGGCTAAACAAAGGAGGCAGGGGAGGAAAAAGGAAAAAATCGAAAAATTTATAACACTGTTTGTTTTATTGATTTATTCATTACATTTACCGTAGTTATTACAACAGCATGTTTACGACACAAAATAGAGTTTTGCAGATGTTAAACTTTGCAGAAAAAGCGCCGACAAAGGCGGTAATTTATCGTACAGCTTGCTGTTTATTAGGTGTTTACCCCCCCACCACACACACAACTACCTCATAATAAGTAAGTTGCACTGAATTGGGCGTGATGCGATATTCGCTTCTCCTCTGGAGGGAGTTTTGTTTTTTGTGCAATGAAGTTCCATTTGGCATGATTTTTGTGTGTAATATTATATGACGGCAGTTACAATGTGACTGACGATAACGAAGCTTTGTCCTCTTATGAAAAAAACGGATATTTAAAAAAAATGGAAGAATGGCTATCACGAACGGAAATGCTTCTCGGCGAAGAGAAACTTTCCACGTTAAAATCGTCTAATGTTTTAGTCGTTGGATTGGGTGGCGTAGGAGCGTGGGCTGCTGAAATGTTGTGCCGCTCCGGCGTAGGCTCAATGACTATTGTCGATGGCGATACTGTAAATGCGTCTAACAGAAACCGGCAGCTACCGGCATTAATAAGCTCAGAAGGAAAGTATAAGGCAGATGTGTTGGGGGGGCGGTTGCTCGACATAAATCCCGATTTAAAAATAACTGTCGTCAAAGAGTTTATCAGAGATGAGAGGACGGTTGAAATACTCGACCACGGATTTGATTATGTGGTTGATGCAATAGACACGTTATCACCTAAAATATTTCTTATTTATCATACTGTATGCCGAAAAATTCCTCTTGTAAGCTCTATGGGGTCGGGCGGGAAAGTTAATCCCGATTTGGTAACGATTTCCGACATATCCGAAACCGTTAACTGTCCTTTGGCAAGGGTAATACGAAAAAGAATCCACGGTATGGGTATTCGCGAGGGTTTTACAGCCGTATGGTCGCCCGAAAAGCCCGATAAATCCAAGATAGTTGCAATTACCGGTGAAAGAAATAAGGCATCGGTTGTCGGCACCGTATCATACATGCCGGCATTGTTTGGCATTTCATGCGCTTCGGTCGTAATAAGAGACCTTACAGGGATAAAAAGATAGTTAACTTTTTTTCCTAAAACATGCGTTTTTTTTAAAATATTTTTGTTTATAATAATTTTTTCGTAAGTTTACAAAAAAATTTTAACTAAAATACTTATTACTATGAAGAAAAAACACTTCCTTTTACCTATTTTGGCAATTGCCATTGTTGCTGTTATGGCGAGCTGTCAAACCTCTGAATGTGTTTCAGAAGACAGCGCTATAGATTTAATTTTGAAAAGCTATTCGGCGCGGACTTACACTTCCGAGCCGGTATCGCTCGATGATCTTGAAGTTATACTTAAATGCGGCATTAAAGCTCCAAGCGCCGGCAACCGGCAACCTTGGAAATTTACTGTTGTCAGTGAGTTTTCTGTTATGCAACAGATGGTTGGAAATGTAGTTGATGGCAACGTGTTGATACTTGTTTGCGGTCCTGAAGAGGGTTCTACTGTTGATTATGACTGTGGACTGGCAACCGGAAACATGACACTTGCAGCTCAAGGCTTAGGGCTTGGAGCGAGAATTTACTTCGGTTCGCTACCAACTATTAATTCTACAATGAGAGAAACGCTTCAAATTCCTGATGAATGGAGGGCGGTTGCAGTATTGAGAGTAGGGCATATTGAGAAAGACGTTGACGCAACAACAGTTGCTTCGCCAAGGAACAGTTACGAAGACGTGGTTACGTTTTTGAGGTAAAAAAGTTATTATTAATGGATACGGCGGCAATGCCGCCGTTTATCCATTTTTATTTAAAAAAACACTACTCAAACGTATAAAAACTATACGTGTATTCCCAAGTAAATTCCCGACCCGGTTCTGCAAATACAGTTATGTATGGTTCAGGACAGTAGGTTGTATTTCTTGACCAATATTTCATCCTTGACAAAGGCTTGTCGCCCTGCACTCTTATACCTGTTTTTGTTTTAAGGTTTTCTATGCGAAAATCGTAATCAGCCGCAGTTTTACCAAATCCATAGATGTAGTCAATCATCACATTTCCTCTGGTTAGTTCTTGCAGATACACAAGTTTATTTTCTTGTAGATCAATAATTTCGCCAACGCCGCGTCCCTCTCCTTCAAGATTAAAATTGAATACTATTTGCATGTTGGGACCTGCAAGTTCTTTGTCGATAATAAAGAAGTTATGGTTATATACATCTGTATTAATAGTTTTGGCGCCTGTATTCTTAAGGCTATACTTCAATTTCAATTCAGGTTTCCCTTCCGTAAGAGTTACGGTTTTAGTATAGACATAAGAATAACCAATTTGGCTTTCTAAAACTTGCGTAAATTCAACAAAGTTTGCTCCTGTTTTAGTACTCCATTTTCCTAAATCAACAGGCGTATAATACCTGCTGATAGAATAATTGCGTTCATCGATTCTTGTCAATACGCCGACTCCTATCTTCAGAAAAGGATCGCCGACATCGGCTAAATCGTAATCAATGCTTTCAAATTCATCCATAGGACCTAAAACTGATTCGTGAACGTATGGATCGTAGTTGTCGAACCATTGATCAATGTATGTATGTCCTGCATATTCTAAAGATGCGATTAATCCAGACCTATCGAATCTAACGCCCCTGTAATAGCCGGTATCGGCGTCAGGGAGATATAATGTTGCATTAATTAATCCGTTTGTGATATCTACTTCAAGAGAGACACTCTTTTCGCTTCCGCAGCCGGATAGTATAACGGCAAAAGCGGCAACTAATATCAATCTTGAAACTCTAAAATTCATTTTATTATTCATATTTTTTTAATTTATTAAGATGATAGAAAAAAAAGGTCTATGATATCTATAGTTCAATTTTATCATAGACCTTTTCCTTAGGTGATCTAAAAATTATTTTATTAATTGTTAGTACCCCGCATTCTGAATCATATGTTGGTTGGCGTCCATTTCACTTCGTGGTATTGGAAATGCATAATTGCCATTCCACTCAAGCGGACCCGGATTTACTACTTTGTGATAATCGACTTCCTGTTGACCGATGTCCCATCTGCGAACATCAAACCACCAGCCGCCTTCCTGGAGTAATTCCGCCCATCTTTCATATTTTAGAGGATCATTTGCCAAATGGTCGGTAGGATCCACAGTTGCTGTTCTATCTGTCAATGAAGCATAATCGCCCATGGTAAGAGTTGTGCCATCTTCTGCTATGTAAGCGGCATTTGCAACATCTACCGGTTGATTATAAGCTCTTCTGCGCACTTTGTTAAGATATTCCAAAGCTAATCCATCATTACCGGTTTCTTTCAATGCCTCGGCATAAAGAAGATATACCTCTGCCAAACGGAATACGTAAAAATTAGCAGCGCTGTTTCCTATATACAGTTCATGTTGTAGGTTATATTTACTACAGTTCCATGATCTGATTTTAGTATTGTCGAAACCTTCATTACGTCCTTTTGCAATACGATACCAACCTTTACCGTCATTTAAGTTAATGCTATCAACATAAGGCTGTCGGGCATTTACAAATAAACGGGGGTCAACAGACTTATCTGCTCTAACTTGAAGCGAATAAGCTCTCAAAGCCGTAAAAGCAGCCGTTCTGTTTTGGTAGTCAACCTGTTGTACATCTTTTGTTTCTTGAGCATAGCCGTAACGTGAAACATTGGGATCGTGAAAATAGAAATTGGAATATCCGTTGATGACTGGAACAATTTGACCATCTCTATTTAAAAGATCGGTATTTGCATCACTTTTGTCAAAATAGGTAACAGAAATATAACGTTGCCACACGTTGCCGGTACCCTGAGTCTGGCTATTTAACTGCAAATCTCTAGAGAAGTTAACTTCAAATATTGATTCATCGTTAAACTCATTAAACGAGTTAAACATGTTACTGTAAATGTCGAAAGGAACAAGTTTTTTACCGCTATTATCAATAATGTCTTTCAGAACAGGAACAGCGGCGCTAAAATCACGCGTAAAGATATATGTTTTTGCGAGAAGAGTTTTAGCAGCCCATTTATCGATGCGAGGTATTTGATCGTTTATTTTTCCGTCATCATTTTTAACAGCTTCAAAAATAGGAATAGCAGAATTTAAATCGGCAATAATTTGATTGTACACCTCCCGTTGCGTAGCTCTGGCTTTAGCTGCCGCAACGATAGAAGCAGCAGTTTCTGTCCACAAAGGAACACCTCTTTTATTCATGTCGGCATCCGAAAGAATAGGACCTTCTCCATACAGGTTTACTAATTGGAAATAGACTAAAGCACGGAGGAACTTTGCTTCGGCAAACATTTGATCTATACGTTCTCTATCAGCATCTGATAATGCTACTCCCGAATCCTTAAACCCGTCTAACTTAGCAATGAAATCGTTGCATTTAGCGACATGCAGAAACAAATTCGTCCAAATGGTCTGAGTTTGACCCAAGTTTGAATTAAGGTTATTGAGTACGAATTCATTGAAGTCGGCACCGCTGTAACCGGTATCAAGTTCTTTACCTATCAGGAGTATAGATCTGATATACTGTGAATAGAATCCTTCGCGCAACCTGCCGTACAAGTCGTTCATCAATAATTCAAAATCGCTCATTCTGGCAGGAAATGCAGCTTCATCCAAAACAACAGGATTCTTTACATCAAGAAAATCCTTACTACATGATGATGGAAACATCAATGCAACTGCAAATAGCAGCGCTGTTATATATTTTTTAATTTTCTGTTTCATAATTAAAGTATTTTAATAGTTAAAAATCAATATTTAAGCCCACTGAGTACAGTCTTGAAAGCGGATAACGACCACTGAGTGTTTCAATTCCCTGTGTTAAGATATTCCTGTTTTGAGGAGATACAAGGGGAGTTAAACCTGAGTACTTAGTCAATAGACCTAGATTCTCACCGCTAAAAGTCACTTTTAAACTGGATAAACGCAATGCAGATGTCCAGCTTCTCGGAGCTGTAAATCCAATTGATAGAGACCTTAGTTGAATGTAAGAACCCTTTTCAACGTGATAATCCGATATTTGTGTCCAGTTTCCGTTTCTATCAAGACCTCCTCTCGTTGTATTGTTCACAAAGGCATTACGAGGTTTATCGGTTACTTCGTTATCTCCGAAGTAAGAAACTTCAAATATTTTAGGCGATGAGGTATAGTCTGCGAAGAAATTGTGTTGAAACGTTTGTACACAATTAAGTATATCGTTTCCGTAAGTGCCGCCGAAAACAGCTTTTATATCTATCAATCTCTTCCAGTCTGTACCAAGCGTCAAGCCGTGAGTAAGTTTGGGCCACGGATTACCGATATAAACCTGGTCGGCTGTATTGATCCTACCGTCACCGTTTTGGTCAATATATCTCAAGTCTCCTGCACGCGGGTTAAAAGGGGTAGCGCCTATATTCACAGTATAGCCGCAAGCATCAGCTTCTGCTTGAGTTTGAAAAATACCGTTTGTTTGATAACCGTAGAATTGTCCTAATGGTTGACCGGGTTCCGAACGGGTAGGGGTGCCTTGCAAACCTAATCCTCCCGATTCGCCGCCGAATACTGTACTACCGGCTGTGATATACATTCTGTCAATCTCATCGCTAAGAGATATAAGTTCGTTTTTGTTGGTACCAAGGTTAACTCCGACAGTCACGTTAAAGTCGCCAAACTGGTTTTTGTATTAGAGGTATAATTCCCAACCTTTATTACTCATCTGACCGACATTAGCTTGAACGGAAGTTCCCATACCGGCTGAACGGGCAATAGGAATATTGTACAGCATGTCTTTTGTTTGACGCGAATAGTAATCCAGGTTAAATGCTAAACGACCACGCCATAAAACTCCATCCAAACCAAAGTTTGTGGTAGCGACAGATTCCCATCTGATCTCAGGATTTGTTAACCGGTCAGCCAGTTTAATTCCTGTTTCTTTAGCATTGGCATTGGTTTCAGACCATTCTCCCGAATAGCCTACTTCATAGTACGAAGTATAACCGAAGTCATTACCTACAGCATTGCCAAGCAACCCGTAACCGGCTCTGAATTTTAATAAATCAAATACCGGAAAATTAAAGAAGTCTTCACGCGATACAACCCATCCTACCGATCCGCCGGGAAATACGCCGTATTTGTAATCGGGAGCAAATTTTGAACCGTAACCGTCACGTCTGATATTTCCGGTAAAGAGGTATTTACTGTCATATTCATACTCAACCCTGCCGAACTGAGAAAGAATACGATTTTCAACGTCAGTGAGACTAAAACTTCCTTGACCGGAAGTAGTGCTTGCTACAAGTGAAGAAGACCATGGCTCATCAACCAACATTCCCTGAGTGTTTTGATAACGGTTATCATCGTAAGTCTGTCTTCTTGCTTCGTAACCCGCCAAAGCATTAATACTGTGAACACCGATTCTTTTGTTATAGTTTAATGTGTAGGTTATAATGAAGTTTTGATTTTTTTGCGCGCGTGAGTCAACTGTAGAATTTCCTGCGAAAGCGCCATTACTATATTCATGCACATAACTATAACTGTTCAGATAATCAAGAGTTGTAGCGCCAAAAACACTGGCTTTAAGTCCGTCTATAATATCATAAGACAAAGTTCCGTTAATAGTGAAAACATTTTGTTTATTCAGATCCGTTCTGGCCAGAAGTTGTTGAACCCTGTTGTTACCCTGAAATCCGTATCCAACTTTTGCATAACCCCTGTTATCGAGAGCTGTCGGATCATAAACCGCCAAGGCGGGATTTTGACGAAACGCAGCGTTCATACCGCCACCTCCTGCTGCAGGATTTTCTATTCTGTTGTTAAAAAAGATACCGTTGGAGAATTTCAGTTTGCTTGTTATTTGATGATCGGAATTGAGTCTCAACGTATATCTCGAAATGTAGTTATTTAGAAGAACTCCGTCAACCCTATTGTAGCCTCCCGATGCAAAGAATGATGAAACATTATTACCTCCGCTTAAAGATACGCCGTAGTTTTGTTCTGTTCCTCTACGTAAAATTTCGTCGAACCACATAGTATTGGGCAAGTTGCTCCAAGTATCTCTTGCTCCGTACACCTCTACCACATTAGTGCCATAAATTTCTCTGGCTCTCAGGTAATCATCTCTTTGCAAAACCTCAGGCATATATAATGCACTACGTGTACCCCAAGAAGCGTTTGCTCTAACTCTTACGGGAGCATTAGCTCCACGTTTTGTAGTAACAAGAATAACGCCTGCCGCAGCTTGCGCGCCGTAAATAGCGGCTGCCGATGCATCCTTCAATACGCTCATCGACTCAATATCTTCAGGGTTGAAATTGTACCCGAAGTTTGTCATAGGTATACCGTCAACAACATACAGAGGATTACTGGCGTTTACGGAAACAGGTCCGCGGAGATAGATGTTGGATACAGCACCCGGCTCACCGCTCTGTACTGCAACAAATGCTCCTGATACACTAGACGATATGACGTCAATAATGTTCGTAGAAGCGGCAAATGCCTGAATCTGTTCTGAAGCAACCGAAGAGATAGAACCGGTAACAGAACTTCTTACTGTTGTACCGTAACCGACTACTACTACTTCGTCAAGACCTATTGCGTCTCCTCTGAGTGTAACATTGATAGTTGTTTGATTACCAATGGTTACCTCTTGAGACTCCATGCCGATAAAAGAAAACAAAAGTGTTGTGGCTCCGGCAGGAACAGTAAGTGTATATCTGCCGTCCATATCGGTCATGGTTCCTACAGTAGTTCCGACAACGACTACGTTTGCTCCGGGAACAGAATT
>Ga0099364_10013182_pt1 | contig 11113 bp, 6 predicted proteins | sample TergutTh196P3_FD_73070 | JGI IMG/M metagenome (GOLD analysis project Ga0099364, IMG submission 73070) | Microcerotermes parvus P3 segment gut microbial communities from Pointe-Noire, Republic of the Congo - Th196 P3 | ecosystem: Host-associated > Arthropoda: Insects > Digestive system > Gut ... | reverse complement strand
CACCGAGAGCAATTTTATACTTGTCGATGTTTCCCCAAACACTTCTAAAAAAGCCGTTGCAACATTTCTGAAATATGGAATTGTTGTTCGCAGCTGCGATTCGTTCCAAAATCTCGGCCAAAGCACAATTCGAATCACCGTCGGAACAAAGAAAATGAATCGATGCATTTTGAAAGCATTTGAAACGCTGAAAAACGGGGATACACCCCATCCTTGATTGTTTTTGATCAGATATTGTTATAAAAAAGATGAAAATCCAAAGCGATTTTGGATTTTCCAATAATTATTTTGCGTTTTCTGTTTTTTTCCGGTTTTTGTTTTTTCTGTTTTTTTCCAATTTTTGTTTTTGTCACTTGTTTTTGTTTTTTCCGTTGCTGTTTTTATATTTTTTCGGTTTCGTCTTTTTGTTCGTCTTTTTGCTCGCCTTGTTCGTCTTTTTGCTCGCCTTGTTCGCCTTGTTCGTCTTTCTGTTTTACAAGTATGTACATCTCATTTTGTTCCGCAACCAGCGATGATAACTTTGAGCTTAAAACAAAAATGGCTTTTTCATGTTCGTCTTTGCTTTTATGAACATGTGTCGGACTAATTAATAATTCCTAATAGTCAATAAATTCGTTTTCGTATCCCATTTTTTCAAAATTGTTTTTTATTCTGACAAGATCTGCATGTACCCGTATCAATTCCTGTTTTTGGATACTGCCACCCCCGGTTATGCCCTCATTTTTTTATTAACCCCCATTTATTTATTTGACATGATTGTATTTTCAAAATTGATTTAAAAATTTTCCGATTTTTTTAAAATGCAAAGTCTTTGAATTCGTATAAAAAAAAGAAAATAATTTTTTCCAACACCGTTTTTATTTTTTGTGCGTCACAAACATTTTTTTGTCCCGTTTTTAAAAATTGTTTTTTTTCCATTATTTTAAAAAATGACATTTTTTGTATACAACTGTCTGCAAATTGTATTATTTTTCTTTCAATTTTTGATTTTTTTCAACGTAGGGCAATTTCCAAAAAAATATATTATTATTTTCAACATGAAAGATTCAAATATTTTTAACATGAAAAATTCAAATATTTTCAACATGAAAGATTCAAATATTTTCATTTTGTTTACTCACCTATGAATGTCAATTTTGGCGGATTTATTCCGTTATCAACGGTTGATTGGCATGGCCGTTCTTCGATTGTGATTTTTTTAAACGGCTGTCCGTTCAGCTGTTCTTATTGCCACAATCCGGATTTATTGAAAAAATTTAATCCCACCGATTCTGAAATAATTAAAAAGCATATTTTAGAATCAAAGCCTTTTATCAGCGCGGTTGTCTTTTTAGGAGGCGAGCCGCTGCTTCAAAGCGAAGCCGTTGAAGACCTTGCATCATTTGCCAAATCCCAAAATTTATTCGTCGGCGTTCATACAAACGGTTTTTATCCGAAAGCCGTTTCATCTTTGATTCAAAAAAATCTTGCCGATCAATTCTTCATTGATATTAAGGCTCCTTTTGATGCCGATTTTTATGAAACGGTCATTCAAATTCCGGCAGACCAAGCGATTTTAAACATTCAAAAATCTCTTCAAATTGTTGATCAAAGTCCGGTCGGGCTGGAAATTAAAACAACCGTTTTTCCGAATATTATCGGATCGGCAGACGATATTCGAAAGATTTCAAAATGGATTCGCGATCATTTGGTTCAAAAGCAAAAAATTAAATATATTCTTCAGCAAGGGCAGGGCCAAAATTCCCAAAACCCTGTTTTTCAAAAAATGCCTTTTTTATCCCTTCAAGATTTGGAATGTTTGGCCGATGCCGCTTTGGAATATATGGACGGCATCCCCGTATTTATGCGGACGCTGGAACATGGGCAAATTGAACGAAAAAAATGAAAAAAACGAAATAACAAGTACACTCATTCTTCCAATCAAAACAATTTTAATTATATAAATATCATTTTTCTATAAATTCGTTTAATCGAAGATGTAGAAACAAATATATTTTATAACACCATCTTACTATTGTTCTTTCAAACAAATAATATTTTACGCAAATATCGACAAAATTGTAACACACGATGAATTCACCACATCATCATTTCGATATTACTCATTTCGTTTGAAAGAACCAATTTCTTTTTTCCTCCTTCTTGCCATTTCTAATCAGGGTGTTTTTCAATTGCAAGAAAATTGAAAAAATTAATTAATAATAGGATGATTTCAAAAATAATACTTGGATCACTTTTTCAAAACAATTGGAACGATATGTTTGATTTGTACCATAGTAAAGAATATATCTTTATACTGCATATATTGCTTTGATCTTTCAAACGAACAATATTCCCCAATTATATCGCTTTAAAAATATCACCAATAAACAATGAACCCCTCATTGATTTTTAAAAAATGGAGTCATTTCCTCCCTATCCTCCGATATAATTGCGTTCGTTTGAAAGACATTTTTTTTATTTTTCTCATTTCTTTTTTCCCACTTCTTTTTTTTCTCTCACTTCCTTTTTCCCTTCCTTTTTCTCGCCTCAATCGAAATTCGATCAACAAGGAAAACTATTAATACAACTATTGTGATAGTATGATCTAACTATTGCAATAGTCGGAGGCGTATACCATAGAAATCAAGGTTTTCGATTCAGAATTAAAGGTCATGGAAGTCTTGTGGAAAGAAGGTGATTTAACGGCGGGGCAGCTTGTCAAAATATTAAAAGCGCAAACCGGCTGGAATCCCAACACCACATACACCGTCATTGGGAAATTGATTGACAAAGGTGCGATTGAGCGCTACGGATCCAATTTCTCATGCAGGGCACTTATTACAAAGGATCAGGTACAGCAGTATGAAGCGACGGAACTCATCGACAAACTGTTTGATGGCTCTGCGGAGGTTTTTTTGTCCTCATTTTTAAGCGGCAAAGAGCTTCCCAAAGACGAAATTGAGCGGCTGAAACAGATTGTTGAAAAGTTAAAATGAGGTGAAGAGTGTGTGTTTTAAGAAAATTTTCAAAATCGTCATCTCTGCCGCAGTTTGTTTGACTGTGATTATCCTCATCGGTGGGTGTTTAACGGCTTGCCAAAAGGGAAAATGAGGTGGTGATGATGAGTCTTTTGCAAATGAGCATCGCAGCAGGATTGCTTGTGATTGCCATCATGCTCATCCGCATGGTCGCTTTGAACAAATTGCCTAAAACGATGTTTCTCATCCTGTGGAGCGTTGCTTTATGCCGCTTGCTTGTCCCGTTTTTCATTCCGGCGCAATTCATTCCGGCACAATTGAGTGCCTACAACATCGTTGACGGGATTTTCAAAAAACTATTTCCGATCAATGCGGTTCCGACGATTGAAGGCGTGATGTCTGCCGGCGACTCGGCAGCAGGAATGGGAGCTGCAGGTACATCGGGAGCAGCGGGAATAACTGGGATTACGGGAATAATGGGAATTACGGGGCAGATGAATGAAATTGCGTTGGGGCAAATATTAAGCGCCGTTCCAGTGACAATGATTTGGCTTGCCGGTATGTTTATTGCGTTGGCTTTCTTTACGGTCATTTATTTCAGAAACCAGAGGGAACTGCGTTTTGCGACGCTGATTCAAGACAACGGTTTTTTGAACGAATGGCTTAAAGAACACAAGCTTTTGCGTCCCATTTCCATCATGCAGTCTGACAGGATAAAAACGCCGATTGCTGTCGGAATCATAAAGCCCAAGATCATCCTTCCGATAACAATGAATTTGGACGACAAACAGCTTTTAAATTATGTGCTGACTCACGAATATTATCATATCAAGCGTTTTGACGCACTTTGGAAATTGCTTTTAGTCTTTGCGTTATGCGTCCATTGGTTTAATCCGATGGTATGGGCAATGTTTGTATTGGTCAACCGTGATTTGGAGCTCACTTGCGATGAAATGGTGATACGTCATTTTGGAACAGAAGTAAGGACAGACTATGCTTATGGTCTTATAAGCATGGCTGAACAGCAACGCAAATTTACGCCGCTATACAACGGTTTTAGCAAAAATGCGGCAAAAGAAAGGATTGTATCAATTATGAAAATAAAAAAGACTTCTCGAGTCGGCATGGTATTGGCTTGTGTGCTGATATTTGTATTGACTGTCGGTGTTTTGGCAGTTTCTGCCACGGACGCACCGTCTGAAAACTTATCGCCTCCCCCCGATGTCGGCGGATTTTTTACAAAAGCGACGCCTTATGAAACGGTGACATGGGTATGGGACGAAGACAAAAGCGAGTGGGTAAAATTAGACGATTGGGTCGATGACGACGATTTTATTACCGCCGGCGATTTTGTTACCATCACAATGACAAAGGACGGTGAAATGAAAACGGGCGCCGCCAATTTCATTTCCTTTGGGAAAGGCAATAAAGGAATCGGAATGGTTACACTTTCCGCATGTGAAACGGAAGATTCGGATTTTAAATTAAAAATTCATGAAAAATTAATAGACGGCGGAGAATTCAAAATATTTTCCCCCCATCCGAATTGGGCAGAAATAAGCCTGTTTTATCCCGATGACGGGGCAGAAATTGGAACGGTTACACTTTTTGTTTCTGAAACGAATGGGAGGGAATCAGGGATGTTTACGCTTTCCGCTTCTGAAACGGACGGGGTTGAATCAGGCATGTTTTCCTTCTCCATAACAAAAAATCCGGATATGAAACACAAAAATTTCATCTCCTTCTTCCCGTTTTTCAAAGACAGGACGAGTGTCCATATCTCTGAACCTGCTGATGAAAATGACGAGCCTGCCCAATAATGAAACAATGCAAACGCCACAAAACATTGCCAACATCACAAAGCAACATGAAACAATGCAAACACCACAAAACAACATAAAACAATACAACACCACAAAACAACACGAAACAAGCATAAACAAACATAAACAAACATGAAAACAATTGCCTGACGGCAATAAAAGAGTCGTCATGGCAATTGATTCATCTTTTCGATATAAACTTCAAGTTTTTTTCAAAAGCATAACTGCCATTTGACTTGAAGTTATCGCAAAAGACATATACATACATTCTTTATATTTTGTGTTCAATTCTTTCTAACGAATCTGATTTTTTATTATTACAAATCCCATCGGTGTCTTGATGACTGAGAAAAATACCACGCTACCTTCCGAAAAGGATTACATTCGTGTTTTTTCCGACGTTTTTCACCTTTCCAAAAAACCGCTTCTTTCGGGTTCTGAATTTGACGATTGTGCTGCGGTTCGGTTGGATTCTTTTTGCCGCGACCTGTCTTTAGAATCGCTGACGTTTAGCACTGATACTGTCCGCGAATCGACTGACTTTCCATCCGCGATGACGATGTGGCAAAAAGGATGGATGGCTGCTGCCGTCAATTTAAGCGATTTGGCGGCGATGGGATCAAAACCGATCGCCTTTCTCTTTTCTGTCGGCCTCCCCCCCGCACTTTCACTCGAAGACGCCGTTTCTTTAGCCCGGGGCGTCCAAGACTGCCTTTCCCTTTTCGGCGCCGAAGTCATCGGCGGCGACACGGAAGTCAACGAAGAATTGACAATCACGGGAACCATTATCGGTCTTTCCGAAAACAAAAAAATTTTTTACCGCAAAAACGCAAAACCCGGAGACCTTCTTTGTGTGACGGGAAATGTCGGTTCTGCCGGAGCAGCCCTTTTTGCTTTGCTTCACTCAACAAATTCTCTGCCTTCCGATGCGTTTTTAAAAAATTTGACAGAACCGTTTCCGCGTGTTTTTGAATCCCTGATGCTTTTAGAAACAGAGGCGGTGACTTCAATGATTGATACAAGCGACGGCTTGGCGGCTTCCATATACGAATTGTCATCTCTTTCCGGCGTCGGATTTGAGATTGACATAGATGCCCTGCCGCTTGAAGACGAAGCTTTAGGCGTTTTTTCCGACCAATCCAAAGAATCGGCAAAAGAAGAATTGATTCAGCAAGCCCTTTACACGGGCGGCGATTATGAATTGTTGTTTACCGTTTCTCCCGACAAATTAGAGGATGTCAAAGCCGCTTTTCAAAAATTTAATGCACGTCCGCCGAACCGTTTAAATGAACAGTTTGGAAAATCCGGTCATTTTCCCTGTTTATTCACAGTCATCGGAAAGGCAATGGTCGAAAATGAGAACGTCATTTCAAGACATTCAAACATTGGATTGATTCGCCAACCGCTTTTGAAAAAGGGGTATGATTCATTCAAAAAATATATATGACATGATACAAATTATAAGTTCATTCGTTTTTACTTTAAATATTATAAATTCGAGTTCGGTTACAAAAAAATAAACAGAGGATGTAAAGATATGAAAACTATTTTAAAACTCAGCGTTGCGGTTTTAATCGTTTTTGCGATGGTTGGAATGGCTTCAGCTGTTTCCAATTTTGCGGTAATTGATTTAACCGCCAATGGAACAAATTATGACATCACTTTTTCATGGGATAGTGACCTGTCATTAACAGACGCAACCATTGATGATGATACAACAAACACAATTTCAGAGACCACTTTTTCTGCAACGGGTGCATCATTTGAAGATCTCCAACTGACAGTAGGTACAAGTTATACGATTATTTTCAGTGATGCCTCTACAGAAGCTTTTGAAATTTTGGCAACTGCAACTCCTTCTGCTTTAGGTTTAGAATCTACCGATTCCGATGATAGAGATTACACTCTTTCTTGGACGAATATAGGCGACCTTGAAATTTATAATGGTACAGGATGGGATGGCAGTACTGTTGATACGCTCGTTGTTGATTCCTCTGCTCTTGCCGACCCTTTCAATATTTCATACCGCGTCATTGATAGCACAGGCACAAATATCAGTTTAAGTGAAAATCTTAGTTTTCAGTCAATAACACTCACCTATGTAGATGGGGCAAATTTTGTCAATTGGACAGTTGCCGGCATAAATATGGCTGACATCGAGTTTTATGTCAATGATGGCACATTTGATCTTCCGCCTATTGTTCCTGATGTTGATACAATCAATGCTACAGGTTTAATTTCCGGAACGACTTACACCCTTTATGTCCGTGAAGACAGTGCTGTTGGTTATGGATTATATGTTTCATCTGCTGTTACCATTGCAGCACCGCCTGCAGTTCCATTAATCGATTGGAGCAATACAGATGAAGTTGATGCAGCAAATACGACCGGAAACGATCTTTCCTTTGAAGCTGGTCAACAATTAAGTTTAACAGCAGAAACTTTGGAAAATTGCTCTTTCGATTGGAGTTTAGAATGTACAGATAATGGTAGTGTTATGGAAACGCAAACAACCGTTACCGATGACACAATCGACACATTCAACTATACATTCACAGCGATGGGAAATTATACATTAACATTGATCGTAACTGAAGTTGCAGACTCCACAAATACGGAACCGGTAACTTGGGACATCACTGTCACCGAAAAATCTACAGGCAAACGTATTTGGACAGACGGAATGCCGACAAACTACACATGGGATGCGCGCAGTTTCTCCGGTTTCTATTATAATTTAGACACCGGCGAAGGCAAAGAAAGTATGAAGATAACAAATATCGGTCGTACACTTGCCTCTAGATCCATTACTTATACCACAGAACCGTCAGACACAAATTACAGTTATTCGGGTTGGAACAAATATAGTGTTATCGGATTCATGGGTGACAACTACTATGCCGGCGATTTGATGGCCGGTGGCAACCTCTCTAAAGTTTTGATTGACGAAAGCAGCCGGACAATGTTGAGGGTGGGCCAATATTACGCACTCGAAGAAGGCTATTCTTTAAAAGTCAATCAAATCAATCTCAATGGAAACAGTGTTCAATTTATTCTTGAAAAAGACGGCAAGGAAATTGATTCAGGATTTGCAAGTTCAGGAACGGATTTTGTTTATGAGAAAAGAATCAACAACAGAGATATTGAATTTGTTAAAGTGCATGTTGATACGGTCTTCCAAGGCAGTGAAAGCAGTCTTGTTCAGATTAGCGGGGTTTTCCAAATCTCTGATCAATTAACACCACTTAAAAACGGAGAAAAAATTGGCAAAATGGAAATTACAAATCCGGGGTCAGGTGGTTTCATTGAAATGAAAAATAGTGAAAGCATTTCTTTGAGTCAAAATACAACCGTCAATTTAATGGGTAAGATGAATTTCATTGTCGCTGACAATTCTACTTTAAAATTCGCTCCGACAATTGAATACACCGATCCGGGAATATATGAAATCAGAGGAACTGTTTCTGATTTTAGTGTTAATAATTCCGGTGTTTTCCCTTACAATGTCACTGGATGGGATCCGAATAACTTTGAAGGATTTTACTTTGATATCAACGATGATGCTGGAGCTATGGAAAAAATTACAATTGATGAAACTCCAAGTTATTTAAATGACACAAAACGAATCAGAAAAGGAAATTTAACATATTCTGCGGAAGTTACAAATGTGACATTCAGCTACAGTAGCTGGAAAGAGTACCAAGTGATCGGATTCATGGGTGAAAAATATTATGCGGGCACGACCGGTAAAAGTCTTTTGAGCAATGGCAATCTCTCTAAAGTTTTAATGGATGACAATGAGAGAAGGCAGTTGAGAGTTGGTCAATATTTGACTCTTGAAGACGGTTATTCTTTAAAAGCAGACCAAATTAATGTTCAGGGAAGCAGTGTTTTATTTGTTCTCGAAAAGGATGGCAAAGTCGTCTCTACATATCCTGCAAGCTCTACCAGTCCCTTCGTTTATGAAAAAAAGGTCGGCAACTTGAACGATGTTGAATTTATTAAAGTGAATGTTAGGGAGGTTTTCCAAGGTACTGAGAGCAGTATTGTTATGATTGACGGGGTTTTCCAAATCTCTGATAACTTAACAAGATTGGAAAATAATGCAAAATATGGAAATATGACTGTCAATAAATTCGATAAAGATGGTATCGAACTCAAAAATGATGTCGATATTTCCCTTTCTTACGGAAACACTGTTGACTTTATGACGGTAGGCAATTCTTCCATGTCTTTCAAAGTCGGCGATAACTCTTCTGTTTTAAGATTTGCACCAATCGTGACACGCGAAATTGGATCTGACACCGCTTTGGAAGTTGAATTGTCCTCCGCAGCAGTGACAGCTGGCGACCCGGTAACGATCACTGTAAAAGATCGCGGCGTCACCATCGAAGGCGTGACAGTCACGGCAAACGGCACCAATGTCGGAACAACCAATGCTTCGGGTGTGGTTTCATATACGCCAAACAGTGTCGGAACGATTCGAATCACGGCAGAGAAATCAGGGTATGTCGGCGGCAATGCAACTTTAACTGTCAATGAAAAATTGCTTAATATGACAATTACAGTTACCCCCGAACCGCTTTATCAAGGAACGGAAGGGGTCATTAAGGTGACGAACGCCTTAAACGGAACGGCTCTTTCAGGAGCGACAGTTACAATCGGCGTCACTCCTGTCGGACAAACAAATGCCAACGGTGAAGTGAGATACAATTTCACGCAGCCCGGAGCAGCAACAGTTCAAAGCAGCATGACCGGTTACATCAACGCAACCAAGTCTGTAAATGTTCTTCAAAAAGTTGCTTTCACTTACTCAAATTTCAGTTTGAACAAAGAGAATGTGTCAGCAAAATCAAACGTCAAACTGTCCTTTGACATTACAAACACCGGCATTGAAAACGGCTCTCACAATTTGACGCTGGTTGTCACAGATAGCGAAGGCACTGTTGTCAACGAAACCACTAAATCTATCTCCGTTGATGTCGGAAAGTCAAAATCAGCATCGTTCTCTTTCAAAGTGCCCTTAGAAGGCTCTTATTCGGTTGCTTTAAGAGAAGACGGTGCGCGCCAAATTGATCTCCCGCAAAATATTTCAACAATTTCGGCAGGTCCGTCAAAACTCCTTGGCTCTAACCTCCTTTACATTGTTATCGGAATCTTCGGTCTTGCTGTGCTGGCGGTTATCGGGGTTGTTGCATATCTCTTTGGTATCAAAGGTGCAAACACATCCAACTTCTCAGAAGTCGGAGGAGAAGTGTGGAGCGACATCAAATCTAAATTACATCTCAGCAAAAAGATGAAATAAAGGTTAAAAAAATATGAAAAGAATGAATCAATTCGATTCATTTCTTTTTTTCATTTTTTTTTAAATTTCTTATTTCTCTTTTTTGTTTTTTATTTCTTCTGTTCTCTTTTTTGTTTTTTAAAAATCGAACCATCGTTTTTCTTGAAGCGATTCAAAAACGGGGTACGTTTTTCTTCAAAATTGTTTGATGTTTTTGGGAAAACGGTACCCCGTTCTTATTGATGTGATACAAAAACGATGGTTCGGTTTTTTAAATAAATGAAACCCGAATCAGCCACCCGTTCGATCAGTCGCCCTAAGGCGGCTGAATCGAACGGATTCGACTTAAAAATAATAAAATGAAAATATACGAATCTTTTTTTTTAAGTAAACAGAGATATCAACAGTGGTGTCAATGGTCATAGTAAAACAGCGGTGTCAATGGTCATCGTAAAAATCTTTTTTTTTTTTGAAAACGCTCAATTTTTGCTTTCATCCGCTACGCTACTGAAAACAAAAATTGAGGGGGGTTTCGATGTTTTTGGGGAAAGAGTTTTTTAGGTTTCGTTTTTGTTTTTCGGGTTTCGATTTTCGGGTTTCGATTTTCGGGTTTCGTTTTTGTTTTTCGGATTCCGATTTTTGCTTTTGTTTTTCTTTTGCTTTTACTTGTTTTCTTTTTCTTGGAACCCGATTTTTCTCATGGCGACTTCGATGGCTTCGATGACGCTTTCTTTGGGCATGATTGTTGTGACAGGGATTGAGACGATTTTTTCAACGGTGTGGCTGACGATTGGGGAACAGACGAGGGCTTTTGCGCCGTCTCTTTCCGCTCTTACTGATACAATGATGGCTTCTTCTATGGAATTTGCGGAGTATTCTTTGACGGTGATCAAACGGCCGCCGATTTTTCGTTTTGTCTCAACGATGGTGTCTAAAAAGACTCTTGCGGCAATGACGGCAATAAATTCATTCTCGGCTTCCTCATGTTTTCGGACGGTGTTGACAATCTGGCGCAATGTCTTGATGTTGGATGCCCGATTGCCTGA
>Ga0099364_10013181_pt1 | contig 11113 bp, 11 predicted proteins | sample TergutTh196P3_FD_73070 | JGI IMG/M metagenome (GOLD analysis project Ga0099364, IMG submission 73070) | Microcerotermes parvus P3 segment gut microbial communities from Pointe-Noire, Republic of the Congo - Th196 P3 | ecosystem: Host-associated > Arthropoda: Insects > Digestive system > Gut ... | reverse complement strand
TTAAGGGGTCTTTTTAGCAAGAGAGATGCCCAATTGGGCATCTCTCTTGCTAAAAAATATCATACTTTTTGACCATTAAGCCTTTTTTAGGGTAAATTCATCATACTTTTTGACCATTAGACCAAAATGCTTGTATATAATTCCAATTATGATTCAGTTCAAAAGTCTTTATTATGATTGAGATAGGACTTCCATCTTTTGGTGCAACCTTAATGGTAAAACGAACGCCAAGTTTTAAAAAACCGGGGCATCTGGCATGAATCCACCATGGTAGGCTCCCTGACGTTGGGTATCCTGTCTCTACTACAGATTCTGGCCAGCATATATTATCTGGATTTATTTCAGAAAAGTAATAACCACCACCAACACCATGTGCAGTATCACTAGTATATATATCATGGTAATGATAGTCTGTAATAAGTGCTAATTCTTGTTTTTCTATAATAACATCGGCTATATTCAATACTTTTGGATTTGTTAACAGATAATTAGAATAATCTATTTGAGATGGAAAATCGGTTATATATTCATTCCATAAATAATATACCCAGGTGTCAATTGGATCCTGACATAGTCTTTTTGTCCAATAAACATCTATCATAATCGTAGGCTTCCCTACAAAATTAATCACCCCCAAGGTTTCATTATATGCCGGAATGTACCCAACAGCATTAGGGCTTATATCGGTACCCGGAACATAAAAAGAGGTAGACATTGAAGGAAATGAACCGGCATTTGTTTGCGTACCTTGTATAGTTATGTTTGCATTTAAATTAAGGCTTATAGGCGTTGGCCCACCGCTGCTGCCTCCTATTATTGCACTTAATATATTCGTAACCGCTCCGGGCAGGCCGCCCGCAGTAGAAGAGATGGCGCTGTTAACGCCGCTAACCAATGATTTGAATACGTTATTTGACAAGCCAAGCTTGTTTTCGCCTGTTGTTCCGTTTATGGTATTATTTGCAAGAAAATCCTGACCGATAATAGCCAAAGCGCCGGTTCCTACCGCTTTTCCTGCACTGGTTAATGCAGAAAAGAAGTTGGATGATGATGAAGATGACGAACCAATAATCCCATTCAATGTTCCTTGAACTATTCCTCCTAAATTAACCTGTGTGACATTATAGTAATTAAGATACCAACTAAGATATATATTAGCGTAGGGTATTTGTATAATATTAGGGTCGTAAGCCATTTCATATTGCAGCATATACCATTTGTTCGCAGCCAAAGGCAAAGAACCGTCCGGCGGCGCGGCTTGCATTTGCGAATACATTTTGGTATTAGGTGCAGTAGCGTCAATTATATCCTTGCCTAAAAAATTAAGCATCGAAGTTGAGCTGTTTGAAACAACGGAAATGCCATCCTGCAAATAAGTAGATGTAGCTACAAACGATGTAGTTAGGTAAAAGTATATCCGCATTAACCCGCGATACTTATTGTAGAGTATAAAATACGGATTTACAAGCGGTCCGGGCGCCGCAGGGTCAAAGGTACTGTAAAGCAAGGTCCAACCGTCGGATGCTTTCCTGTCGTTTATTACATCAACACCAAAAGTAGAAGCTAAGCTGCCTTGCCCAATCCATGGCGGCGGAATTTGAGATTGCCCCGGAGGCGTGGGCATCCAGTCAACGGTTTCCCAATCAAAATTATAAACAGGCACAGCGTACAATATCGGCGGCTTTGGATCTTTTGGCAGTATCGACGTCAGTTCCATATCATGAAGCAATTCAAAATTTTTCTCGCAGCTACTAAATCCAATACACATAAGCATAGCCAATAAGGCCATGTAAAATCTTTTTTTTGATAAGTTTTTTAAATTCATAACAATAATCTTTTTAAATTTTATAATTCAGGTATTGTCCTGCTATATTCATCTTGAATTTATACGCACATAAAAAAAGCGCGGACAAAACCTGTTTATCTGTCCTCGCGGATCTCTACTTCCTAATATTCAGATGAACAAATAATACCCGCACCGAAGTGCGAGCGTTACTGCTTAGAACTTGAATATTAATTACTTGTTTCACGTAGAGAAAGTGCGAGGACAAGATGCAAAAGCTAAAACGCCTTTTTCAATTTTAAATGTACGTATTCTACACTATTGTTATACCATAAGCAAAAATTTTAACGGTAAAGGTACGATTTTTTTTCAATAATCAGCTACAAAAGAAAATCCTGCCGAAATGTTTTACCATGAGCAGGATTTTTTTGATTTTACTGAATATCCCTACAAGCAGTATATGAACTGCATATACGGTAGTGGGAAGCCATTCGCACATTCTTACTTACACCCGCTGCAACCGCCGCAATCGCTGGGTTTGCAGCCGCCGCGCTCGCCGTATAAACCGTAGGTAAGCTCATCTTCCGTAGCTTCACGCACCGCCACCACGGCGCCTGTGAAATGCAGCTCGGACCCGGCCAAGGCATGGTTGAAGTCCATAACTACTACATCGTCTCTCACCTCTTCAATAGTGCCATGGAGGCGGTTGCCCTGCGAATCCGACATAGGCAATACGCTTCCTACGGTGAGCAAGCCTTCTTCAATTTTACCTTCAATCTCGAAGAGATCCTTTGGAAGTTCCACAATAGCATCAGGGTTAACCTCGCCATAAGCGTCGGCGGCAGATAACACAAATTCAAAACTGTCGCCTGCATTTTTACCCGCAATGTGCGACTCAAATTTCGGCAATAAATAGCCCGAACCGAAAATAAATTGCATGGGCTTTTCGGCTTTCACCGTTTCAATCACTTCACCATCAACCTTCAGTTCGTAGCTGAGCGATATTACTTTGTTTTTTTCTACATTCATGTTTTAATAATGATTAATGTTAATCTTACAAAGGTAAGGAATTTTTTTGATTTGAGAAAAAAGTGTTACCTTTGTCATGAGAGGTTTTTTGGTTTTCATTCTCAAAGGTAACAATGAGCTTCAAATATTGCAACTTCTCTTTTTATTTATTGATGAGACAATTGGCTTAAAATAATGAACAATGTACAACCCATAACTCATAACTCATTATGATAACACACATCTTCTTACAACAGTACTGGTGGTGCCTTACTTCGCTCGTAGGCGCAATCTTAGTCTTTTTGCTCTTTGTGCAAGGCGGACAATCGCTCATTTATTCTTTAGTGAAAACTCCGGAGGAACGCAACTCTTTAGTGGGCTTGCTTGGCCACAAGTGGGCATTAACCTACACCACGCTTGTGCTCTTCGGCGGAGCTATGTTCGCCGCTTTTCCACTCTATTATTCTACCAGTTTCGGTGGCGCATACTGGCTATGGATAGTCATACTGTTCTTTTTTATTACTCAGGCAGTATCCTACGAATACCGCACCGAACCGGCTAACTTTCTGGGGCAAAAAACATACGATTGTTTTTTATTCCTGAACGGATTGTTCGGCGTGCTTTTTTTAGGCGTGGCGGTGGGTATGTTTTTTACCGGCGGCGCATTTACAGTGGAAAAAATGAACATGGCGCAAATCGGACAACCTGTTATCTCATCATGGACGAACGACTGGCATGGATTGGAAGTTATTCTTAATCCGTTTAACCTGTTGCTGGGAGCGGTTTTGGTCTTCCTGACCCGTACTTTGGGATTGCTCTACGTGATGCAACAATCGGAACAGGAAGAACTGCGGAAACGGGCTAAAGGAATGCTTTTATCCTCTTCGATTTTGTTTGTGCTGTTATTTGTCGGATTATTAGTGTATTTATATACCTTGACCGGCTATGCCGTAGAGCCTGCAACAGGGATGGTAACGCCGGTAGCGCATAAATATGTGCTTAACATGCTTGAAATGCCGTGGATAGGCGCCTTGTTGTTGGCGGGCGTACTGTTGGCATTGGCAGGACTGGCGGCCGCTTTGTTTTACAAGCGCGATAAAGTGTTCTGGTGGGTGTCGGCAGGGGCGGTATTGGCTGTGTGGGGTCTTTTACTGTCGGCCGGCTTAAATAACACGGCCTATTTCGCGTCCACCGTGAATCCACAGTCTTCACTCACTTTGTCTAACAGTTCATCAAGTGAATATACCTTGACGGTAATGGCCGTAGTTTCCCTGTTGATTCCATTTGTAATTGCTTATATAGCATACGTTTGGAGAGCGCTGGACAGAAAACCAATTGAGCAGTAAGCAGAAACTTATAAACCGTTTACAGCATTGCAAAAACGGATAAACCACTATTCTCCAATAATTTAACTGAAAAATAGGAAAAAATGACAACAGTTTCTCAAAATATTTATCTATCTTTGTAGATTAAACTATTAAATTTATGAAAAGGGATACCCAATTATTTGACTTAATTCAAAAAGAACATGACCGTCAACAGCACGGTATTGAACTGATTGCATCTGAAAACTTTGTCAGTCCGCAGGTCATGGAAGCCATGGGCTCGGTACTCACCAATAAATATGCCGAGGGCTATCCTGGCGCAAGGTATTATGGTGGTTGCGAGATAGTTGACCAAAGCGAACAGTTAGCCATTGATCGGCTTTGCCAACTCTTCGGCGCAGCATATTCTAACGTGCAGCCGCACTCCGGCGCACAGGCCAACATGGCGGTATTTATGGCCTGCCTCAAGCCCGGCGATACTTTCTTGGGCTTGGATTTGGCGCACGGCGGCCATTTATCGCACGGCTCGCCCGTAAATATATCGGGAATATGGTACAAAGCCGTTTCCTACGGCGTAAAAGAAGACAGCGGCTTGGTGGATTATGAGGTGATGGAGCAACAGGCAGAGAAATATCACCCGAAGTTGATCATCGGCGGCGCTTCGGCATACTCCCGCGAGTGGGACTACGCCCGAATGCGCGCCATAGCCGACAAAATTGGCGCTATCCTGCTAGTGGACATGGCGCACCCTGCAGGACTGATTGCCGCAGGCTTACTGAACAATCCGCTGCAACATGCCCACGTTGTAACTTCTACAACGCATAAAACACTGCGCGGACCGCGCGGCGGGGTTATCCTCATGGGCAAAGATTTTCCTAATCCATGGGGCATCACTACGCCTAAAGGCGAAATCAAAATGATGTCGGCAGTACTCAATTCAAGCGTATTCCCCGGCATTCAGGGCGGTCCGTTAGAGCATGTAATTGCCGCTAAAGCAGTGGCCTTCTACGAAGCCCTGCAACCTGAATACAAAAGCTATCAGGAGCAGGTGAAAAAGAATGCCGCCGCCATGGCTAAGGCTTTTGTGGACAAAGGATACAAGATTTTCTCCGATGGTACCGACAACCACCTGATGCTGATTGACCTCCGCAGTAAATTCCCCGAACTTACCGGCAAAGTAGCCGAAAAGATATTGGTGTCGGCCGACATTACGGTGAACAAAAATATGGTTCCCTTCGACAGCCGCTCGCCCTTCCAAACCTCCGGCATTCGTATCGGCACACCGGCCATTACTACCCGCGGCTTGAAAGAAGATCAGATGTCGCCTATTGTTGAGTTTATTGACCGCGTATTGCAGAACACAGATAAGGAACAGGAAATAGCCGCTGTGCGCAAAGAGGTGGGCGCAATGATGAGCGGACTTCCGCTCTACGCATGGTAGGGGTTCAAGGTTTAAGAGGTTTAAGGTTTAAGGTGAAGAATTATTGAAAATTGAACCTTTGAAATAATACATTTATGTTTTTAGAAATTGTAAAAGCTGATTATTTGAACAGTTATCGTATTTTACTTACGTTTAATAACGGTGTTTCAAAAATAGTGGATTTGGAACGTGAAATAAATGGTACTGTATATAAACCTTTGCATCAACTTGATTATTTCAAGAAATTTGAAATAAAATATAATACTATCGAATGGCCGAATGGCGCCGATTATGCTCCTGAATACTTATATAAAATAGGCAGAGAGCAATGAATGATACAGAGTACAAGGCGACAACCTGTGCGTGTAGAAAGGTGTTAGCCGTCATGCGGAGACAGCGCAGTGAGCATTGAACAGAAAATTGTTGATAATTTTATTGAAAAATTTTATGGTCGCATGAATTAAATCAATATCTTTGCAAATTATATCAATAATTAAACGAATGGAGCAAATTAATAGATTAAAAGTTGTATTGGTTGAGCAGAAACGCACAGGAAAATGGCTCGCAGAGGCATTAGAGAAAAATGAAGCAACTGTGTCGCGTTGGTGTACAAACGAATCACAACCTTCTTTGGAAACGCTTTTAGATATTGCAAAAGTGTTAAATGTTGATATAAAGGAATTACTTGTATCATCAAAAAAATAACGTAGTATGTCAAGCATTATCCGTCCCCGATTAAATGATTTTTATAATATTCCCTTCACTCAAGAGGAGGTCGATTTTGCTATTCCTTTCCTTGATGAAGATATTCCGTTATATGTTGACCCTTTTTTGTTGTGGAAATCGCCATCGCAACAGGATAATGCTTTACACACCCTGATTACAAATAGTTTTAATCATTTAGGCTCTTTAGTCAACAAAGGAAAAGAAAAGGAAGCCATAGATATACTTATAAGTTCGTCTGAATGTAATGAAGTTGGTCTTGGCAACTCGAAAACTAAAGAAGGTAAGCGTATCGGCAATAAATTAGCATCTTCAATGCTGAATACATTTAAAGTGATACCTCAAATATCCAAATCAGGTTTTATTCATTTTGAAGAAATTCAGTTATTGGTTGATAACATTTCAAAAGACAGAATAAGCGACATGGCATGTAATTTCATTCTTTCATTCCTTATTGATTTTACAATTGAGCAATCTGAAAAACATAAAATACCTATTGAAAAGGTTATGCTTGAAAGGTTTTATAATTCTCAAAAAAACAAATTCGAGGAAGAAAGTACATATTTGCCAATTAATCCAAATACTAAACAACCAATAGTATTTGTGCCTAAAAGGTGGTTGCGATTTATTCCCTGGATTAATTCTGACGATTATTTCCGAAACTACTATTTAACGAGTATAGACAATGCCGAGATTAATCGAATAAAATTGTTGGACTTTAACCGCCATAATTACGATTTAGTCCGAACTTATACAGAGATAAAAGAAAAGCAATTTGAAAATTGCAAGAATGACCCTTTGTTTTCACAAATTCCTGTTACATCAGCAAAAAGAAAATTGTCAACCATCGTAAAATTGCCAACAGGGAAAACCGATAATGCAGATAGACAATACGAAGATAATGTATGCCAATTAATGACTTCGCTGTTATATCCCCATCTTGATTTTGCACAGGAGCAAAGTCGGACAGATTCAAATGTATTAATTCGTGATTTGATTTTCTACAATAACAGGTCTTTTGATTTTTTGAAAGATATTTATGATGATTTCGGTTCAAAGCAAATTGTATTTGAACTTAAAAATGTTCATGAAGTTACGAGAGACCACGTATATCAATTAAATCGCTATCTGAACGACCAATTGGGAAAATTTGGCGTAATCCTTACTCGGAATGTGCCCAAACGAAATATCTTTCAAAATACAATTGATTTATGGTCAGGACAACGTAGATGTATTCTAATTCTTGATGATAACGACTTAAAATCAATGGTTCAAGTTTTTGAAAGTAAACAAAGATATCCAATAGAATATCTAAAGAAAAAATACGTTGAATTTACAAGGGCTTGCCCTTCTTAAAAATAACAATAATATGAAAAGTCAAGAAGAAATTATTCAATTTAAAAATACACAAACCAAAATTAAAGGATTGTACAATGAGATAGGAGTTTTGTCTAAGAAAAATCCTAATGATGCGGTTAATAAATTCAAATTGAATTTTATTAATCAATCTCTTAAAGAGGCAAACGAATTATTAGGAAGTAAATATAAACCGTATGCTAATTTTGATGTTTTCAAAGAGGATGAAATTCCTACAACAAGTGATGTCGTTATGATATTAGGCTTATACATGAATGCTTTAGAAAGCCTAAAGAGTGCTAATATTGAAATAAGAGAATCGCAATCAGAATGGATACTTGGTCATCAACCTTATTGGATTATTGATGGAAAAGTTTCAGACATAGAAGCATAACTATAAATCAAATAAAAATGAAGCAACCAATAAAAAATATGGCAAAGAAAGAAAAAGAAGTAAATCATAATCTACCTTCTGAGGCAGATGTAAGCAAATATGAGATGTTAGAGAAACTACTTGCATCAATTTATGATGAAATGAAAGAATTTTCAAAAAAGAAACCTGATGAACCTTTGAATAAATTCAAGGTTAAAAACGTTAATAGGGTATTAGAACAAATTAAAGAAATCATGAAAAATGAGCCCACCAATGAATTTTTGGATTTGTTAGATGAAGATTCTTTACCCTCAAATAGTGATTCTATCTTAATAATTGGACAGTTTAATGCTGCAATGGCTCAATTTAGGTCTAAATATTATCGAAGTCATTCTAGCATGTATGGGTATAATGTTTGGTCTACAAAGGAAAGTCCAAAAACTTTTAAATGAATTTTATTATCTCAATAATTTTGTCGTATGATTATTTGTGATTCCAAACATATAAACCCTGCAAACAACGAACACCCAAGTAGTTACGCTGACAGATTGGGAACGGCTTATACCAATACAGTATCACAAACTTTCAAAAAAAATAACGGACAATTCTTTACCCCACAGGCGATTGCGCAATTCATAGGTGGTTTAGTTTCAACGAATAAAACGCAAATAGATATTTTAGACCCCGGCTGTGGAACGGCAATATTGACTTGTGGATTAGTCGAAAATCTTGTAGAACAAAATCCAAATATTGAAGCCATTAATTTGGTGACTTACGAAACTGATGCCAATTTGATTTCCTTATCTGAGAAATCATTATCATATCTAAAGAATTGGCTTTCCTATAAAGGAATACCCTTACAGTATATTATTTGTGTTCACGATTTTATTATGGAACACTACGACTGTCTTAATCCGCCAAGTCTTTATTTTTCAGACAAAAAACAAGATTTTGATTTTATAATTTCTAATCCGCCTTATTTCAAATTGTCAAAAGAGGATAACAGAGTAAAGGCGGCACATGTCATTATTGATGGACAGCCTAATATTTATTCGATATTTCTTGCCATTGCCACCCGAATGTTGAAAGATGACGGCGAAATGATTTTTATTGTTCCTCGCAGTTTCACATCGGGACGATATTTTAATTCATTCCGCAACTATTTTTTCAACCACGTTCAAATAGATTTTATTCATCTCTTTGAATCAAGAAAAGATACTTTTTCAAGGGATAATGTGTTACAGGAAACATTGATACTTAAAGCCAAACCAAAAAACGGTAAAGAAAAGGAATCTCAAATAATTGTTTCTACATGTAGCGGACTACATGATATTAAACAATCCAAACAGAAAATTTATTTACAGAAAGATTTAATTGATTTAAAGTCAAAAGAAAAAATCATACATCTTCCCACAAACACAAAAGAAGAAGCAATTATTGATTTGTTTAAAAAATGGAATGGTAGTTTAAATCAGTATAATATTCAAATTTCAACAGGCCCCATCGTCGCTTTCAGAATGGAAGATTTTATAAAGGAAACATTTGAAGATGAAACCGTATCTTTGTATTGGCTCCATAACGTAACTAAAATGGAAGTGCATTTTCCTTTACAGAAAGCAAATAAAGGACAATACATTCAAATTTGCGGACAGACTAAAGCATACTTGATTCCAAACAGGAATTATATTTTTTTAAGACGCTTCAGTGCCAAAGACGATAAAAGCAGGTTGATAGCAGCACCTTATTTTTCTCTACCCGGAACACCTCGTTACATTGGTGTTGAAAACAAATTGAATTATATTTATCGCCCTAAAGGTCATTTGAGTAGAACAGAGGTAATGGGAATTTCCGCACTTTTAAACAGCAATCTTTTTGATACTTATTTTAGAACTTTCAATGGAAATGTGAATGTCAGCGCGACAGAACTTCGTGCAATGCCTTTACCTCCTTTAGAGACTATAAAGGAGATAGGTAAGAAACTAATTTTACTCAATAACTTTTCGATGAAAAATGTGAGCAAAGTTATTGATGATTTTTTTGAATTAAATAAACTTTAGAATAATGAGCAAAGTTGAAGAAGCACAAGAAATCTTGAAAGACTTGGGACTACCAACTTCCCAACAAAACGAAATGTCAGCATTAACGTTGCTTGCCTTATGCAATATCAAAGAAATTGACAGTTGGACAAAAGCAAGTCGTCAAAGTTTGGGCGTAACAAAAGGTATTATGTCGTTTGTTGCCGAAAACTACGAAAAACAGTATGCCCCCAATACACGAGAAACATTTAGGCGACAAGTATTGCACCAATTTGTACAAGGGCGCATTGCAGATTACAACCCAGATGAGCCAGATTTGCCAGTCAATAGTCCGAGGGCTCATTACGCTATTTCCGAAAAGGCTCTCTCTGTTATTAAAACCTACAATACAAGAAAATGGAAGTCGGCAGTTAAAAAGTTTATTTCACAAATTGGGACACTAACTCAGGTCTATGAAAAAGAACGGTCAATGCAATTGATTCCTGTTACACTTGAAGGGAAAGAAATAAAATTATCGGCAGGAAAACATAACGAAGTACAAGCCGCCGTAATAGAGCAGTTTGCGCCTCGCTTTGCAGGTGGAGCGAAAGTATTATATTTGGGTGATACAGCCAACAAAGATTTACATATTGACAAAAAAGGGCTTGAAAAAATTGGCATACCCATTACTGAACATAGTAAATTGCCAGATGTAGTCATTTTTGATGAAGAACGGGAATGGCTGTTTTTAATTGAGGTTGTAACTTCTCATGGACCTGTTTCTCCGAAACGAATGCTTGAATTGGAGGAGTTTTTGAAAGATTCTAAAGCAGGCAGAATTTATGTGACTGCGTTTCCTGACAAATCTGAGTTTAAAAAACATATTGCGGATATTGCATGGGAAACAGAAGTTTGGATTGCAGACAACCCTGATCACATGATACATTTCAATGGGGACAGATTTATAGGTCCGAGATATGATTTGCGAATGCACGACAGCTAACGATCGGTTTGGCGTAATGGCGGCAGGAGCCCCCCCGCAACAGCAGTGGGAGCCGCCATTACGCCAAGCCGCCCGGACGAAAAACAAACTTCATCAAAAAACCAAAA